>Ga0209737_10001984_pt1 | contig 14386 bp, 5 predicted proteins | sample TergutCu122P3_FD_187284 | JGI IMG/M metagenome (GOLD analysis project Ga0209737, IMG submission 187284) | Cubitermes ugandensis P3 segment gut microbial communities from Kakamega Forest, Kenya - Cu122 P3 (SPAdes) (version 2) | ecosystem: Host-associated > Arthropoda: Insects > Digestive system >...
AACAATCAGCTGGTTACGCTTGATGTTTCGGTTTTGACGAATCTTACTTGGTTTTCTTGTGAAAACAATAAACTTACCACACTTAATGTATCGGGCTTGGCTCTCACATATTTTTATTGCGCCAATAATCAACTTATTCATCTTGATTTGTTGGCAGCAAGAAGCAGTCTTCGTGGCGTGCGTGCAGGAGGTCAACAGATAACACTCACTTTAACTCAAGACGGTGCAGGCTATAGCGTTCCGTTGGATTTGTATGGTCCTACATTGTCTGTGTTTGCTGCAGGCATAACTTATGCAAGCGGCAAACTGATAAGCAGTGGCAGTTCTATTGCATCTACGCCTTTTGAAAATATGGCAGTAGGCGCAGGCGGAATGTTTGGACACAATGTATTTTTAACCGGTACAATTACCCTACTGTATGAAAGTTTGGATTGTACGCACGATTTCTCTGTACTCGGCACGTTAGTAAGCGTAGCAACTTGTGACAATCCGGCAAAGCATAAAGCCAAATGTAGCTTGTGTGGCTTAGAACACGAAACGCTGTTGTTGAACGGAAATCCTGCTATTGATTGCCTTGGTACAGGTACAGAATCAGACCCTTACCGAATCTATACTGCTGAGCAGTTAAGTCAAGTCAGAAATTATTTGGACAAATCGTTTATCTTAATGAATGACATTGATTTAACCGGTTTTATTGCAGAAAATAATAATGTAAATGGTTGGTCGCCGATAGGAACATCTACAGCGCCGTTTAAGGGTACTTTCAATGGCGCCGGATACAAAGTTACGGGCTTATGGGTAAATAGCGGAGCAGGCGTATCATCTGCCGGTTTGTTTGGTGTAGCAAGCAGTGCAACCATAAGCAATGTTGGCGTGGAAATTCCGGAAGGAAAAGAAGTGCGTGCAGGATCTAATGTCGGTGGTTTGGTAGGAGAGTGTAACAATAATACTGTCATTACCAACTGTTATGCAACAGGAAACGTAAGTGTTGTATCAGCTAATGCCGGTGGTTTGGTAGGAAGCAGTAGAGGAAACTCGACCATTTCCGGCAGCTATGCAACAGGAAATATAAGCGGAGGAACTCAAACCATTGGCGGCTTGGTGGGAATTAATTTCAGTTCTTCTATTATCAACTGTTATGCAACAGGAAATGTAAGCGGTAACTATCAGTTTATCGGTGGTTTAGTGGGAGACAGCAGACAAAATTCTACCATTACCAACTGTTACGCAACAGGAAATGTAAACGGGGGAAGTAGTGTCGGTGGTTTGATAGGAATTGATTATGATAATTCTACTATCATTACCAACTCGTTCTACGACAGTCAAACAAGCGGAAGAAGCGACACCGGCAAAGGCGAACCAAAAACCACTGCCGAAATGCAAACCCAAAGCACTTTCACCGGATGGAATTTTACAAGTATTTGGAAAATGTGTGAAGGCAAAACTTACCCTATTTTACAATGGCAACCCGATGTGATTTGTGAAGATACTCCTGTAGCTTTCTGTGGCGGCACAGGTACAATAGCGAACCCTTACCAAATCTGCACAGCGGCGCAGTTGAACGAAGTAAGAAAACATTTAGACAAATCATTTATATTAATGAATGATATTGATTTAACGCAATTCCTTACTGCTAATAATGACGGCGGACAAGGCTGGTTGCCGATAGGAACACCTACAACATCATTTACAGGCGCTTTCAACGGTGCCGGGTATGAAATTACCGGCTTGTGGATAAACCGCCCAACAACCGATTTTGTTGGTTTGTTCGGAGGCACAAGAGAGGCGACTATAGAGAACGTAGGCGTGGATATTGCAGCAGGCAAAGAAGTTAACGGTCAACATTTTGTCGGTGGATTGGTAGGATACAATAGATTTTCTATCATTACCAATTGCTACGTAACAGGAAATGTAAGCGGAACATCTTCTGTCGGCGGATTGGCAGGAGGTAGTACTAATGCTGCCAGTATGGGAAGCGATCCTTCCCGCATAACCAACTGCTACGCAACAGGAAATGTAACAGGAGAAGATCATTCTGTCGGTGGCTTGGTAGGAAACAATAATAATTCCTACATTAGAAACAGCTACGCAGTAGGAAATGTAAGCGGAAATAGATCTGTCGGTGGATTAGTGGGAACTACTAATGGTTATAAAGGTGGTGCATCTGTTACCAACAGCTACGCAACAGGAAATGTAAGCGGAACATCTTCTGTCGGCGGCTTGGTAGGTTCCAGTGGCGACACTTCCATTTCCAGCTGCTACGCAACAGGAAGTGTAAACGGAACATCTTCTGTCGGCGGATTGGTGGGAGAGGTTACTTCTTCTGTATATGCCGGCGTTACCAACTCATACTACGACAGCCAAACAAGCGGACAAAGCGACACAGGCAAAGGTATGCCAAAAACCACTGCCGAAATGCAAACCCAAAGCACTTTCACCGGTTGGAATTTTACCACAATTTGGAAAATCTGTGAAGGTCAAACCTACCCAATTTTACAATGGCAACCTGATGTGATTTGTGAAGTGGAAGAGTGCACGCACAATTTCACCGTCCTCGGCACATTGGTAAGTGCAGCAACTTGCGTAACCCCAGCCAAACACAAAGCAAAATGTAGTTTGTGTGGTGAAGAACACGCAACATTATTGTTGAACGGTGCACCGGCCCTCGGACACAATTTCTCCGTATGGATTGTAAACCCTGCAAACGCAAGCCAAGAAATCGAAGTATGCAGCCGTTGCGGCGAGCCTTCGGGTAATAGCCGTCCAATTGAAGTTATCAACTGTAATGGCAATGGCATTGCCGTAAACGCCACCAACTTCCCTGACGCTAATTTCCGTGCGTGGATCTTGTCTCAACCTTGGGGAAGCGATGGGTGTATTTCAGCAAATGCAATTGCGGGAATAAAAGATATAAATGTTTCCGGAAAAAATATTGCCAACCTTACAGGTATCAACTATTTTACCCAACTTCAATCGTTGAATTGCGCTAACAATCAACTCGCTACGCTTAATATTTCGGGATTGAAAAATCTTCAATATTTGTCTTGCCAAAACAATCAGCTCACTGCGCTTGATGTTTCAGGCTCGCCATTTATTAAAGGCGTGGAGTGCTTCAACCAAAACCCAACCCTCACGTTGAGTGCGGACGGTGGTGTATATAGCGTAGCAATAGCGTTGAACAATCCTACAAAATTGGCAAACGGCATTTCTTACGCAAGCGGTAAACTGATAAGCAACAGCGCTGCCATTGCCTCTACGCCATTTGAAGTAAATGTAACAGGAAACGGAGCAAAATTGAGCGGAACACTTGCCCTACTGTATAATACGGTGGTTTGCACGCACGATTTCTCTGTACTTGGCACACAAGTAAGCGCAGCAACCTGTACGGCTCCAGCCAAACACAAAGCAAAATGTAGCTTATGCGGTGTAGAGCACGCAACGATTTTATTAAACGGTGCGCCTGCACTCGGACACAATTTTACCGTTTGGGTAGTTAATCCGGCTAATGCAAACGAAGAAATAGAAGTATGTAGCCGTTGCGGTGAACCATCGGGTAATACTCGTCCGTATGTTTGCCAACACACATTTACCACATGGGAAATTACAACTGCCGCCACTTGTACAACTGCCGGTGTGAGAACCGAAAAATGTTCACTTTGCGGAGCGCTTGGAACACAAACCCAAGTAATTCCGGCATTGGGGCACAATTACACAACCGTTGTAACACCGCCAACCTGTACTGCACAGGGTTACACAACCTATACCTGTACTCGCGGCGATAGTGAATATACCGGCAATGTGGTTGCTGCATTGGGACACAATTTCACCGTGTGGATTGTAAACCCAGCAAACGCAAACCAGGAAATAGAAGTTTGTAGCCGTTGCGGCGAGCCATCGGGCAATAGTCGCGAAGTTGTCAACAACTGTAATGGCATTGCCGTAAATGCAACCAACTTCCCTGACGCAAATTTCAGAGCATGGATATTGTCTCAACCTTGGGGTAGCGATGCTTGTATTTCCACAAGTGCAATTGCGGGAATCAGAGATATGAATGTTTCCGGAAAAAATATTGCCGACCTTACGGGTATCAACTATTTTACCGGACTTCAATATTTGAATTGCAGTAACAATCAACTCACTACGCTTAATGTAACGGGCTTGACGCACCTTATCGGCTTGGATTGCCGCAATAATCAACTCACGTTGCTTGATGTTTCGGGATTGGTACACCTTAAATACTTGGATTGCGACAACAATGGACTTGTCACGTTAAGAGTGGCGAAATTGGCAAATCTTGTTACATACAACGGCGATGCACAAACCCGCATCATCGAAATTGACGAAATCGACGAAAACGCTATTGTTATCAATGTTTATCCGAACCCAACTGCCGACAAAGTATATCTTTCAACCGATGCCAACGTACAACTTTTCACTCAACAAGGTGCATTGTTATACAGCGGATTCGGCAACGAAATAGACTTGACCAACTATCCTCAAGGAATATATATCTTGAAGATAAATGGGGGCAAAGTAGTGAAAGTGGTGAAATTATAACTAAATACAAACCGTAGAGACGCAATGTATTGCGTCTCTACAACACCCAAAACGGCAAACCATTTTCAGGTTTGCCGTTTTTTTGTAAAATTCACAAAAGTTAACTATATTAATAGCACTTAGGTGTTATTGATAAGATATTTTTTTTACCTTTGTGACTTGGCATCATTTACAGTGGAGCGTAATGTTGCCGAAGACATAAAAAATTAGTACATATTAACTTGTTTTTTTATTACTTCTAAAACGAAAATGCTTATGAGCACTACTTTTACCCATAAACAATGCCCTAAATTAATTGCACTGTTTGTTTTCTACATTATTTCTTGTAGAATGCTCCTTGCCGCACCAGCATATCCCTATCCGGTTACTTTTACGCAACCCGACGGAGATACTCTGACTATTGTAATGAAAGGCGATGAGTCCTTGAAGTATGCGGAGACCGAAGATGGTTATACTTTAATGTATGACGAGAAAGGCGCTCTTTGCTATGCACAGCGGAAGGTAAATGGTGATATAGAACCGTCAAAATACATCGCAAGGTCTAAAAGAAATCGAACATCCGATGAGGCGAATTTTTTACGGACAATCTCTCTGAGATTATCTCACAGTAAGTCGCAATTAAGCTCTTCCTCAAGTATCCCAAAACTGCGGTCAAGTGGAGTGGATTTGACCCAAAAAGCATTCCCTGCAACAGGGGAGCGAAAATTACTGTGTATCCTCATCGGTACTCCGGACAGAGGATTTGTCAAAACTCAGAATGAGTTTAATAATCTTTTCAATCAGGTAGGTTACAGTGTTGATGGAGCTGATGGAAGCGTGCGCGATTATTTTCTTGAAGCGTCTTACGGGCAACTTAACTTATCGACTGACGTAGTGGGTCCGTTTACTGCAAGCAAAGATATGGCATACTATACCTACAATTACGCGCGCACGCAGGAGTTGATATTGGAAGCTTGTGCTATGGCGCATAACAGTGGAGTGGATTTTTCTGTTTATGATAATGACAAAGATGGTGTGATTGACGGACTTTACATTATTTATGCCGGACATGGTCAAGAATCCGGTGCCAGTAATTCTATTTGGGCGCATGCAGGATGGCTTCCGGAAACACAATTCAATGGTGTATGGGTTCAAAATTACGCTTGTTCCCCCGAACGAAGATATAATAGCGGAACATATATGACACATATTGGGATTATTTGCCACGAATTTGGTCATACATTAGGTGCAGGGGATTACTATGGGGGGATATTTGCAGAAACCGGACCGTGGGACTTAATGGCTGGCGGAAGCTGGAATAATGATGGGCGTACCCCGCCTCACCCTAATCCTTATGTGAAAATTTACAACTATAATTGGGCTACCGTTACTGAACTGAATACTCCACAAGTCGTTACTGTGTCTCCTTCCATAGATGATAAAACAGCATTTTACAAGGTTAACACGACGACCCCCGGCGAATATTTTCTCATTGAAAACCGTCAACAGAAAAAATTTGATACTCATATTCCCGGAAGAGGGTTGATGATTTACAGATCAAGTGTTGAGGCTCCCGGCGCTACCAATCTTCAGAAATTCTATCCGGTTTCTGCCAATGCTCCGGTACCAATACCCAGACAGGGAGACGCGCTAAGTAACTATGGAAATATTAGTATTGCTTCTTGCCCTTGGCCCGGCACAGGTAATAAAACCTTGTTTACCGATGCTACAACTCCTTGGATGAAATCTTGGGCAAATGCCAACACCGGTAAGCCTATAACCAATATTGTAGAAAACATTACTACCGGTGATATTACTTTTTCTTTTATGGGAGTAACAGACTATTATATTATCCAAGCCTCTGCAAACCAAGGAGGCGTGCTTTCTCCATCAGGAAACGTTATTGTTACTCACGGAAATTCCCAAGCATTTATCATCACTCCCGACCCGGGAAAGAAAATCGCTTCGGTAGTGGTTGACGGAGAGATTGTGCCGGAGGCTGTTGTAGCCGGCAGTTATACCTTTACCAATGTAGCCGGCAATCATAAGATTGATGTAACTTTTATTGATGAAGCCGGATTGGGCATTGCTATAGACAAAGTCAATTTCCCTGACGATTATTTCAGAATATGGGCATTGACGCGACCTTGGGGAAGTGATGCAATACTTACCCCTGACGAAATTGCGGGCATAACTAATATGTCTGTTAATAATATGGGTATATCCGATTTGAAGGGATTAGAGTATTTTACAGCGCTGAAAGAGTTGTATTGCTACAACAACAAACTCTTTTCGCTTGATGTGTCAAACTTGACTAATCTTGAAACTTTGTTTTGTGACAACAACCAATTGACTTCGCTTGATGTGTCGAATTTGACTAATCTTAAACATTTGTCTTGTAGCAACAATAAGCTCACTTCGCTTGATGTGTCGGGAAAGAAAACTAATCTTGTAACTTTGCATTGTAGCAACAATCAACTCGCTACGCTTAATGTGTCGAACTTGATCAATCTTGAATCTTTCGCTTGCCACGGGAATCACCTTACGGCAATTGATGTGTGGGGTTTAACAAAACTTATTGGTTATATACCTTTTAGTTTGCAAACTCCAATCCTTACTTTAACTTTGACCGCAGACGGCACTTATAGCGCTGCAATAGCGTTGCATAATCCTACGTTGTCCAAATTTGCCGCAGGCATAACCTACAAAGACGGCAAACTGATAAGCAACAGCAACGCAATCAGCCAATCGGATTTTGAAGTAGATGTAGTAGGGCGAAACGCAAAACTGACCGGTACGATTACCTTGCTCTATAATGAAGCTTGTGCACACGATTTTTCTCTGTTTGGCACGCTGGTAAGCGCTGCAACCTGTGAAAGTCCCGCCAAGCACAAAGCCAAATGTAGCATTTGCGGTGCAGAAAGCGAAAGCGATTTATTGGACGGTATCTCAATCAACTGCGGCATTGCCATAAACGCAATCAACTTCCCTGATGCGAATTTCAGAGCGTGGGCATTGTCTCAACCTTGGGGTAACGATGCGTATCTTTCCGCTGCCGAAATTGCGTCGATAACCGAGATAAATGTCCGCGGAAAGGGAATAGCCTCGTTGAAAGGAATAGAATATTTTACAGCATTGAAAACGTTGGATTGCTCCAACAATCAACTTGAAACGCTTGATATATCGGCTTTGACAAATCTTCAATACTTCTCTTGCCAAAACAATCAGCTCACTTCGCTTGATTTGTCGGGTTCACCATTTATTAAAGGCGTGGAGTGCTTCAACCAAACCCCAACCCTCACGTTAAACGCAGATGGTGGTGTATATAGCGTAGCAATCACGTTGAACAATCTGACAAAATTGGCAAACGGCATCACTTACGCAGGCGGTAAATTGATAAGCAATAGCAACACCATTGCCTCTACGCCATTTGAAGTAAATGTAACAGGAAACGCTGCAAAATTGAGTGGAACGATTACCTTGCTGTATGGTGCTGTTGAGGTTTGTACACACGATTTTTCCATACTTGGCACATTGGTAAGCGCAGCAACTTGTACAACCTCGGCAAAACACAAAGCAAAATGCAGCTTGTGTGGCGAAGAACACGCAACGCTGTTGTTGAACGGCGCATCTGCTCTCGGACACGATTTCTCCGTATGGATTGTAAACCCGGCAAACGCAACCGAGCAAATCGAAGTTTGCAGCCGTTGCGGCGAACCATCGGGCAACAGCCGTGAAATTGTTTGTGAACATACATTTACCGCATGGGAAATCACAACTCCTGCCACTTGTACTGCTACCGGAGTAAGAACCGAAAAATGTTCACTTTGCGGAACATTGGGTACAACAACACAGGTAATACCTGCATTGGGACATAATTATACAACCGTTGTAATACTGCCAACCTGTACCGCACAGGGTTACACAACCTATACCTGTACTCGTGGCGATGATGAATATGTTGGTAATTATGTTGCGGCGCTCGGACATAACTTCTCCGTATGGATTATAAATCCGGCAAACGCCAACGAAGAAATCGAAGTATGTAGCCGTTGTGGCGAGCCTTCGGGTAACAGCCGTGAAATAGCCGTCGTTATCAACTGTAATGGCAATGGCATCGCCATCAACGCCACCAACTTCCCTGATGCAAATTTCAGAGCTTGGGCATTGTCACAACCTTGGGGCAGCGATGCTTGTCTTTCCGTTGCCGAAATTGCGGGAATAACAGAAATTAACGTATCAGGAAAAGGCATTGCCTCCTTGAAAGGAATCGAACATTTCACTTTCTTGAAAACGTTGAATTGCAGCAACAATCAACTCACAGTGCTTAATTTGTCAGGCTTGTCTCATATTCAATATTTGTCTTGCCAAAACAACCAACTTACCGCGCTTGATGTGTCAAGTTCGCAGTTCATTAAAGGAGTGGAGAGCTTCAACCAAACCCCAACACTTACATTAGCCGCAGACGGTAGTGTGTATAGTGTGGCAATCGCATTGAGCAATCCGACAAGATTGGCAAGTGGCATCTCTTACGCAGGCGGCAAATTGATAAGCAATAGCAACACCATTGCCACTACTCCTTTTGAAGTAAATGTAACAGGAAACAGTGCGAAATTGAGCGGAACGATTACCTTGTTGTATGGCGGAACAGTAGAAGTTTGTGAGCACGAATTTACTGTGCTCGGTACATTGGTAAGCGCAGCGACTTGTACCACCCCGGCAAAACACAAAGCGAAATGCAGCTTGTGCGGCGCAGAACACGTAACACTGTTGTTGAACGGCGCTCCTGCACTCGGACACGGTTTTACTGCTTGGGAAATCACAACTCTTGCCACTTGTACCACTACCGGCGTGAGAACCGAAAAATGTTCACGTTGCGGAGTACTCGGAACACAAACACAAGTAATTGCAGCATTAGGACACAATTTCACCGTGTGGATTGTAACTTCAAATGCGAACGAGGAAATCGAAGTATGTAGCCGTTGCGGCGAGCCATCGGGTAATAGTCGTGAAATCCCAACTACCAATTGCGTTGGCGGTATTGCCGTAAACGCAACCAACTTCCCTGATGCAAATTTCAGAACATGGATATTGTCTCAACCTTGGGGCAGCGATGCGTGTATTTCCACAAATGCAATTGCGGGCATAAGAGATATAAATGTTTCCGGAAAAAATATTGCCGACCTTACGGGTATCAACTATTTTACCGGACTTCAATATTTGAATTGCTCCAACAATCAACTTACAACGCTTAATGTAACGGGCTTGACGCACCTTATTGGCTTGGATTGCCGCAACAATCAACTCACGTTGCTTGATGTTTCGGGATTGGTACACCTTAAATATTTGGATTGCGATAACAATGGACTTGTTACGCTAAGAGTGGCGAAATTGGCAAATTTTGTTACATACAATGGCGATGCAGAAACCCATATTATCGAAATCGATGAAAACGCTATTTCCATCAACGTTTATCCGAACCCAACTGCCGATAAAGTTTATCTTTCAACCGATGCCAATGTACAACTCTTCACTCAACAAGGAGCATTGTTATATGTCGGCTATGGTAACAAAATAGATTTGACCAACTATCCTCAAGGAATATATATCTTGAAGATAAACGGAGACATGGTAGTGAAAGTGGTGAAATTATAACTAAATACAAACCGTAGAGACGCAATAGTATTACGTCTCTACAACACCCAAAACGGCAAACCTGAAAATGGTTTGCCGTTTTTGCACTTAAAATCAAAAATAAAATTGACTTCAAAAAAAGAATTATTCAACACCCGGAAAATTTATTTTATGCTGATAAGCATTATTTATTTTTTTATTACCTTTGAGGGAAATTTAATATAGACGGTATGGCTTGGTATGAAATTATGTTATTGGTATCCGGAGGATTTTTTGCCGTATCCTCAATCATCTCGCTGTTGTTCGGCTCGTTGGATATGAATTTTGATGGAGGACCGGAAACCGTTTTGAGCGATGTTTTTTCGTTCAAAGGGATTATACATTTTTGTATTGGTTTTTCCCTTGTACTAACGTTGATGCAGGAGGTTACGGTTATTTCCATCGCTTGCGGAGTGGTTACGGGGGTGATATTTTCCATCGTGCTGTATTTTCTGTATAAATTTATTTACGAAAAAGCGCACCAAAGTATGAAATATACCGAAGAAATTCACAATTTGGACGCAGAGGTCTATTTTTGGGATAAAACCTCGCGCACAGGCGAAGTTTTTGTTACATTGGAAGGTCGCCCCGTAACGATTTCCATCAAATGTCCCGACGGAACAGACCTGCAAAGAGGACAAAAATTGAAAGTTTCGGGTTCCCGAAAATTAGTTCATCCAAGTGAAACACAAGTTAATCATCAATAATAATTATTAAAAATTTATCAATAAAAATGGAAGAAAACTTATTTATGATTGTCGGGGTATTGTTTCTTGTTGTCATTTTGTCGGCAATTGGAATTTTTTCCCGTTACAGGAAGTGTAAATCGGACGAGATTTTGGTTATCTACGGTCTAACCCGCGGAAACAAATCGTCCAAATGTATTCAAGGGGGAGCTGCATTTGTGTTGCCTATTGTACAAGGGTATGCCTACATGTCGTTGAAACCGTTGCAATTTGAGTGTAACTTACAAAAAGCGCTCTCTTCTCAAAACATTCGTGTGGACGTGCCAACCACCGTAACGGTAGGTATTAGTACCGAATGCGATGTAATGCAAGCGGCTGCCGAGCGTATTTTGGGGTTGGGACGCTCAGAAATCGAAGATTTGGTGCGTGATATTGTGTACGGTCAAATGCGTACAATCATTGCCGATATGACCATCGAAAAGTTGAATGCCGACCGTGATGAATTTTTGGCAAAAGCGAAAAGTTTGATTGATACCGAATTGAAAAAAATCGGTTTACTGTTGATTAACATCAATATTACCGATATTCGCGATGAAGCGGGATATATCGTTCAGTTAGGTAAAAAAGACCAAGCGAAGGCGATTAACCAAGCCAATATTGAGATTGCCAATGCCGAACGCGAAGGGGAAACCAAAGTAGCCGAACAGTTGAAAATCAAAAATTCGGTTATTGCAGAAACCAAAAAAGACGAACAAATCGCGATTGCCAACGCGCATCGTGACCAAAATATTTCGGTAGCGCAAGCTGAATCCGAACGTGATTCAAAAGTCGCGGAAGCGAAAAAAGACAGAGACATCAACATTGCAAGCTTTAACTCAGAGGCGCGCATTGGAGAAATTGAAGCAATGAAAAAAGTAACGGTTTCTAACGCCGAATTAGAGGTAATCAAGGCGGAAGCGCAAGGACGTTCACAGTCAGCCGACGAGCGCGCAAGAGCTGAAATCGAAAAAAATAAAGAGTTAGCCCGCAAAGAAGCAGAAGAAGCTCGCGCAAAACGTATGGAGGCGGCGTTGACTGCCGAGCAAATCGTTCCGGCAGAAGTCTCCAAGCAACAAAAATTGATTGATGCTCAAGCCTATCAGTTGAAACTTGAAAAAGAGGCAGAAGCTAACGCCAACAAACAACGCATCGAGGCGCAAGGTAAAGCAGACGCTTTCGCATCCGAAGGTAAAGGTCGCGGGGAAGCCGTGAAAGCCGAAGGTTTGGCGCAAGCACAAGTTATCAAGGAGCAAGGTTTGGCAAAAGCCGCCGCCGAAAAAGCATCGTTAATGGCTCAAGCAGAAGGATTTGAGGCGATGGTGAAAGTAGCTGAAAACAACCCGCAAGTCGCTATCCAATGGAAGATGGTAGAACAATGGAGAGACATCGCCGCCGAACAAGTGAAAGCGTTTGAGAAGATTAACTTAGGCAATGTCAACGTAATGGATACCTCAAACGGAAGTACGCTGACCAACTTGCTAACTGGCTTAGTATCATCCATCGCTCCGGTAACGGACATAATGAAAACCATTCCGGGCATACCGAATGCGTTGAAAGTGAAGAGCGAAAACGAAAAATAAAATTTTGTAAACACAAAGGCACGGAGAACACGAAGAAAATTTAAAACTTCGTGTTCTTTTTGTTTTGTAACGGGGAGCTCTACCGTGGTTAAAATGGCAAATTTATACGGATATTTTGCGGATAACAATAAAGTGTAGTTTGTTCTGATTTTAGAATTAGTTTGTCGCCCGAAAAATCAATGTCATAAAATCCGTTGTAAACAAAATCAAAAGTATCGGTTTGTAAAATTTGTAGTGAATTTTCATCAAGCACCCACTTCCCAAAAACTGTATGAGAGTTGAAACCGGGCAATATTATTGTTCCGTTTGTTCTTATGCTAATACTTTCTTGACAAAATCCCGCTCCAATAATTCGGAGTTGTTCAACAGTATTTGGCGCGTATGACTTTCCGTTGTATATAATTTGTTCAACGCACCAACTCTGTTTTGTTAATCGTTCATAAGTTGAGGGTAATGTTGCAAGTCGGACTATACCTATAATTCCCAAAAGAGCAATGGTAACAATTATTATCAACCGCAGTTCCGGTCGTAATTTTTTAAGAAGCGGTATTTGTGAAGTTACATTAGCAAATTTGTTTAGACTTTTTGAAGGTTGCAAGTCCTCATCCTTAATGTAACCTCCATCTTTTAAAATCTCAATAGCCTTTTCAACATCACTTTCCCTCACCTGCAGTTTTACTCCGCCAATCACGTCAGAATAAATCGGGATCACTTCTACTGTCAGCTCATCCAATACACGATATTCAATTTCATCCGCTTCTAAAAGTGTCCGCAGTACCGCAAGCTCAATCGAGTGGGCAAATGTCATTATAGTTATAAAATTGTCCAATTTATCAATTTTTTAATTGTAATGTTGTGTTAACGATGAAATGTTTCTTCGTAGAGACGCGGCACGCCACGTCTCTACAGGGAAGCGCAGTTGATATTACAACATTTTATCATTACACAACAGCAGTTTTAAAACATATCATTCTATCACTTTTGCGAAAGCCTCATCAATCTCCCGCGATTCGCCAAGTCGCCCATTTACGATACTGACAGAATCAATTTTCCCTTTCGTGCAGAGTTCCATATCAGGCATACGATAGATTTCTTGAAAAAAGATGTATCGGATGCCTTCTTTTTTTAAGGCTAATTTACACACAAACTTATCGCCGCTTTTTAGCGGACGTTTATACGCAATTTCGATTTTCGCCACTACGGCATCAATACCTTTGGCGTGCAGTTCCGCAAAATCAAGTCCTACCGTTTTAATAAACTGATGGCGTGTATGTTCCATATAATTTTGGTAAACCGCATTATTCACGATTCCTTGCAGGTCGCACTCATAATCGCGCACCTCGAATTCTTGTTCAAAAATAAAGTTCATATAAAATACTAAAAAAATTTAATGTGCAAAAATACAATATTGTAACTAATGTAGTAAAGGCTTTATGATTTTTCTTTAATGAAATTTTACAAATTAGCTGCATTTTTTATAGGACAAATGGTAGTGGCGTAGAGGCACGAAAGGGCGAATAACAAAAATTCGTGCTTTCGCGCCTTCGCCCTTTCGTGCGTTAAATTACCACCAAATCTGTACTCCATTTTCATACGTAAAAATCCGCTCCTCCCGTCCTTTTGTCAAATTTCTCAACCAAAACAAAGCATTGGAAGGTGCATTCGTGTATTCCAAATATTGCTTTGAAGTCCCGGTTTGTCTTCCAAGCGAGTTCCACTGATAATTGTCCCAATAAAAAAGTTCGTACTCCTCCCCTTCCTTGATAAAATTATCATCATTTCGAGGCAAAAAACGGAAATTAGCGATATTAACAGGTTTTCCGAAATCCAAGCCTACCCAACCTCTTTCGTTCCATTCACTTTGATAGGCAG
>Ga0209737_10001986_pt1 | contig 14378 bp, 2 predicted proteins | sample TergutCu122P3_FD_187284 | JGI IMG/M metagenome (GOLD analysis project Ga0209737, IMG submission 187284) | Cubitermes ugandensis P3 segment gut microbial communities from Kakamega Forest, Kenya - Cu122 P3 (SPAdes) (version 2) | ecosystem: Host-associated > Arthropoda: Insects > Digestive system >...
CCCCAAAACCCCAAAACCCCAAAACCCCAAAACCCCTTATTGTTTACATATGATGCAGTGGAGTGATAAGAATATGCATATAGTACAAATTAATTCAAAGTGTAATAGGGTTAAGAGGACATGGAATTAGCAAGACCAAGGAATATCTTAATGTCACTGGATGAGTCCAGTTCATTTAAGAGTCCTTCAATAGTATCAATCTCTAGTAGCTTACTATTATACGCTTCATATATCTCAGTAGCCAAATCATTAACCTTATTATGTTCTGTACACAACTTTTGATAATACTGCAACATATCCTCCTCTCTATTCGCATTCTCATTTATCAAAGTGTTCTCCAATCTTTTAAACCTATTCGTCATCACCAAAAGAATCAATAACGGACGTATCTCTTTCACTACCTTTCCTAATCCTGTACCTTCTGCCGCTTTGACTGAACTTGTTATATCAAAGTTCTTAGAAGTTTTCTTATCACGCTTTTTACTTGTTACTCCATTAACCACCATATATATTGCTATTGTTTCTACTATCTTTAATAAAGGTGTCTTAATTGATACCCATTCACTATTTTGATATGCAATGAGTATTATAGCACAAATATAAGCAAAATCATCTGCTGAAAGTCTAAGTTCTTTTTCTTCTAGTTCTTTATTATCTTCTATTTTTATTGGTGGTTTTAACTCTTGTTTTAGTTCAAGTACAACAGATAAGAATGAAGCTACGGTTTCTTTTAATGTAGAGCTTGTATACTCAGCTGATATGCCCAGATAGAGTGCTAATTGGATCATAAAAGGTATTAAACGTGCATTGTGTAGTGGTCCTCCTCCATGTGAGTAGTGGCTGAAAGATTCTTCATAAGCGAATTTTTTGAGCATGAATTTGATATCGTGTATCATAATATTTATTCGTGATTCATCTGTTTTTACTATTTTTCTTAAGTCAGAGAAGTATTTAGATACTGCCTTTCCATACTCTTCATCTGTCACACTACCACCACGTATTGGTAGCCAATTATTACACTTGGTGAGTGAATTTCTTATGGTAGCACCTTCCCATTCTTCTTTGGGTTGTTTCATAGCTCTTTCAGCTTTGGCAGCATTCATATGACAGGACAAATGAATCAGATTGAAGTGTGTAACGATAGATACGGCACCTGCAACTACATACTCTTTACTAAAGTTCCCTGAAGACCTTATCTCACACTTCTTACCATACACATAAGCACCTAACACATCTGCTGGTTTTGCTTGATATCCTTCATGACACACTATGCACACATACCCTTTCTCCTCTTCTATTCTTGTCTCCCCAAATATTGAAAAGTCAACCTTTGGCTTGAGTACTCCTTCAGTCCTTTGTATTTTCATTTTCTTCATTATTTCTGCTTTCTTGCGTTCTGCTTGTTTCTTCTTCTCAGCCTTTGTTTGATTAATAAGTTCTTGTGCTTTGTTATAAGCTTCTTTACAAGTATCAGGTGATTTGGTTATTTCTTCAATAAATAGTTCTGCTTGTAGTTCTATGTCTTTTAGGAAAAGTTTAGGAGATTTAGATAGTGAAATCTTGTATAGAGGTGTTATTATATCATTCTTATAAATTATTATCTGAGTTCTTGGATGATCCTTACAAATTCCTATAAGAAGTTTTAGAGCTGCAGCCAAACCTCTAGAACACTTCTGTAATTCATCTTCATTCATCACTGTCCACTTCTTTATGAAGTCAATGATAATTTGAGTAACACCAGAAGAGAGTAAAGCATCACTAACAATAGGTATTTGTGAAGGTATACTCTCAATAATCTCTATTAACCTTGCTACATGATACACTACTCTTCTCTTATTTGGACTAGCTCCTTGTTCATCTAGTTCTGATAATTGTACCCAATTCTTAAAGTAATTAACCAATATATCTACAGCTTCTTTACTACCATAAGCAAAGTAAGGGAGTATTCGTGTTAATGGTCCAACGTATTTATTAGGTTTGCTCATATTCTCTTTGGCTTCTATCATTCGTTCACAGGTTTGATTGAGTTTTTCAAGTGTTTTATTGATGTGGCTTACGTCTACTACATTTGTTTGAAGCCAAGTGATTTCTTCTGTATTGTTAGCTTCCATTATTATACTCTCCAATATGTATATCAGTGAATCTACAATTGATCCTTCAGAGGTCTCATAAGCAGGTAAAAAGTCTATGAGTTTAGCTGCTAGTAGGTTAGTTCCACGAACCTTCAAAAGTACCTTTCTACATACTTTCAATTTCGCTACTACACTCAATACCTTTATGATAGCTTCTACTATCATATTTTTTGCTTCTAATGACTTTATTCTCCTTAAATTCTTTAACATTATCTCAATTCCTGTACCAAATGGTAAATTCTCAGCAAAAACTGAACATGAGGCAAAGCTTACTTCTGGATCTTCTGTATCCTTAAAATCTCCCAGTGACTCCACTCTATTCTCTACTGCTTCACCATCTACTCCTGTCAACCTATATATAACAACCATTGGCTCTAATTCTGATTCTTTTCCTTCTATTGGAGGAACTTCTTCTGCATCAGGATTGTTCTGTCTATAAATGTATGGCCACCATATCCTTTCGTATACAAGTCTTATGGGTAGATCTAAATCTATGATGTTATTGCCAACGAGTAGTTCCATCAATTGATCAGCATCACTCATCTCTAAGCTCTTACAAATTTTTGCTAGCACATCTCTCATTGTAATTCCCAACTCTGAAGCTGCATACGGTGTCTTCCTCAATGTGCCTCTGATGAACATTTCCTGGGTGTGAGCCTTTTTGAATGTAAGGTAATACTTAGGCTCAGGTTTCTCAGGCTTTAATATCTTATACAACTCTGAATAAAGTGTTAATTGGGCTTCTTGATCTTCTTTATTCTCTGCTAATATTCTTAAGTATTGTATTATAAGTTGTTTCTTGCTCTCTGGATTTTCTATTGGAATACTTGTTAGTAATGCCCTTAAAGTGTTTATTGACTTATCAATGTAATTATTAGTAATGGTCAATAACTTCTTAGCCTTTACATAACACTTTATTACCTGATACTCTATCTTTTCGTCTTTAAATATTCCCTTATCAGCAGAAACAACACTTTGTACAATCTCAAATGAGCTACAAAGTGAATAACCAGTCCATAACTCTTTACCTAATCCATATTGAGTTATTCTCATAGTACTTTGAATTACCAACAAATTATCAATCTCACTCTCCAATAATCCTAATAAGTTTTTTACTAATAAAGCTTTATTAAACTTTGAAGAGTATTGTGGTTCACAAAGCTTATTTACCAAATATTTTAATAAACTCATAAGACTTTCAGTGCTTTGTTGTGATATTTGGAAAGCTTTTGGTAATACCAATTCTAGTTTATTGAATGTGGATATAATTGTTTCTGGCATTAACTCTAAAAGTCTTTTCACTGCTCTCTCTGCTGTCTCACGAAGTAATTTACAATCTGAATACAACAAGCATTCTTCCAATATTTTATTAAACATACTTACACTCACATCTCTAATATTCACCTTCATTGCTACAGTCCACTTTTCTAGTATGTCTTTGCTTGCTATGTCCATTGAAGTGAGTGTAAGAGAATCAAAGGTTATAGGAAGGAACATAACCTGTAGAACATAATTGAGTATGGGTTGTATAACTTCTTCTGCTATAAGTCCATTGGGTATAGGGAAGTAATGTTTAAATGTTTTCCATAAGCATCCATTTACTGTTCTAAATATCTCTTGATCTATCACTCTATTAGGTAATTGCTCCACCATCCAAAGCATCAATCGTGAATGAATTTTGATTAACAAGTCAATATACATGATGATGTCTTCTCGGAGTTCAATTCTTTTTAAGGAATTAGCATTATTAATAGACTCTAGAGTTTTTGAAAGTCCTTTTATGATCACATTAGCAAAGTATAAATCATTAACTCCAAGTGAGATTAAAGTCTTAATGAGAAGCCTTGATACTAAAGGAGAACTACATGGAATTATAGCTGTAAACAAGAAATCCTCCATCTTTACTTTCCTAAAGAATTCAATACAGACTTTCGAGTTAGCTGCAAGTTCAATAAACTTTAAGAAAATCTGCAAGAACACTTCAGCACATCCATAGCAATCAGTAGAGAGTTCAAGCTTAGTTTTTTCATTAGAAGGCGGTAGTTGATTTAAATATTGTAATAACTCTGCTTTCATTGAATTAGCACTCTTCAAATTCTTTATTAGCTTCTTATACTCTGGCATACATGAATTCATATACAAGTCATATACATCTATATATCTTCCTACCTTCTCTCCTGTCTTTATTAAGGGAGAGAGTATAATGTTCATTAGCTTTTCTTTATAAACTTTAAGAGTGTTATGTGATTTCATTAAGGAATCAGATACTTCAGATAAACTCTCTTGTACTGCTAACCTCTCCTTTTCTCCACTAATTCTATGTGCTGCAAATCCTGGTTGAGTAGATAAAGTTATATCAATTTTTCCACAACGAGAAAATCCACATTCAGGACATACATAAGCATAAGGGTCATCATAATTAATACTACGACATCCAGGACATTGCATTATATTCTCTTCGCAAACTGTACAAATACCATGAATAGTAGAATTAATCTTCATACAACGAAGACATGCACTCATCTCTTCATGTTGCCTAAATATTAATAAAGGATTTACATTGGATTCTCTGGAGGTCCTGGAATGAATTCCATTTTGAGTAGATTTGTTGTGATTGTTATTGGTAGTTCTAATACACCATTACGTGATTTGTGTTTAAATGTTAAAGTTCCTATCTTTTTCCATAGTAAAATATTCTCTTTGAGTGTAGATAAAGAAGCATCTTTAATTGAAGATGAATAAAAGTTAAGAGCTTTTATTGGTTTCAATTCACCATGTTCAACATGTATTGCTATCTTCTGTATAGAATAAGAATTCGCTAATCGATATATATAACTTGAACTAATATATCCACACTCTTCCTTTATGTCTGTTATCTTCTGCATTGTATACTCTTGTCCTATATCTGACATACATACTGAACAAGGCATTTCTTGGAGACAATAAAGGAAAGGTTCATTGCGTGAAGAAGCGCTATCACCTTCTCTATCTTGTCCTGATATCATTCCTTGTACTTCTCTATACACTTCAGCTAATTCACTTTTACGAATAACATCTGAAGCCAACTTTGATCCTTTTATCACATTCCCAAGCACTATCTCACTATACTCTGTATTACTTAGCTCTTCATTTTGAAACATAAAGAGACACAACGAAAGTAATTGAAGTGCTGTACATCCATATCTATGAATATCAGGTGTAATCTTTTGTGCTACTAACTTAAATACTTCTTCTCTTTGTTGTGTATTACCTGAATCCCATAGTCCTTTAAGTAAATGAGCAGCAATTGTTCGCAAACGAAGTGAACCAGAGTCGAGTAAGAGATTATTACCGAGTTCTAATCCTTTTTTGAAAATTTCTGTATCTGCTATTCCCTCTCCTACCTTATCACCTGCTATTGGCACATACTTCACTGACTCAAGAATGTCGATAGTGCGGGTAGTATGTTGAAGAAGAGCTTCATACGAATACTTAATGTTGAAGGTATCAGAATCAATGTTTTCTAAGGCTAGACAAATGAGAGCTAAAGCTTGGAACGTTATGCGACTGCTAAGAACACCTGCAATAGCAAATAACATCTTGATCATATCAGGATTTGACTTCACATAAGATTTCCAATATATTGTTCTTTCTTTAGCTACTTTCCATACAGCATTCAATTGATTGTAAATAGTTGCTTGAACCTCATATGTAGCTTCTTCTTTAGAATTAATAAAGTTTCTAAGTGTCTTACATCCTAAAGAGTAAGTAAAATTATCTTTGTATTGGTTAAGCTCATTCTTACTCTTATAAAGCATCCTTAATAAGCTTCTTGCTGATGAATCTAATCCTGAGCTTATTTTTGTTGTTATTGAAGCTTCGCATAATAAGTCTTTCAATGCTTCTATCTCTGTTGAATTTCTAAACAATGATCTTCCTTCCATTCCTTTTCTAATAGCTTTTTGCTCGCAAGCTGCCATATTGTAACAGAGTTTAAAGAGTTCTTGGAAGATAATAAATTTAATGTCTTCATATGCTATGTCTTCACCCATAAATGAACTTTGATGTAAATCTTTAGTAAACTTTGGCTTCACCCTCAATAATTCTTCCTTAATCCCAATATCTTCCATGGGTTCTAATGCTTCTCTTTTCTCCTTTAAAGAAACAAAAAGAGATTTCAAGCTTGAGGTAGTCCAACTTATGAGATTAGTTTGTTGATAAGAATAGGCTAAAAATTTAAAAGCAGTTTCTAACTCCAATACCTTATTCTTCTTTGAATCTTTAGCTTTAGGATTAGGCAACAAGTTATTAAGTAACTTCAATCCTATAAGAATAGCTTCATGGTCAAGAAAATTAGTAACTGACTTCTTTGTAAGAATGCAATCAACAAATGATCTAAACACCGAAGACCAATCTTCATCACTCTTCTCTTCAACCGACCTTAAATGACTCGCCATACTCGAATAATTGCACAACAACTCTTTCAATAGAATGAAGAAAGGAATATGAGCTTTGGTATTTTCACTTAAAGTTGAATCAAAAGAATCGCGCAAGATGATGCCAAGAGCAAAGCTAAAATCAAAGACTCTTATTTCTAATTCCAAAGGTTGATCTACCTCCATTATTCCACTTCTAGGAAAGAATACATTCCACTTACACTTCTTTATTATTGGCGTTTGATATGTATGAATATAATCTAAATCTCGTTTTGGTAATACTTCAGATAATACGCTCACAAATACTTGCTTTATCTCAATCATCTTACCGAACAAATAAGGCTCTATTAGCTTTGACATTTTTCCTATATTAGTTGGGTTCATAAGTGTATGTGGTGACAATTTACTTTCATTTTGCTTATACTCTATATTCAATAACAGATCATAGTATCCCATCATGATTATTATATAGTTCTCCATCACTCTCTTTACTTTTGTCTTTAAATCAGTTTCAATATCACTCGCAATTGCCTTCTCTATTGCATTGAATAAGATTCCATTTAGCTTATATAATACACTTGAATCATTAACCATTCTCTCAAAGAAACATAGTTTGGCTTTAATTACAATTGCTGCCATACTCTTTACATAAATTTCTAAGACTTCTAATCGAGGTGATTCTTTTAATAGTTCATTTAAACGTTTAAATAAAGCTTTTGTCTTGTATGTCAAATAGTGGAATTTGTCATTTTCTACTTGTTCCTTACCCTGGTTAACGTTGTAAATAATAGCTTTTGCACATTTTCTTACTGCTGTTTCAAATGCTCGTAAAGCTGCTTTCCCTTCTGTTGATAAGTAGATGAAAGGTTCTAGTGCAGTTAATATCTCTTCAGCTACTTCTGTTGATAGTGGAGTGCTTAAGTAAGCCACAGAAGAAAGGAAGTCCAAACAGCTTATTATTGTTTTCAATCCATCTTGCTCCTTAATAGTCTCATTGAGTAGCTTTTCCTTTTGATTCCAAGGAAGAATTGTGTATGCATTTGTTGAAAGAATAGAAGCAAATTCACCTGTTTCTGAAGCTTTAGTATTAAACTTTTTTTCTACCATCTGCGCCAAATTCTCTATCTTCTGATTAAATTCAAAATCAGACTTATTAAGCACATACACCTCTATGCCTTTCAACTTAATAGGACTATCTTCTGCTGTTAACACAAAGGAAATATTATTATCTTCAATAGAAAGTATTTCCGCATCACAAAATCCTATTTCAGTAATGTTCTTTGCCACAGTTCCTAGTTGTACTCTTCTATTAAAGATATGAATGTATTGCTTTGGTGCAGTATCAGCCAATATCCTTATTCCTACTATCACATACTCACTTGCATCTGTCAATGCTAATTCTACAGAAGCTGAAGGTGCTCCTACAGGAAATTGATTGTTCCCACGTGCTAGTATAAGCCATTCAAGAAGAGCAACTGCATCATTACCTACTAGTAGACCTATAGATCCTCCTATCTTTACTTTCTTTGCCAAATTTGTTGTTGTATTCAATATATTTGTTGCCTTCTCTAAGTAATCCACAGGCAAGCTAACAGTCTGAGGAAGATGAGAGATTTCAATGAACTTGGCGTAATCATTAGCTTTAATAGAAGACTGTGTACTCTTACTATGCGAAGTAATAGCTGGCAGATAAGAACCAAGAAAACCTTCAGATAATGTCAATATACGATTAACATTCTTTGATGTAAGGAAAAAGCAACTCTCTATCTTTTGCCTTAACACGTGATAATAAGCTTCTTTCTCACATATTTTTATTAGAACACCTTGAGGTTGTACTGCCATTAACATTCCACATAATAGAATTTCATTTTCTAACACTGAGATTTCCTGTAAAGCAAAGAAGTGTTTGGAAGAATTACTATCTCCTGTGCGTAATGTACTTGCTGACTTTAGTTCTAATGTCTCTTCATCAAATTCTCCGTAAATTACCTTTCCATTGCCTAGAGTGAGATATAGTAAACCAGATATTGAACCACGGCATATTGACATTATGTTTGTGGAGTTAATGATTGTCTTAATGTTTTCAGCAAAGTGGATAACTTCTACTGCATGTACTTCAGCGTCATCTGATTCACTTCTATTTACAGGTGGTATTTCAAGAACATGAGTAATCACTGTATTACCAGATAACAAAAAGAATCTATAGAAGTTCAAATCTTCATTCTTTGTCACGCACATATCCTTGATGACTGTTTGAGATGAGTGAAGAACATAGATTGGAGAAATATTATTACGAGATAAGTCATATATCCTCACAAAGGAATTAATAGCAACAGCCAGATGAACCTGAGACTTAGGTATCCAGAAAGCCTTGGTCACAGTAAAATTATCTCCCATGTCTTCGAGCATTAAATTTATTTTTAATTGAGACATCAGCTGTCCTGAAGTATTAAGCGTAAACACCATGCAATCACGTATCCCAGTTATAGCCAAATACGATTCATTGGCCTCATTAAAGTGTAAACTGCATATCATAAATCCCAAATTAAATCTAAACAAAGAAGGTACCTTACGCTTATCTGATATATAAGCTCTTGAACCACTAGCCTCACTAAGAAGAGCATTAGAGTTATGTATACTAAGTGTTTCTTTATATGCAATTGCCATAAGTCCAGTATTACTCTTTGCTAAGCTATTACGTGCTGCTGGGAATAAGGAAACGTAAGTTTCAAAGGAAGAAGTTAAATCTGAAGTAATTGTGTGTAGACTCTTTCTAAAATTGTTAGAAGTGTTCAATGTCAAATCAAAAACTTGTTTTAATTGCGCTAATGTACTCGCATTAAGTATAAATCTTTCTTTACCTCCAAGTAACTTCTCACTTGAATATTTTGTCTTCCTTTCCTTCTTAAGTGCTTGTGAAAAAAGTTTAGATACAATTGATACTTTCTCATTTAATAGGAGTTTACATAGTGATGACAATATTGTTAATGTATATTCAGCTTCTTTCTTATCTAACTTAAACTTGGCTTCTATTTCAGGTATTCCTGTATTGCTTTTTTCATAAGGAATATTTCTTGGTGGAAGTGGAATAGGAGATTTATCATCAAAAGACTTTTCAGATGCTGAGAGCTGTCCATCAGACTTATTACTTGCAAGGAAAATAGCTGATGCATCTTCTGAATGTGATTTATCTTCTATTATTAGATCATCTGTGAAACTACTAACATCATCTTCTTCTTCTTCTTGGGATCTTGGTTCTGGTTCTCTATTTTTTGGTCCAGTGTCTGCTAAGTGTTTTGATATTAATAGGAGTTTTTCTTCTATTAGTTCACTTGTTCTTCCAGTCATTGCTAGTTTCTTATAGTGACTAATGTAACTGGACAATCCACTCTCACTACTACCAAAACTAAGACCTTTAGCTGTTGCTTGGCATTCCCACTCACTCTGACAAGAACAATTAGACTGTGCATTACTTGCGAACATAATCTTATGTCCTTTATGACATACTCTTGCACACACTGAGCAGCAGGCTTTGGTATCAACTAGATTGCAGGTATAACAGTAATAGCAAGGTTGTGAATCACTTTTGCGTCTACCTCTCATATACATACTGCAAATATTCAAACCTCCCACCTCTGCTTGCTTCACATAATTTGTAGTATTGTAGCCTTCGATTAAACTCTCAGTAGGTTCGTTATTATTTTGGTCCTTAACGGAAATAATAGGATACTTAACAGACATACCAAGATAACATATACTTGCTAAGTAAGTCAATAAAGTAGCTTGTAACTCATAATTCTTCGAAGACTGAATAAAAGGCAATAACTTGTCTATCAAAGAGGGAATATACAATTCTCTTGATCCTTCTATTATCTCAGTTAATAAATCTAAATCTGAAGTAATATTTTCTGTTTGAGTTGCTAATAAGATATCAATAAGAATGATAAAAAGTTTTTGTTGGATTTCAGAGGAGTCTTTCATTAGGTCAGAGAGTATTTTGTGCATATTGCGTTCTTTAATGGAAAGTAAGCTTTGTAAGAAATCATTAGGGAGTTTTAAGAGTTGTGCTTGAGTGATTTTAATGTATTCAGGTTTTCGTGGGATAATATTATAAATTGCAGTAATGATTTGAATGAAAGCGTCCTTACTAAGGTCCTTAGATTCAAGTAAAGATGCAGTGCTTTTAATAGATTCAGAGAAGTCGTAGTCAATTAATTCTCCTGCACTTGTTATTATATCTATGTTTATCTTTTCTACTTTTTTGCCACACGCTTCCCATCCTTCCAACAATATCTCTATTGCTTTCTTCAACAATTCTTTGTCTGGGATTTGATTAGATACTTGAAGTAAATCAACTAATGCTTTATTAAATCTTTTAAGGACCAATAATCCACATATAGCTTTCTGAACTTCAATAGGAGAATCAATATTAGCCGCTTTACAAATTTCTATATTAGCATCATTAAGCTCCTTTTCATCTTCTCCTGAAAATGCTAAATCTTTCATCTGACTCAATATGCGAAGAGTTGCTGTTGTTGCCAAATCACCTTCTTTAAATAAAGGAATAGCAAAGTGAATAAGAGATTGTGTTAAGATTCCACAAGAGTTAAGTGCTTTCTCATAGTTCTTTAAAGCTAAACCATCATCAAACTTAGAAGAGAAATGTGCATTGAGTATTTGGGAAATAGCTTCATGAGATTTTGAAGGATCTTTCATTAGGTCTCTAAAGTTCTTTCTTATATTATTGAGCAATCCTGTCATTTGGCTTCTGTCCTTATCTTTCTTAAAGTATTCTGAATACAATTCACTCAATTTCAATCTTTCTAGGGATTCCTTCAAATCCGGAGACATTATGGAAATGTTAGCGAGAGATTCCGAGAAGGGTGTAAGTTCTTCCTTTGAACTTAATAGTGATTTATAATAATCTTCTAGTAAATTAAACACAATCTCAACAGTTCTATCAAAAGCCATATGCACAAACCCTAAAATATCTTGAAGACTAGGAAGAGCTACCTTCTGTTCTATAAGATACCCTACAAATACTATATACGCATTTAATACACTCTGCATATAAATCAGTCTTGGCAAGTTCCCTGAATTATCCGCCTCACAATAACTCTGTATTAATGCAAGGATATTCTCTTGTACTTGTTCTGTAGCATCTTTAGAATGCATAAGGTTTAATAAGCTTTGTAAGTAATAGTTAGGAGATAATTTTTTACTTTCCTCTTCAAACCTAATCAATTCTGGATAGGCCAGCACTTCATTGAATAGAGGAGTACAAGGTTGAGTAGAAGATAATGATATGAAGCTGTAGAGCTCAAGTAATTCACTCTTTAGTTCCTTGGTCTGGAGTAAATTCATTAGTTTGTTGATAGCATCAATTGTGTTTATCTCTTTGAATTCTACTGGTTTAGGTGCTATTCCTCTCAACAAGATTAAATTCATGGATTCGGAACAAGCCTTCATTATCTCATCTTCTGCCTGCATAGTTCCTGTTATCCTTATGAACAGTTGATAATACTCTGCTGACAATCCTTTTTCCTTTGAGAGTGCTTTAATGAAGGAGTCAGCAAAAAGTGCTTCATTGTCTTTCTTTAAGATAGTCTGCATTAAGAACAATATTGCCAGCTCCTTATTCTGTTTCTGCCTCTCCTCAACATGCTTGAGAATTAAGGAGTGTATGACATTCCACCAAAGAGAAGTAAGTTCTTTAACTTCTTCAGGTCTCATTCCCGCAAACTTGTGAGAACAACAAAGATTGAGCTTGAGTATAAAAGCAAACATATAGCAATTAATTCCTCTTCTATTCTTACTTAAGTACTCAGGAATAGCACTTACTATCTTCTTCCATGTCTCCACATTGTAACATGCGTCCTTATTTGTCACCTCTATTATCAATCTCCCTATTATCCCATTCACTCCACTTCCCGCCACCTTTTTTGAGATGTCAATGATGGAAAGGATCAGGTGGATTGCTTCAGAGTTTAAGATCCAATCATTGATTAAGGGTATTGAGTCCACTTTAACATTTCTTATAAGAGAACCAATCATCAGCGCTATAACTTCAAGTGATTCTATAGCTTCATTCACATCTTTATACTTCATCTTCTTCTTTACTTTGATTTCCTTTGGCTTAGTCTTAGGTTCTTTCTTCTCTTCAGGTTCTTCCGTTTTCCCGCGGAGTTTAGATCCATCATCTCCAGCATCAAAATCTTTCTTAAATTTTTTCAACTTTTCTCTTATTTCGAGCAATTCACTTTCGCTACATTGTCCCTTAATGAGTTTGTCTTCTAATGCTTTAATCGAGATTGGTGTGCCATCTTTCTCATTCTCAGGTTCATAATCTTCTTCTTCTACATCTTCTTTACTACTCTCCTTCATGCACCTTGTAATGTACTTGAAGAGTTTGAGACCTAATAGAATGCAATTGTGATCTTTGATTTCAAGTAACTCTTTATTTTTTTCCTCCTTATGTTTCTTTATCTGTTTACACATGAACGAAAAGAGGAAATAGAGACTTCCTAGAATACTCTCTGCGTTCTTCTGTGTCAGGAAATTCATCAGCTTTGATTTCATCAACCGCTCTATAATTTCAATACTCAACTTTGTTCCCATAATCGAAAACTTAGGATTGTTTCTTGAAAGATAGCTATAGAAAGTAAAGACAGGTAGCATATAACTGTTGTATGTATTATTTACTATCTCTGCTCGAACTTTTGATGGTTCTTGAAGTAGATCTATAAGAAGATTTAGAGTTTTATGACTCCATTCAACAAATGCTATCATTAATTTCTCTCTAAGCTCAGAAATATCCTTAGGGCTTGAAAATACTTCAAGAACAAATATACAAGTATTATACGATGCCCACCCAATTCTTGAATTTTTCACGCTCAATACTTTTTCCTTACTGATTCTTTCTAAATCTAAAGTTCGCACGAAATGATTTATCCAATGATTATGTATCTGAAGATCACTTATAGCATATTCATGTAATTGCGCCATTAGTTTCGCAAGTAGGGGATTGATTTCTGATCTCAATAGAACTTCTTTTTCCTGAGTTATTAGTAGAATCTCATCAACTCTCAGTACATTTCTCAATGGTTTCTTGGTCATGAAGGGAGAGAGTAGTTTAGTAAGGATTGGTTTGTTGAGTTTATTGACGATGGAGTTGAACTTGAGGCTACGATCCATGAAATCTATGGGAGAGACATGAACGATATATAAAACAAAGAACCGCCTTTCGATTTTACTTAGATCGTTTGGAGAGTTCAACTTGGATGCTATATCAGGTAAAGATTTTAATAGAGATGCCAATATTCTTGTTGTTACCTTTGCTAATCTTTCTGCCATCTCTATTATTTTGTCAGTATCATCCCACTGTAGAAACTTTAGACTCAACCAAAGTGCTTCTAAAAAACTGCATAAACCAATCACTTCTTCCTTATTGAGTTGATCGGGAGCAAGAGAGAAGTTGGAGAGAGCAGAGGCGATGATATCATAGACCTCAATATCAAGAAAGCGTAAATCTTTAAGTTTACTAAATATAAAGTCAAGAGCCTAAGAGTAGAACTAAACATACCAGATCGTCAGTGACAGAGGATTGTACTTCCTCCTAAGAATTATTAGAGAGTATACAAATACAGCTTTAGTCAGAACAGCAGCTAGTGAATTATCTTGTTTCTTTTCTTCCATAAAAATTATATCAATATTGGCCCCTGGTACTTATATTACTCATATTAGGATATCGTATTCCTTCACATATTTAAATGCTTATTAGGGGTTTTGGGGTTTTGGGGTTTTGGGGTTTTGGGGTTTTGGGGTTTTGGGG
>Ga0209737_10001987_pt1 | contig 14377 bp, 14 predicted proteins | sample TergutCu122P3_FD_187284 | JGI IMG/M metagenome (GOLD analysis project Ga0209737, IMG submission 187284) | Cubitermes ugandensis P3 segment gut microbial communities from Kakamega Forest, Kenya - Cu122 P3 (SPAdes) (version 2) | ecosystem: Host-associated > Arthropoda: Insects > Digestive system...
ACCTCCATGCCTTATTATAACACATGGTGCTACATATTGCTACTATTAATTTTATAAAATTTGACAAAAAAATAAGCCTGTAATAAGGCTTGCGGGGATTTTGGGTTACTCAACTGTCAAACGACCGAGATAATGAAATTGGAAATGCAATAAATTAAGTTGAAAATTTGAAATTGACTTATCAATAAAATATGGTATAATCTACTTAACAAGACAGTCGAAAGGTAGCATGCTACCTACCCGGCAAAATTATTGTAGCTAATAGAAATAGCCGCTTCTACTTTGTGAGTGCAGAGCGGCTATTCCTCATCTTTCCATTTCAAAAACGTAAAAATTAATAACCAGATATTTATGATTAGTGTTAACGCTTCGTATGTACTCATAAGCAATTACCTTCCTTCCATAAAAGCCGGGTAGGAAGCGCCGCCTGTTCGACTGCCTTATTAAGCAGATTAAATTGTCAAAGTGCAGTAAATTATTGCATCACTTAAAGAATTTGGAATATTGTTTAATGATTATCATTAGTATGGTAAAGAAAATGTAGAAGCTAAAAGAGCTTACCGACATCTATGAGTATAACCCCAACAGACAGAGTTGTAAAGACATAATTTTACATTTTTCGTATAATTATGTACAGTACCAAAATCATTATTCTTAGTGACAATTTCCCCGAAAACATATATACTATAAATGTGTTTTAGTTTGCGTGAAAAGGGAATGTCATGGGAAAAGCCAGCAAAAATTCAATCCTCATCGTCGATGATGAAGTGACGAATATTTCGACACTGACAGCAATGTTACGTGATGAGTATGCGATTTCTGCCGTGAAAAACGGTCAGGATGCAATCGAAGTAGCAAACATGGTACTTCCGGATGTTATCTTGCTTGATATTATGATGCCCGAAATGGATGGTTACGCGGTCATCACTGCTTTGAAGAAAAATGAAAAAACTAAAAATATCCCTGTTATTTTTATCACCGGGCTTAATGATACTGAAAACGAAGTGAAGGGACTTTCGCTTGGTGCCGCAGATTATATCAGCAAGCCATTTTCACCCGATGTGGTCAAACTACGGGTGCAAAAACAAATCATAAACAGCCCACATGCAAAAGTGGAGGATGTGATAGATAAGCTTTCGTATAAAGAAGAAATCACTTCATATATCCTATTGGTCGATGATGACCCCTTATTCCAAGAGCAAAACAGTGCCTTGCTCGAACATCGAAATTATCCCGTGCGTTTGGCATATACCTTAGCAGAAGCCCGCTCCATCATTGCCGAAGAAGGAATCCCACGCGCCATCGTCCTAGATGTCCTTTTGCCGGATGGTAATGGGGTTGACTTTCTCCGTGAATTACGAAATACCGCCAATGTTCCGGTTTTGATGTTGACATCGATGAAAACGAAGGGGGATTTTCTTAAAGGGATGTCAGCCGGATGTGACAACTATCTCACCAAACCGTATGATTCCAAGATTTTTATTACTCATTTAGAAGCTTTGCTCCGTCGTAGTGCTATTGTTCCAGATGCCATTACCCTCGGTCCAATTAAGGTAATCCCGGCATCCGGCAAGGCGTTTCTCAATGATGAAGATATGCAACTATCTCTAAAGGAATTTTCCCTGCTCCAGCAATTTATCCAAAATAAGGATAAAGTATTAATTACAAAAGATTTATATAAAAAAATATGGGGACAGGAAATGCTCGCCGGAGATTTATCAATCAACAGCGCGGTTTATCGTTTGCGTAAAAAACTCAGAGGCTCCGGTTATACGATTACGGCGGAGTATAAAGAGGGTTACTTATTTGAAACAGACTGAAATTGCTTTAGGATTTACCCGGTATAATTGTTACAGTAACGGTATCAGTATCTTCATATCCATTAAAAAATGAAGTTTCAATATTGTTTTCGCTCATAACTTTTATGGAATCATCGGTTTCATCCCACTCAATGGTTATGTTGTAAGTGTTGTAATTATCATTGGTTTCATAAGTTTGGACGATTCTTGCCCAAACCCCGATTTCCGCGCTGTGGACTGCTTCGGCAAAAGTTGGTACATTAATGGTAAACACGAGACAGACTGCAATAAGCAATGACAGAATCTTTTTACTCATTTTGTACCTCCTTTCGATTTCCAATTGCCAACGGTTAAACCCAGTATAGGACTACTGAACTAAGGCAGGTTGAATTTTGACAAAACTGCCAAAAAAAACCGCCTCCTAGGATTTTATCCCAGTTGGCGGATTTTATTCTATGTATATAAATCATCTGAAACTTTATTATTCCATAGTTTTGATTACTTTTAGAATAAGTCCAGATATATATTTTATTTTCTGACAAAATAAACTGATTTTCGATGCAACAATTTTCAATGTTCAATCGTTTATATATCAAGGAGGTAAAAATGATGATATGTTTGAACAGTTAATAATATCGGTAGTAGATGCGTTAAGTTATTTTGCAATGGTATAAATAGTTTTGTTTGTATTGTGATAAAGGTATTTTAAAATAGAGTATTATGTTTGTGAGTAAAGGAGGCATTCTGTGCCGAAAAAATCTCGATCCCATATGCCTAATCCTAACCTGTTTGGCTTTATCACTCTACTTTGCTTTACCCTCCTTCTTACTGCTTGTGGCAAGACCGATGCGGAGGAGGTTTTTCCTATAGAGCCGGTTCAATTCACCTACATCCCTGACGATGCCTATCTGGCGATTTCAGGTGAATCAGGTTTTGTAGTGACACAAAATATCATCGACATGGATGAATTTCGCTTCATTAACAATAATTTCATTGTATCAGGTGACTTTCTTTTCATAACAAACGGATACCGGCTTCGACGGATAAATCTTAATGATAATACCCATATCACAGGTATTTTTTCTGGTATAGAAAGTGATGTTTCTTTAAGCAATCTAGCCCAAAATTCACAAGGCAATATTCTGCTTCTTCAAGGTGAATACAGAAAGAACAGTGGACTAAAATACCATTTATACGAAATTACAGCAAATTTTGCTGACGGACAAAATATTACTGCCAAATACATTACTGATATCAGTACCACCTTGAATTTAAAAGCGGATTGTTTTGTCCAGGGTATTTATAGCGACCAAAACGACAATTTATATTTCCGTATTTATAATAAACATGATGGTTATACTTTGACTACCCTTGATAGTGATATGAATCTTCTTGGACGGATTAACCGCCAGAATCATATAACTGACGTATTTAGTGCCAGTGACGGGATGGTATATTTTATAGAATCAATTGGCGCCGGCACCAATCTTTATCTGGTTGAGATAAGCTCCGGAAATGTCGGTCCGGAGGTAACCCTTGATGGAATCTTGATGGCAAGCACATACATCAGACTTGCGACAATGGGAACGATGGATTTTCTTTATAGTGCCGATCAGAATCTGTGGGAGTTTGACCCAAGCACAGGTAATAATACGAAAATATTGAGTTGGATTGATTTAGGTTTTGATAGCACCACGCTTGGTGGTTTCGGTCGTTTATCTGATGGCTCAATCTGGTTACTTGATCAGGTTAGTATTCTGTGGGGACCTAACTTCCATACTGACTATGAGTTAATTACCTTGTCACCGGCGGCTTTTGATCCCAATACCCCCCGGATAAACATTACATATGGTATTATGGAAGGTCGTTTCATCAATGATATCGAAAAAGCAATGATGGAATTCAACCGGACAAATCCATTTATCAGGGTCAGTCTCAAAAAGTATTCGGATTTCCAAAGTTTCGCCAATGACATAATTCTGACCAATGAGCCTGATATAATCAGCCTATCATCATTTAATTATAATGCTCTTGCCGCCAAAGGTGTCTTGGCTGATCTAAATCCCTACTTAGATATCGCTGGGATAAACCGTGCCGATTATCTTCCGAATATTTTAGACAAATATGAAAAAGACGGTAAACTTTATGGTATTTTATATAATTTTCAATTGGGAGGGCTTATCGGTCGTTCTGATATATTACTCGATATTGAACGTTTTACCGTCGAAGAATTGATTAGATTTGCAGAACAGCATCCCGCGGCAAAACTATGGAATGCCACCGCAGAATCCACCCTGCGAATGCTGGTCAGCGAATCACTAGATGAGTTTATCAACTGGGAAAGTGGTAAATGCCATTTTGACAGCGAAAAGTTCATTAAGGTACTCGAATTTGCAAAGACCTTTGGTAATGACATAAATCATGACTGGTTAGATACTGATATAGGTTTTATTGAAGGACGCTATCTTTTGAAACCTTTTCATATAAGGAATCTCAATTCATTCCAATTCATCACAATTGAGACAGGGGGAGCAGATTTAAATACATCGGGTATCCCAGCAAAGACAAGAATGGAATCCTGATCCGGTCTTTTACACATTCCGTTGCCATCAATAGTAAATCAGAAAACAAAGAGGCTGCTTTTGCTTTTATTAATTTTCTACTTTCAGACCGCTTTCAGACCTATCTCCGCACTAGGGTGATTACAGGTTCTTTGCCGATCAAACTGTCGGCAATTGAGGCGATGATTGAGAACGAAACAACACCGAATATGTACTTCAACCATGAAACCGGCAAAGAAGAAGAATGGTATGGTGCTATGATAACAAACGAGTTTTTTGTCCAATATGAAATCTATAATTCACGCAATCTTCTTTATGTAGATACCTTGAGAGATTTGCTTAAACGTGCCGATACTTTGGTATACCATGATCGTGATTTGAGCGATATCATTAACGAAGAAGCAGCAGCTTTTTTTGCCGGGCAAAAGACCGTAGAGGAGGTTGCCCAGATTATCCAGAGCCGGGCTTGGATTTATGTGAATACGAATAGATGAGTTTTAGTAACTATGATATTATAAGATTGCGGGTCGGAGCCCGCAATGACGAGAAATCAATGTTTACAAATGAAGGGGATGTGACACATGAGCAATCAATCCAATCAGTCAGCAGAATGGGCAGATGAAATTGTTAAACGTCATAAGGACAGAGTTTTTCGCACTGCCATAGCAATTATGGGGAATATGACAGACGCTGAAGATATTTCACAAGACGTTTTTATTAAGCTACTAGAAAAACAACCGGACTTTGCATCCACAAGTCATGAAACGGCTTGGTTAATGAAAGTTACAGTGAATCTATGCAAAGATCGTTTGCGTTCATTTTTTCGCCGTAAAACGGAACCACTCCCAGAAACCCATCCGGCACAAAATAATGAACAACAAGAATTAATTGAGATTGTTAATTTGCTTCCATATAAATACAAGATAGTTATTCATTTATATTATTATGAAGGTTTTTCGACATATGAGATAGCAGAAATGACAAAGCAAAATAATTCAACTGTTCGAAGTCAGCTTGCAAGAGCCAGAAAGTCACTAAAGAAATTTTTGGAAGGAGAAGATGATTGAAATTAAAAGCATATAAAGAATATTTTGACAATTTTTCTACTAGTGAAGAATGGCAAAGTAATTTTGATAATAAACGGCACAGGACATTTGAAGGAAGCAAAAACAAATTCGTATCCAGAGGTGTTCGATTAATAATTGTATTTGCAGGAATATTTATAGTGTTTATTGGTACTGCTTTTGCATTTGTTAATACTATTTGGAAACCGGTAGGAAAAGCTGATACCAATGGAACAATTGTCTTTGTTCCACTCAGTGAGGAGTATTTTAGTAAAGTAGAAAATGGTTTTTTATTATTTGAACGTAATGGTGAAAGGGTGGGTATAAGGCTTGATGATGATCCTATAGAGCTTACAGATAATCATATAGAAGAAATGAATTATGCTGATACTATTGAAGATGCCATAACCGTTCTGGGTCAACATTTTAGGTTGCCGACCGCCTACACTGAGAATTTACTGCCACCGGAGTTTAATATTCAAATTGATGAAATCATATTACAAAGACACTCTGTTTATGTCAGGTTAAGTGGGGACCCTGCAATATTTTTCTATGTGGAAAAGAATCGTGATGGTGATCCATGGTTTCTCCCGTTATTAAACGGATGCACTATTACTAATGCAGAGATTTTAGGTATAGTTGTATATAAATTAAGCGATGACAACTTAAATAGGTATTACTGGGAACATGAGGAGCTGACATATATGCTGTTTCAAAATATAAATGAACCTTCCCAGTTTTCTGATGAGCAAATGGTTGAAATAATTATTAGCATGATAGAGTGATTCAAGCGGCTGATAACCTGCCGCTTGATTATTATTCACCCTACGATACCATCCCCCCAAGCATCCCACTGCAGGTACATAAGAGCATCACTGTCACGAATTCATTTGTTCCTCCGGTTAAGCCTTTATTTATGGCTAGTGAGACGATAATTAGGACAACGAAGTAAAGCGCACCCATTAGTAATCCCCAGAGGAATTTGCGGGCCCCCATTCTTTTTCCGGCGACAAAACCGGCTAAGAATGTTACTAACACATAAATCACAATAATTGCAATTTTTACGACTTGTTCGGGGATTTCAAAGCGGTACAAGAAAAGTGCCAGTAAAAGCAACAACCCTGCCGTAACCAGATAACTGAACAGCAGACATTTAAGGATAAAGGTAATCCTTCTGTCAATATGTAAATTTTTCAGCATAAAGCCTCCACATTACTATTGCTGTTTAGGGCTTGCCACAAACAGCGTTATTTGCTAATTATATGCACAGAGAAGTACAAACTTGACAGCATCGACCAATTTATGGTAAATTTCCCTTATGGACACAGATAGTATAATTCAAATAATCGTTATCTTCCTGCTCGTCTGCTTTTCAGCCTTTTTTTCATCTGCGGAAATAGCTTTTACTACCGTCAGTAAAGTCCGTCTCCGCGCTCTAAACGAAGAAGGTTTGAAAACTGCCCGGATTGCTTTGTATATCATTGATCATTATCGCAAGATGTTGAGTACGGTTGTGGTCGGCAATAATGTCGTAAATATTACGGCGTCGGCTTTGACCACCTCACTGGTGATAAAACTTTGGGGCAATTTTGCAGTGGGGTTCGCGACCGGTATCTTGACCTTTGTTATCTTATTATGGGCCGAAATTATCCCCAAAACCCTAGCGAGCCTGCATGCTGAAAAAATGGTTTTGCGTTATGCTTATTTTGTCCTCTTTTTAATGAAAGTATTGACCCCGGTGATTTATTTGGTGGATAAAGTTGCCCAATTTACCCTCAAAATAATGCGTATTGACCCGGATAAAAAAGAGGTTATGACCGAAAATGAGCTGAAAACCTACGTCGATGTCAGCCACGAAGATGGTGCTATCGAGAGTGATGAGCGCACGATGATTTACAACGTTTTTGAATTTAGCGATACCAAAGCCCGTGATATCATGATTCCCCGCATCAACATCACGGCAATCAGCGCTGATGCCAATTATGCCGAAACCTTGGCAATTTTTGCCGAAAATATCTACACTCGTTACCCCATATACCGTGAGGACAAGGATATCATCATCGGTTTGATTAATATCAAGGACTTTATCCTCATCCCGGAACATGAGCGCGAAAATTTCCACGCTTCCGATATCCTGCGGGAAGGTTATTACACATATGAGCTCAAAAAAACCGCCGACTTGATGGACGAGATGCGGGCAAAGTCGATAACGATGGCTTTTGTCCTCGACGAATATGGTTTGACTGTCGGGATGATTACTTTGGAAGATTTGCTGGAAGAAATCGTTGGTGAAATCCGTGATGAATATGATAAAGACGAAGAGCAGTGGATTCAACAGCTGGACAAAAATATTTACCTTATTGAAGGTGACGTGAAAATTGATGACATCAACGATGCAATTGGGTTGGAGCTTGAATCCGAGGATTATGATTCAATCGGTGGATTGATGATCGAATTTCTTGAACGCTTACCCGTGGATGATGAGGAAATTACGACTGAAGACGGGGTGACCCTTAAAGCGAAAGGTATTATGAATAATCGCATCAGTAAGGTTTTATTAACGATTGCACCACCGGTTAGTCAAAATGAAATCCATAATGAAGTTGATGAAGTAGAGGAAGAAGATGTTAAATGACTTCGAGAAAGTTATTGAGATGATAAAACTTTTGATGTATAATGACTAAATAGCAAAAACAAGGAGAAAAGTAAATGGAACACATTAAAACTATCACCCCCGGCACACTAAACCAGACTATCGAAGAAGGCGGTTGCGGCGAATGCCAGACATCTTGCCAGTCCGCTTGCAAAACTTCATGTACCGTTGGTAATCAAGTCTGCGAACGTGAAGAGAAATAAATCCGGCAATCAATGGTTCATTTATACGAAAACAATAGTCAAGAAATAGCCAATATCAATTACATTGCTGTGGATTTAGGCAGCGGAGCCATCCATTTAGTCGATGAGGTGGCTTATAAATTGATTCCCCTAGTTGAGAAACTGATAAATGAAGGTGTGGTAAACAAAGAAGAAATCCGCACCGCGATTTTGGCTGGGGATGTGGCACTGGAAAAAGCCCTGGATGAGATTCTGGAATTATATGAAAAGAAAATGCTTTTCACCCCTGATATTTATGAGGACTATGTTAATGAATTAAAAAATCGGGAAACAGTGGTGAAAGCACTTTGTCTTCATGTAGCCCATGCTTGTAATTTGGCTTGCCGGTATTGTTTTGCGGATGCAGTGGTTAAGGGAAATCACCCCTCCGCACTTATGTCCCTCGAAACAGGCAAACGCGCCCTCGATTTTCTTGTTGCAAATTCGGGAAACCGTGTCAACCTCGAAGTTGATTTTTTCGGCGGCGAACCCCTGCTTAATTGGGAAATGATTAAGGAACTGGTTGCATATGGACGGAGCATTGAACGGAATACTAATTACAGGGAGAAAAAATTCCGCTTTACCCTGACAACCAACGGCATCCTCTTAACCGAAGATATGTTTGACTTCATTAATGAGGAAATCAGCAATGTCGTTCTGAGTATTGATGGCCGCCGGGAGATAAATGACCGGATGCGCCCATTGCATGATGGTAGTGGCAGTTATGATTTGATAATTGACAAATTCATGAAACTGGCCAGGCGCCGTAAACACAAAAATTACTATCTCCGTGGGACTTTTACCCGTGAAAACCTCGATTTTGCCGAAGATGTCAAACATTTAGCCGATTTGGGTTTTACCCAGATATCAATCGAACCTATGGTTCGTTGCGAACCTATGGTTCGTTGCGAACCTATGGTTGGCGCAGGGTTAGACACCCTTTCCATCCGTCCTGAAGATATCCCAGCCATTTGCGAGGAATATGACCGCTTAACCCACGAAATGATTAACCGCAATGAAAAAGGACAAGCTATCAATTTCTTTCATTTTATGATAGACTTAAGCGGCGGTCCCTGTGTGGCGAAACGCTTAACCGGATGCGGAGCCGGAAGTGAGTACCTTGCGGTTACCCCCCTGGGTGACCTTTACCCCTGCCATCAATTTGTGGACAAACCCGAATTCCTAATGGGAAATATAAAAACCGGCATCACGAATAAGACCGTTTATGATAATTTTAAAGCCATAAATGTATATACTAAACCAAAATGCCGCGATTGTTTTGCCAAGTTTTACTGCTCCGGCGGTTGCGCCGCCAACGCATACAATGTAACCGGCGACCTAAACGATTGCGACGACTTAGCCTGCGACCTACAACGCAAACGAACTGAATGCGCGATAACTGTGAAATGCGGTGAAGTACAAAACTTACGAACTGCATAGAAAGATTAAATTAAAAAGGAAAAAACCCCATGAAAAAACCCCAAGCCCTACTCTACCTACTCATCTTCATCCTCACCCTCACCCTCGGCGCATACACCGCCTTTATCGGCTTTGGTAACAACCAAACCGGTTCAATCTACGGCATCAGCTTAGGCCTTGACTTAGCAGGAGGCGTCAGCATCACCTACCAAGTAGCCGGTGAAGGAACCCCCAGCGCCGAAGACATGTCTGATACCATTTACAAGATGCAGCGCCGGATTGAAAGCTATAGCAATGAAGCGATTGTTTATAAGGAAGGAAACGACCGGATCAATATCGAAATTCCCGGTGTCTCCGATGCTAATGCAATACTCGAAGAGCTAGGTAAACCAGGCTCCTTGGTATTCCTTAATCACAACTTTGAAGAAGTACTACGCGGAACTGATGTAATCCATGCGACAGCGACCTACCAACAAGATCACATGGGAAATAGTGAAGCGGTGGTTGCCCTGACCATGTCACCCGAAGGAACAATAAAATTCGCTGAAGCAACCCGTATCGCAGCACCGACCCGCGAGATTATTTACATTGTATATGATGGAGAAATTATCAATAATCCGGCAGTCCAAAGTGTGATAACGACCGGCGAAGCGGTAATTTCCGGCGGATTCACTTTCGCCGAAGCAGAAAAGCTTGCTTCAACAATCCGTATCGGCGGACTTAGGTTGGAGCTTGAAGAATTACGTTCCAATGTTGTTGGTGCCCAGTTGGGTGAGGAAGCGATTACATCAAGCCTCAAAGCGGCCGCAATTGGAATGTCGATTATTATCATCTTTATGATTATTATCTACTTTGTCCCTGGATTTGCCGCTAGTCTTGCTTTAGTACTATATACAACCTTGATTATTATCTTGCTTGAAGCCTTTAATATTACCCTGACCCTGCCGGGTATCGCAGGTATTATCCTGTCCATCGGTATGGCGGTTGATGCCAATATTATTGTATTTGCCCGTATCCGTGAAGAACTTGCCACCGGAAAAACGATTCCATCCTCGATTAAATCCGGTTACAAAAAAGCCCTTTCAGCGATTGTGGACGTCAATATCACCACCTTGATTGCCGCCGCTGTCCTTTATATGCTGGGAACCGGACCAATCAGGGGTTTTGCCGCGACCTTGTCACTAGGTATCATTCTTTCGATGTTTACCGCCCTGTTTGTCACTAAATGGCTGACGAACATACTTTTTGCCCTTGGTATGCAAAGTGTTAAATTTTATGGCAGTGCCAAGGAACGCAAAACAATTGATTTCGTTGGGAAAAAAGGCATCTTTTTCATCGCCTCAAGTCTGCTTGTTCTTGTCGGGGTCGTATTTATGTTTTTGAACCAGAAAAATATCGATGCTCCCTTTAACTTAAGCCTTGAATATCTTGGCGGAACATCAACAAGGGTGGTATTTAACGAAGACCTAAGCCTTGCCGAGCTTGACAGCAGTATTGTCCCGATGATTGAGGAAATAACCGGTGATGCCAATGTCCAGACCCAAAAAGTCGCAGGGACAAATGACGTAATTTTTAAAACCCGCAGCCTTAACTCCTATGAACGTGAGGATTTTAATGTCCGGATGGCGGATTATTTCGGTGTTGACCCTGAGCTAATAACCGCGGAAACAATCAGCTCGACTATTTCTAAGGAAATGCAGCGTGATGCGATTCTGGCAGTCCTTTTCGCCAGCCTTGGTATTACCCTCTATATCTGGTTACGTTTCAAAGATATCCGTTTTGGTGCCAGTGTTACGGCTTCACTCGTCCATGACGTTTTAATCGTCCTGGCTTTTTATGCGGTTTCAAAAGTATCGGTTGGTTCGACCTTTATCGCCTGTATGCTGACAATCGTTGGTTATTCTATCAACGCATCTATCGTCATATTTGACCGTGTCCGTGAAAATATGCAGGAAATGAGGCGCAAAGACAGCCTTGACGACATCATGAACAAGAGTATCACCCAGACCTTGTCGCGAAGTGTATTTACCTCGCTGACTACATTTGTGATGGTGGCAGTCCTTTATTTCTTAGGTGTTTCCTCCATCCGCGAGTTTGCCTTACCCCTGATGGTTGGTATCGTCTGCGGAACCTATTCATCCATCTGCGTCGCTGGTGCCTTCTGGGTCATTTTGCGGAAGAAATTTGTCCCGAAAACTGATTAAAACACGGAATACGCAGAGAATACGAAGTATTCTCCCAATGCTTCGCCGCCAGGCGATGCTATGCGACGCTATGCGTCGCAATGCGATGCCTTACTGTTGAATCTCTTTCACCTTTGTGATTATAATGAATTTATAGTCACAAACAGTAAAATTTTGTTAAGAAAGAGAGGAACATATGGAAAAATTAACAATGACCGCAGAGCGAAACAACGAGAATATTTACCGGATTCTTGGTGATTTGATGAGTGCCAATAAGGAATTTCAGATCATGATTACGGTACCAAGCGGTCTTACAAGGAAAGATGAGCTTTCTAAGGCGGAAAACAAGAAACGTGGGCACGGAAGACCTAATGCTTCAAACATTTCAACGGAACGGTTTATTACATATGATTTGGAGCGTGATGTAACCGACATGATTCATGAGATCGGTGTCCCCGCCCACATCAAAGGTTATCAGTACCTTCGTGACGCAATCATGTTGTGTGTCGAAGACACAGAAATGCTGGGTTCTATTACCAAAATTCTTTATCCCACCATCGCGACCAAATTCCAGACCACACCAAGCCGTGTAGAACGGGCAATCCGCCATGCCATCGAAGTCGCTTGGAGCCGTGGCAGGATGGAGACCCTTGACGCATTATTCGGTTATACCATCAGCACTGGAAAAGGTAAACCAACCAATTCTGAATTCATCGCTTTGATAGCCGACAAAATTCGGTTGCAGTATCGGAATATATAGTTATGATAATGAGATTGCGGGTCAAGCCCGCAATGACGACTGCGGGTCAAAACCGCAATGACGAGCAAATTATATTAAATATTTGAAAAAAAAATAATATTCGTGTATACTATAGATGTTCAAAGCATAATCCGGAGGACTAAAGATGAAAAAGAACATACTATTTGCGGCATCTGAAGGTGTACCATTTATTAAGACAGGTGGTTTAGCCGATGTAATCGGTTCACTACCGAAAAATCTCGACCCAAATTACTACGATGTACGGGTAGTTCTTCCCAAATATGTTTGCATGAGCCAGCCGATGAAAGCGCTGCTTACATATAAAAACCATTTTTACATGGATTTTGACAAGAAAAGCGAATACGTTGGAATACTTGAATGTGAACTGGACGGTGTAATTTATTACTTTATTGATAATGAGAGCTTTTTTTCCGGGATTCACCCATATGGTAATGATGGCTTTCTCGAAATCAAGAAGTTTGCCTTTTTTTCAAAAGCTGTTTTGTCCATCCTGCCGGTTATTGATTTCCGTCCTGAAATTATCCATTGCAATGACTGGCAGACCGGACTTATCCCCGTCTACCTAAACGAAAGATTCCAGGCTTCTGATTTTTACCGTGGTATAAAAACAATAATTACCATCCACAACTTAAAATTCCAGGGTAAATGGAGCGTTAAGGAGATTCAAGAGATGACCGAGCTGCCGGCTTACTTTTTCACCCCGGACAAGCTTGAATCATACAAAGATGCAAATCTCCTCAAAGGTGGTTTGGTTTATGCTGATGCAATAACAACGGTCAGTGAGACTTATGCCGAAGAAATCAAGACGGAGTTTTATGGTGAGGGACTGGAAGGGTTATTAAATGCCAGGGCAAATGATTTGCGGGGTATCCTTAACGGTATTGATTATGTAGAATTTAATCCCGAAACAGATGAACGGATATTGTTTAATTATAATGCCAGAAACTACCGCAAGGAAAAAGTAAAAAACAAACGCGCTTTGCAAGAAGAACTGGGGATTTGGCAAAATGACAAAATAATGATGATTGGGATTGTTTCCCGCCTGACCGACCAAAAAGGTTTTGATTTGATTGCTTATATGATGGACGAGATACTGCAAGATCATGTCCAGTTGGTCATCCTTGGTACCGGGGAAGAGAAGTATGAAAATATGTTCCGTCATTATGCTTGGAAAAATCAAGAAAAAGTTTCTGCCAATCTTTATTACTCCGAGACCATGTCTCATAAATTTTATGCTGCCTGTGATGCTTTTTTGATGCCTTCATTATTTGAACCTTGCGGTTTAAGCCAGTTGATGTCACTAAGATACGGTACGATCCCGATCGTCCGTGAAACCGGAGGGTTAAAAGATACTGTTGAGCCTTATAATGAAATATATTCGACCGGAACCGGTTTTGGTTTCCAAAACTATAATGCCCATGAAATGCTTTATACGATACGTTTTGCCGAGCGGATTTATTATGACAAGAAACGCGAGTGGAACAAAATGATTGACCGGGCGATGGCAGCCAATTTTTCCTGGCAGGTATCCGCGCTAAAATATCAAGAGATGTATAATTGGCTGATAGGTTAAAGTTCAAATGAACAAAAAAAGAAAAGACGGTTTCATAATGCAGGCGGGGATTCTGGCGGTAGCCGGAATCCTTAGTCGTATTATAGGCATGCTTTATAACAGTCCGATGACGGCGATTATCGG
>Ga0209737_10001988_pt1 | contig 14377 bp, 15 predicted proteins | sample TergutCu122P3_FD_187284 | JGI IMG/M metagenome (GOLD analysis project Ga0209737, IMG submission 187284) | Cubitermes ugandensis P3 segment gut microbial communities from Kakamega Forest, Kenya - Cu122 P3 (SPAdes) (version 2) | ecosystem: Host-associated > Arthropoda: Insects > Digestive system...
AAACGGATTGGCAGGTCAATATTTGCCCGCTCCAAAGTTACCATCCGGCAGTATTCAAGGGTTTCGGTGATTTTTGCACAGAGTTCTTTTAATTCCTCAAATTCCTGTCTTATTTTTACCTCGGCAATAAGAATAAACTTGTCACCATCTATTTCACTGCGCAGGCTTCTGTGTTTATTAAATTCAATCGCATCACGATTATTTGAGGGGATAAAACCGACAAACTCTAAAATTAAATTACGGGCTGCGCTGACATCTATTTCGTCAGCAAGGCGCAAAATGGCGGCAAGATAAGCCAGATTATAAGGTTTTACCGGATAATGCTTTAAATCCATCAAGTCAGTTTTACGGTGTCCGCGGGATACCTCAGCGATTGCATGAGCCATTTCCTCATTCGGAATAAAGCAATTTTCCCAGTTTTCCATAATAAAAAGAGCACTGAGGTCATGATGGTATTTACGGATGATTTGAATGGGGTCCTGACCGGGATATTTGGCGGGTAAGTCAGTCTGTGCCAGTTTTTCCACACTATATCCCATGCCGACATCATGTAATAATATTGACATCAAAAGAATATACATTTCTTCGGCGGACAGATTCTTGATATTATTGCTTATTAAAAAATTCCCCAGACTGGTTACTTCAACAGAATGAAGCACCGAATGGTCGGTAAATTCGGGAAAGTTATTGAGGTATAACCCAAGAAGTTGGTCGGCTGTGGCGATGCAGTGGCTGTAGCGCTGATGAAGCACAGGTGACAACTTCTTTAGGGTAGTTTCTGCCAGAAAATTTATATCCATGAAATGAGTAAACAAAATTTTTCCAAATTTAAATACCTCCTCGGGGGGTGAAATGGGGAGGTTTTTTGAAAAATACCCCCCTATGGAGGTGTTTTTTAAGTGGAAACAAAATAATAATAGTCTACATGAGGAAAAACCCATGAAAATCGGGAAAAAAATATTTCTTGCGCTTCTTTGCTTAAGCCTTACTAAGCGGAACAGGCTGATGATATAACGATATTGTCACTGGAATATAGGGGGTATAAATGAATAGTATTTTATCTGTAGACGATCTTAATAATGTGACTGGTGGAATGAGCGAAATAATCATGCTCTTCCGTTATGAATGCTGCTGCGGTTTTATCAGCGAAACCATGACCGAAGTACCACAAAAACTAGTCTGCGAAATATGTAATAAAAAAAGTACACTTATCCGGTATGCTTATGTTAATGGGGTTTGGATTAAGATGGATGAATGATGTATTAATATTGTGTATTAAACTGTACCGCAGTCATGATTTTGGGATTTGTTACTGAACTTTCCAGGAAATCTTTATCACCAGTAACAAGCATATCAACATTTGCTTTACGTGCCGCTCTAAGTATGGGCCTGTCATCAATATCGCGAATATTTACTTCATCGTCACTACTTTCATCCTCGGATGTAAGAGTTATCAAATCATAATGAGCAATTGAAAGAAACCGCTCAAGAACTGGGATTTTCTCAGGAAATTTGCGATTAAAATTACGACGTAATTCATCAATAATTTGATCGCACAATACTAAACGATATGGCATTTCGGATGCTTTGGAGAAAGCATCGAAGGGCGTGCCTTCAAGCTTGTACATGGCAGAAAAAAGGATATTCGTATCGAGCATTACTCGAGTTACTGGCTGATTCGTCATCTTCCTTCTATTTCCGCCCGCACTTCGCGGCAAAGTTCAACAATATCTTCTTCATTGCGAATCCCTGCTTTTTCCCATTCTCCTGACATTTCTTTTTGTAATGTACGCATAGCATAGATATTTGCGTTCATCACTATTGCATAATCACCTTCACAAATAAATGTAACTCTATCGCCTTCAGCTACTTTTAAGAGGTTACGTATTTCCTTGGGAATTGTGACTTGACCTTTTGACATAACTTTCGCATTATCAATCATTGGGACTGCCATAATACTCACTCCTTTTCCGTGGGATTTTTCCCACATTTCCTACTTTATAGTATGCACGATGATACACAAAAAATCAAGAATTAGTTAAAATCTCAATAAATAAAATGAAATGTACAATTTGGTGTTCTTCCATCGTAAATGCCTTTCGTGTAGCCAATCGTGAATTAATATCCATGTACTGGTCGAATAATGTTCTTATTGTGATGGGTGCAAAGACCGATGAAGCAAAGGAATTTTATTTGCTGTCATGCCAAAAAATAATAATTCTGTCATTTCGGCATAAGTATAGATGTTAATCCTTAGTCAGTGTGTACTGATAAACACACCCCTCACTAATAGTATAAAAAACCGTCTCTTCATCACCGGGTAAACACAAGATAACAATTCCCAAGGTCAATGCAAATTTCAAAAGTTCACTGAATTGGCTAAGGTTTATTAGCTGATAAACCGACAAATCAGCGGGTTTTTCGCATATAATAATCTCGTCAGCATATTTTTTGAGTATCCGCTTTAATTCGCGTTTATATAAATCCGGTTCTGATACCAGCTTATTTAAACTATAGAAAAAACCCGAAATCCCGGTAACGAACCATATTGAAAGAAAGATTACCATCGGAAGACTTAACCTCCTGGTGTCCGTAATCCGATTACCAAGCTCTAACACCGGAAGACCCGTAAGCTCAACATTAAAGACTTCGCTGGAAAGCGGAATTATCACCGCCCGTACCACTGTTTGGTTAACCCCGATTTCAGGAGAGCGGATTTGATATGTGAATTCAAGCTTAAGCTCAGCAGCGAAATTTAAGGGTCTTTCAACCGAGACATCCCTTCTTTGCATCTGTACAAACTGTTCATTAATAAAATTCCAGTATATTTTAATATACTCATGGGGATTTATCCGATAAGTTTCGCTTTTAGCAAAAGTCTCGGTTGTGATAGTCTCAATTTTATCCTCACTAAAAAAAGTCTCCTCGAAAACAACCGGACGGTTATTCCGGTCGAAGCTCCTTATTAATTTGATAACCAATGTCTCTTTATAGGAATATGAATAGGATAGATTAACCGGAAAAGCAAATTCCAGACCAAGTCTGTTTTCGACTTCGATATCCTCGATAAATGACATCAAATAAGCAAGGTTTGCCGGAAGGTCATCAGGAAATATACTGTTTTCCACATAATTTACCGTATAATTTATATCACAACGGGCGAGATGATTAAGCCCATCCTCTTTTTCCGGTTGCGCGGATTGGAAGTGGATGGTGATAACGATAATTGCCGCAAGGACATTTATCACACAGAATGTGTTCAAAATCCGCAAACCCTTTTTTGAGCTTATGTTCCGCATTTTTTACTCACTTTAAAACTAGTTTTCCGTCTTTTATTTTGTTTCATACTGATTATATTGATATGATAAAACGACACAAAAACAAGTAAAACCCCACTAGTGACTGCCGCATAAACAGGTGGTGGGCAGCTTGGAAGTACCGGAAGAAAAACGGTTGATAAACCAAAAATCGCACGGATTATCAACAAAGCCTTAAAACCTGACTTAAATGCCATGTAACTTAAGACAACATTCATTGTCAAGGTAGGGAAAAATACCACGAAGAAAAAGTCCAATGTCCCTGACAAATCAACGCCAAATATATTCCTCAAGGTATCCATCTGGACGAAGGTATATACCAAGGTGGTCAGCGCAAATGTATCCTTGATTATTTTCAAACGGATATATTCGGAAAAAAACGCGACCGTTGCATATACCCAGATGTTTTCGATAAACACCTGTGGGTTGCTGCCAAACATCGCGTTTCTTCCGAATCCGTAGATAACGCCGGTAACAAATACGGAGCTGATGTAGAGAAAGCTGCCGATTACCGCCAGTATCAAAGTTTGCCCTTCATGGGGGCGCGGGCGTTCTTCCCGACCCGTATAAATAAGATAAACTATCGCAACAGAGGCATAAAGTGTTGGACGGATTAAACGGTTAAATGGTATTATCAGCTCGTGTGGTAATGACAAAAAGATAAGCTGGGAAACTACCAAAATAATTAAGACCGTCAGGGATTTAACCATTAAGGCACCATTTCATAGTCAAGGATAAACTTGAAGCTATGTACCGCATCCGTGGCATTTGGGTCATTTGCATCAAGCCCGAATTCCATCTCAAAATCGACATTCATTCCGGCATTTATGATAAGTCCATACAAATCTTCCTGACCGGAATACAAAACCGCCGATGAACCTTCATAATCCCTTGAATAATCGGCGATTTTGACCGTGGTACTACCATTATTCTCAACCGTCAAAGGGATATTAACTGTATCACTAAGGCTGTTTAAATCAATCGTAAAAGTTACAGTCTGTCCATCGGCTGATACATCTGCCCTGCTGTCATTACTTACAAAAATTAAACTCGTTTCGGGAGAAAGCGTTACCGTTCCCTGGAAGGTTAGTGCACCGGTTATGGCAGCATAAGCAATACTCGCCGAAAGTAACAGGGCGAAAGCTGCCGCCAATACCGTGATGTGCCTTTTTCTCTTTAAATTAAGCATAGATACCTTGTACCTTCCATTAAATCTCCGGGATTTAATAAACGGGGAGGGGACCCGCAATTAAAAACCGACAGGAGTCCGCCTTTAAGCGCAGACTTTAATTAATTTGATAATCAAGCATAAATGTAAAGGAAAATACCGTCATACCATCCTGTACATCCTGGTCAGTGGGGTCAAGACTAAAGTTTAAAGTAAAATCCTCATGTGCACCAACATCAAGATCTTTGTCAAACAGTACATCATAACCTGTAATAATAAGACCTGCAGAACCTCCCTGGTCCCTTAAGGCATCGGCGATTATGGCGGCGGTATTGCCTTCGTTGGTAACGGTCATATCAATATCCAAATCATCTGACGCATCAGGAAGTTGGATGGTGAAGGTGGCAATCTGCCCGTCAGTAGAAATATCCACATTGGGGTCGGTACTGCTTAAAACCAAACTGACATCGGGGTCAAGGGTGACGGTACCTTGGAAAGTAAGGGCACCTGTGGTGGCGGCGTATACAACACCGGCGGCAAAAATGATGGCAAATGCTACGACCATCGTGGATAAGCGTTTTTTGTTTTTGATTTTTGACATTTCGTTCTCCTTTAAAAGTGTTTTAGTCAATCAGCCATCCCCCCGGCCATTGACGACCAATATTAATATTATCTTGATTATAAAATATTTATATAGGTCCCAAACACCTCCTAAAGGGGCGAAATTAAAGCGATATTTTCAAAAATAGTCTTTGATAAATCCGAATGCAACCGCTTTTTCGACCGCTTCCTGACGGTTTACCGCACCCAATTTGTGGTATGCGGCCCGTAAATACGTCTTGACGGTGGACATTTTGACACCACTTTCTTCGGCTATTTCCTGATAACTACACCCCATGGCTAAAAGCTTTATCAGCTCCGATTGCCTTTTCGACAGCCTTGGTCTGGTTTTTACGATATTTTCTTCTTTCCGGGAAAAACGTTTTGCAGTAATATAAATCCCCTTAACAAATGAAGCGACAAGGCGCTCTTTAAGATATGGCTGGAAAAGACGGTGGGAAAGGCGACCAAGTTCGGCTGCCAACTCAATACTTTCGTTGATAAACATTTGGGTGAAACCGTATTCCTGTGCAATTTCGAGGGCTTCGACCAATGCCTCTTCTGCTTCCTTGGTAAGTTTTTGCTTGCGGTAAGTGATGGCGAGATATATCAATATTTCAATGATGTCTAAAGTCCTGTTATACTCGTTATTGAAAATGAGCAGTTTATTGAGAAAGGGAATGACCGTACTGGCTTTATTATGTACAATAAGTGCCCGTGCGGTAGTTAAATAGCAGTAACTTTTGCAAAAAACCAGCTTCCCGTCATTTATACCGCTCATGTCGCTATTTAACCATTCAATGGCGGCTTTTTTATCATTTAATAATAATTTCCGCTTGACGATAAATGCCTGAAAGTTTGCAAGCAGATAATCATTTTCACCAGTGGTAATTGATTCACTAAGCCCTTTGATGATTCCATCAGCGGCGTTATTTTTATTCATCGCATATAGAATTGCGGCCGAAATCATATAAGCGCAAAAAGATGCTTCAAAAGTAATCCCCTCCGGGATTTCACTGATGGCAATGGTGGCATAATCAAAAGCGATTTCCAACTGACCCTTTTCATAAAAAATCCCCGCTTTGATACAATTTTCGGCGACAATTAATTCTTTGCCTGTCAATTGCTCCAAGGGAGAATGTGGGTGAGCACGATGCAGGAAGGGTAAATATTGTTTAAACGGAGTCGTATCCAAGTTAAAACACCCCCTCCCTCAGTATGCCTAATTTGTATAATTCATCCAAAGCTTCGTCGGCATTAAATGCCCCAAGTTTGTTATACAATTCCCGTAAATATGATTTTGCGGTCGCATGCGTAACCCCAAGGGACTTGGAGATTTCCTGATAACTGTACCCTTTATTCAGCATTTCGGCAAGTCTTACCTGTTTGGCGGTCAACTTAACCGAGGGTTGTTTATTATAAAGGTTATGTATAAAATTTTTGCTGAGTTTCTTGCTTGTTTTATTACAAATATGGCTTAAAAAAACGCTGTCAATACCATGGGTTTCGCCACTACGGGTGATATGGAAGGCTAAATCATTTAAGGTCGTGTATATATCCCGGGCTTCATTAATAAAGATGGTTGTGAAACCGTATTTCTGGGCAATAATCAAAGCCGATGACATCGCTTCAAGTGCTTTCTTAGAATTTTTATTCATGTTATAAGCAATAACCCGGAGAATATCTGTTTCAATAATATCCAAGGGACGATTGTAAAGCACTGCAAGGCGGCGTAATTTTGCCAATAATAGTAATGCCTGCTCAGGTTCACCTTTTAAAAGTAAGGCACGGGCGGTTGTCAAACAAGTATATATATCATCAAGTAAAATCCGCTTTATTGGATTGGTATAATTTTTGGCAAGCCATTTTTCACAAGCAACACTATCACCTTGCTTAAACCGCTTCCTTGCTTTATAGGTTTGGATATTACGAGTAAATGAGCTTGTGTGTAAAGCGGAAGGTTCGGTATCGTTAAGTACAGCCTGCATGATTTTTAGGCTACAACTTATTTCCGGCGGGGTATCTTTAGTCAAGCCTTCGAAAGCAAACTGGTTAAAATAAACGGCGTATTCAAAATTTCCCTTTTCATAATTTATTCCGGCAATCAGCGCATTCATGAAAGGACTTAACCATTCGGGGACATTTTGAAATAAGTTTAGGATTTCCTTCTCATCAAGCAATGCCAAATCGCTGAAATCACGGAAGGAACGGTGGACAAATGGAAGTCCTTTGGTAATGGACGGGATTAAATGGAAAAGATTGTTGCTATTACATTTTAATATTTCGATGATTTCGCGGATATCACGGCGAAAGTCAATCACTGTTATACAAGTGGTTTCGAATTCGTCTGCTTCTATATTAGTTTCTAAAAGTGCATCGGTATAAAACGTCTGCTCTTCTACCCTGCCGTTTAAGTATGCTTCATAAACCCTTGCCATAAGGGCGTGCTTTTCCACGGTCTTGATATAATGCTGTAAAACTTCACTCGCTGCTTTCTGGCATCCCTTGGTTTGGACTAAAGCAAGCTCATCTGCAAAATGACGGATTTTTGTATTTAAAGCATTCATGGCATAACCATAAAACACTTATGTAAATCCGTCAATCGACCATGGGGGGTACTTATAAAATTTTTCTATTTATTGTACTTTCCTGACAATCATTTTGAATAGTTGAACCAGAATAGTTGTGACCATGAGATATATCAGTGCCGTAAAGAGTAACGGAAAATATGCGTCAAAAGTGCGGCTCCTGATGATGTCCCCTGCACGGGTCAGGTCTTGCACGGCAATAAAACCAACGATGGCGGTGTACTTAACTAATCCGACGAAACCAACCGTATATGCCGGAAGGGCACGGCGGACGGCTTGTGGTAAAGTAACCGTCAGAAAAGCTCTGAATGCCGAAAAGCCAATACTCCGGGCGGCTTCGATTTCGACCGGGTCCACGGTTCCTATCGCCCCCTTAAGGATTTGGGCTACACTTGCCCCTTCAACAAGAGTAAAGGCAATAATGGCAATGATGATACCGGAAACCGTCGTATTGCCAAAGATAATATAATAAGTGATGAACAATATCGTCACCATCGGGATACCGAAGATAAGCCCGCAATAAAGTTCACCGATTGTACGGATGATTTTGTTTTTCCGTAATAGGATATAACAGATAAAACTGCCGTATACTGTCCCAAAAATCTGTGCGAACAACGCAATAATAAGGGTTATTCCTAACCCATCAATAATTAGTTGATAGCGGTTATCGGTTAATAAATTTCTTTCAACGGCAGTTCTCAGCCAGTCTGTATTTCTTTTTAATTGGATACTATCTAAACGGATTAGAATCCCGTGCTGTTCGGCAAAGAAAGGATTAGTAAACATCACGCTTTGTTTCCTCTCTTCGGTTATCGCCATGTTTGCGAGGGAGAGTTCCGCTTTTTCACTCATTATATATGGAATCAATCCCTTAAACTCCATATCGATAAATTCAACCACTTTACCCTCATATGCCCCGAACCGCAAAGCCAGCTCGATACTGAAACCGGAAAACTCCCGCCCCGGTCCGATGAAAGCGTAAGGTACTGAGTCTGAGCTTGTCGCAACCCGCAGAATCCCGTTCTCACCGCTGTTTTCGATGGGTGGTATCGGTTTATCCAAATCCAGCTTGTCACTGAACCAGCGTGCTTTCATTTCGGCATGTGTACCATCGGCTTCGATACTTTTAAGGAATGAATTAAAGCGGTCGATGACATTTATATCATGGGAAATACCAGCGACATCGGCACTAAATATTTCCATCGGCACCGGAACTGCCTTAAAACCGTCCATCTGGCTTGCCATAACTTGAACTGCTGTCAGGGCATGCAAAAATCCGTCAACCCGTCCGAGACGTACATCTTCAGCCGCCGAGGCAGTATCATTATATTCAATAGGGGTAGCACCGATTGCCTGGGTCGTATAGTAAGTGAGGCCTCCGGTTAATACGGCGATATTTTTGCCGGCAAATTCAGAGTAAGCATTGGTGATAATACCTAATTGGTCGTAATAAATCGGTTCGGTAAACAAAACGCTTTTCTTACGTTCCTCGGTAATTGTAATCGCATCAATGCCTAAATCGACCCTGCCGTTAATCGCATGTGATAGTATCGCTTGGAAATCCATCGCCGTAAATTCGATATCCATTCCCTCATGGGCGGCGAAACGCCTCGCAAGCTCGATACTGAATCCTTTTAATTCATTATTTTCCCCAAAATACGTAAATGGAATCCCAATACCGCTGGTCGCAACCGTGAGAACGCCGTTTTCACCGCTCAGGGGGATGTCCGGCATCGGTGGGTCGGAGCCGGGATTGTCTTTCAGCCAGTAATATTGTATTTCCGCCAACTGACCGCTGGCTTCCAAGCCGGCAAGAAAAATGTTGAAGCGGTCGATTATGTTTTGGTTGCTGGAAATTGCCCCCATCGGACCGGAAAAAATCTCTCGTGGGATCTCGACCACCTTCAAACCGCCTATCTGTCCGGCGATTACTTCGAGAATGGATAAATCCACCATGAAACCGTCAATCCTGCCGAGGCGGACATCTTCAACCGCCGGACCAATTTCCGTATAATAAACCGGTGTCGCACCGATATCATTTTCGGTTACGACATCACAGATAGTCCCGGTGACAACCCCGATTCTTGTGCCCGCGAAGTCAGTATAGATTTCGAAAGTGCTGCTTTCGGAGGTATCTGCGGAGCAGCCTGCCAAGGTTAAGATAAATACGAAGGTAATCATAAAGATCAAACAGAATTTTACTTTCATGACCTAATGATAAGGTAGATGCAATCCAGTTGTCAACCCCCGATGAATATGATATGATAATAAAAACCCACCGGGAGGTACGAGATGAAATCAGATAATTTTAATGGAAATATAGGCATTGAGGCTATCCTCGACGAAGTAGTACGTTTCGCCGATTACGCAAGACTATCCGACAGCGAAAGCAGTAAACTCCGCTTGCTCGCTGAAGAAATGATGGGATTGACCGTCCGTTTATTTGAAAATGATGATTACGAATTTTTTATCGAAAGTAAAGGAAATCGTTACATACTTATTTTAATCGCCGAAGTCTTGGTCAATCTACAGCAAAAAGATAAAATCCTGACCCTTTCAAAGCAAGGCAAAAATACCGCCGAAAAAGGCATCCTCGGCAAAATCAGCGGCGTCTTCCAAGATTTTCTCATGGGTGCCCACAATCTTCCCGCCGGAGATAATGACAACTTAAATATTACCGGAGGAGAGGATTTTCGTTCCATCAGCAATTACATACATCACAATAATCCTTACAACCATTGTGAAGGGATGTATTTCTCGATGGCGCATTACCGCAACCTGCTTCCGGCTGAGCTTAAGGAAAACCAGTGGGATGGGTTGGAACAGTCCATTATCGCCAGTATCGCCACCGATGTGGTGGTCGGTGTGCGTAATAATCGTGTTGAAGTGATGGCGGTCATTGATTTTTAGTGAGATTGCGGGTCGGAGCCCGCAATGACGAATCCCCGTAATTTTAAAAAAAGACTCATTGCCATCATATTACTAATATGGTACAATAACGAAAGAAAAATATTCTTGAGATAACATAAATGAAGGAGAAATATATGACTATCAACAAAACCCAAGATGGGGAAACCACTACTTTTACCTTGGACGGACGTTTGGACACAACGACCTCACCTTCCCTTCAGGAAGTATTAGTTCCTGAATTCAACACTGCAACCCAGGTAATCTTGGATTGTGCCAATTTGAAATACGTTTCATCGGCAGGGCTGCGCGTTTTATTAATGGGCGAAAAAGCTTCCAAAGCTAAAGGGGCAAAGATGACCCTTTGTAATGTCGCCGGTGAAATCATGGAAGTGTTTGAGATGACCGGATTTAAAGATATTTTACGTTTTGAGTAGTTACGACCTTCGTAAAACCAGCATCGTGATATCATCGGCCTGCTCTGCACCATCGGCGAACTTGTCAATCTCACGTTTAATTGAGACTGTGAATTCTTTTAAAGGCATACCGAGATATTTATTTGCCGCTTCCTTAAAACGTTGTTCTCCAAACATTTCAATTTCATTATTAAAAGCTTCAGTTATTCCATCGGTATAAAGAAAAATTTCGTCACCGGGTTGAAGACTGACTTCATGCTGTTTATAGAACATATCTTCCATTCCGGCAAGAATGAAACCGGGTGGTCTAATAAGCCAGTCATACTTGCCGTCACCTGTTTTTAATAATGGTGGGTTATGTCCGGCATTTACAAAACTTAGTTTTCCCGTCGGGATGTCAAAATACCCAAGAAATGCGGTGACAAACATATCCGCTTCATTTCCCTCACATAAAAGGTTATTTACGGTTTCAAAAACTTCTTTTGGACTTTTGCCCGCGCCTCCTTTGGAAGCGATTTGGGCATTATTTTTAATCAATGTTTTGGTAATGACCATAAATAATGCCGCCGGAACACCTTTACCTGAGACATCCGCCATTACGATGGCAAGAGTATCATTATCTATCAGGAAAAAGTCATAAAAGTCACCCCCGACTTCTTTTGCCGGCTGCATACTTGCGTAAATATCAAATTCAGGACGTTCCGGGAAAGCGGGGAAAATAGCCGGAAGCATGCTGGCCTGGATTTTGGTCGCGACATCAAGCTCAGCACCAATCCGCTCTTTTTCCGCTGTGACAAACTGCAGGTTGATGATATATTCATTCAAATCCTTGGACATCTTGTTAACCGCAAGACCCAAATCCTCTATCTCGTCGCCGGTATGTATTTCAATTATATGCTCAAGATTTCCTTCGGCAATCTGCATGACCCCTTCCTGTAGTACGGTGATTGGCTGGGTCAGGTAACCTACGAAGTGCCGTGAAGCCGTACCGATTAAGATAACCATCATGGCTGTCATGACCAAAAACGCACCGACGATAATAATGATAGTAAAGTCTATCTCACTTAACGCAGTGTCCGTCAGTTTGATAATACTTTCTCCCATCAGGACAGCCGCCGCGACAGCTTCACTGACCTCCATAACTGTTGCAAGGCTCCAAGGCATTATTTCAAGCGGGGCGTAAGCGACAAAAAATTCTTTTCCGTCGATAAAAATACGCTCAATCCCGGTCTGTCCGTTTATCATATTGGACGCAACGGCGGCAAGAGCTTTATTATCACTATTCAAAAGATCTTCCCTGACAATATTTCCATCAGCGTCAAGCTCTATTTCATCAGCGATAATTACTTGCCCAAACTCATTAAGCATAAAAGCATATCCGGTTTCGCCGACCCTTGTACCGACAACAATCTCAGTCAGGTCACCAAGCTGGGTTCCAATACCGGCAACTCCGGCGAGATTTCCTTCTTCATCGTGGAATGGTTTGGCACAGGTAATTGCAAGCCCACGGCCATAAGCATCAAGAAAAATATCTGTCCAGATGAGGTCATTTTTCTCTTTTGCCGCTTTGTACCAAGGGCGGGCACGGGGGTCAAAAAATTCGCTTTTACGATAAGAAACTTCATCTACGATGATTATGTAACCTTGTTCCGAACCGATATAGTTGGTCGTGGCATCAACATTGTTTTCGATGATGTTAAACAATAATCCTGCCATATTTCCCATCAAGGAAGCTTCGCTTAATAAAAGAGCTTCGTCGATATCATCTTCCGCCCTTAGAAACTGGACACTCATTATCCCGGCATTGTCCGGGTCAGGCGGGGCAACCGGATTGGGGATAAAACGCTCCGGATTGTTGATGATTTCAGCCGCACCCTGCGCCATCATTTCTACTGAATTTTGGATGAAAAGTAAGTTGGCATCACTAAGTGCCGCCTTACTTTGTGCAAGTGTCATCAATCTATCTGTCATCTGCCTTTCCAAAGCCGCCTGGGAATCGGTTGCGGCTACTTTTCCCAAGTCACCGCTGATGGTGATGGTATTCTGCCTGAGCATCCACAAACCGCCGATGGCGATTGCTCCAACGAGGAACATCGCAACAATGGATATTGTGATGGTAAGTGATGATACTTTTTTTCTGATAGTCGTTTTTTTCAACTTAGTTCTCCAATTCTTTTGAATAATTGTTTAAGTGAGTCCGTCATTTGTAACTCAGCATTGTTTATAATTATATTAATGGTCTTTGTCATGAGGATATATTCATATTCGCCGCAGAGTGGTTTAAGACCCGCGAACTTGTAACCGTGTTTGCTTAAAATCTCATATCCGTATATGGCAGTTTCATCATTTATATTTAAAAATGCGATAAATGTCTGCAATGGGCCGGTATGGTTTTCTTCTATTTGATTTAATTTTTCAGCTAAATCAGTCCCACCCACGGTAATATACAGATAAAGGGTTTTGTGGTATTCGTCCTGCTCATATTCGATAAAACTAAGTTTAACCGGCTTGATTTCATCGTTGTTTATCAATGGTTTTATGCCAAGAGTACCATAGATATGATTAATTATATCATTAAGCCGCCGGGAAATATATAGTGTATCGGTTTCCCCATCGGATTGTTTATTATTCCTGACATAAAGTGCCCATGTATGTTTGGTTGATTTGCAGCAAAGCCCAGCCATGTGTTTCTTTGCATCACAGACCCCGAAAAGGAATCCCGTCGGAACTAACCCGTTATCCTCACACGCTTTGCATATCAGGGGAAAAAACATCACGACATGGGCATAAAGCAGGGGATTATTATTTTCTTTGAAAAAATCCATCACATAATCGACCATCCGGCTTCCAAAGTTTTGTCCTTTATACTTTGTGCATACGGCAAGCGAGCATATCTCCCAGGCTTTTTCAAAGCGCTGATTTTTCATTGCCGAAATGGTTACAACCGGTTTATCTTCTTCGATTAGTCCGGTAAAAACCTCCATTTTTCCCTGCCTTATTTCATCACTAAGATACTCTTCTTCAAAAGCGCGTGGGTTTACATAATTATCCTTGCTTCCATATGCCGAAATCAAGCAGCTTATCTTGCCCGGGATGGCGTCCCTGCCTTTTATGAAAGCTACACTAAGAAGAGTATTGTTCATAAAATCACCACCAAGCTGTTGACGCCAAAGGTCTCGCGGTAATAAATAACCTTGGCACTGTTTACGATATATTTCATGCCGATGATGTCAAGGCTCTTCTCGATATCAGCCACGATATTCTTTTCATAATATTGAATCGCGTTAAACTTTTCCCCGGTATTACGGATTCGCAAGATAATCATTTCATCCAGCAAAAATAAACGCACCGAAACGGTAAAATTCTTCTTTTTACTGCAAT
>Ga0209737_10001989_pt1 | contig 14373 bp, 11 predicted proteins | sample TergutCu122P3_FD_187284 | JGI IMG/M metagenome (GOLD analysis project Ga0209737, IMG submission 187284) | Cubitermes ugandensis P3 segment gut microbial communities from Kakamega Forest, Kenya - Cu122 P3 (SPAdes) (version 2) | ecosystem: Host-associated > Arthropoda: Insects > Digestive system...
GCCCGTAGCCGTGTTGCCACCCGTACCGGGGTCGGCAACCGTTGTAATCAAGTAGGAACGCAACTGGTAGGTAGCCGTGAGCGTACGGTCGCCCGTAGCAGTGAAAATGTACGGGTTTTCATTAGGACCCGCAACCATGACACCGCCTTCCCACCAACCAAGAAAATCATATCCCTCGCAAGGATCGGCAGTGAGGGTAACTTCGGCTTCTCCATCTTCCAAAACATATTCCCCGCCGCCCGTTACAGTACAGCCTGAATTGCTGGGGTTAATATTTACAGTAATATTGACATTGTCTTGAACGAAATAGGCAACAAAATTGCGGTGCTCTCTTGCCTGAAAAGTATGTACTTGTGGGTAATCTTTTCTCACTCCGTCTTCAGTCCAGTAGTCGAACAGATAAGCAGAGCCGGGTTCTGCAGTTAGAGTAACAAACGAGTCGTACTCATAGCAATCTTCTTCCGCACCGGAAACTGTGCCCCAGTCTTCGTTATCAGAAATAGCATTAATTACTGCGCCTACTTTAAAAATGCTTGTAACGCTATTCTCTCTATCGCCAACAAACACTACATCCATTTTTATAGTATGATTCCCGGGTGAAAAATCACGCTCCCAAAGCAGCGGATTCTCAAAAACCTCCGGCAAGCCGTTAATAAACCAGTTCACACTTACCACACTTTCCGGTTCGGCAAATTCTGCTTCAACTACATAGTGTCCTTCACAGAAAAGAGTTTCGTGAAATTCACCATTACTAATGCCGTTAGCGGTAAAAGACAAATCTAAATTGCGCATATTCGAATAGCCGAGATAGTAATAAGACTCAGCAGAACCATATCCGTAAGCCATAACAATAATCCCGTTGTCATTAGTAAACCGGTATATAGCAGTTTCGTTAGTCATGGGATAATTATAAAAAGCCATTCCCGATGCCGTATTGTGTCGCCACTCTCCACCTGTTAACTCCGCCTCTGTTTGCCCAATAAAAACTCTGGTATCATTTCTCGTTTCATAAGGCGAGATAATTATTGCTCTGTGATTTCGGAGTTCACTTTGTGAAATTGGAAGTGAAAAAGGGGCAATTAAGGCTTCCGGTGCCAATTGTTCCATAGAGGGTAACCAGGCTTGAGATGGGTCTGAAATTCTTGGAGTTTGATTGGTCGTAATAAGATAAGCGCAAACGCCAACCGGTTTAGTTGCATCTATATAACATCCGTTTTGATTATAAACTACCTCACGTTCAATCCACTGACGTTCGTTTAATAAATAATAATTGCCAACAAGATTGTACGTACCGGTAGTTGAAATATGTGTTCCTCCTGTACAAGTAACTTTCGTATTATCATGTGCTGCCACAATTCGTACTCGCTCTCTATTTGTATTACCAGTTATATTGGTTACCGGTACAATAAACTTTTTTCCCCAGGTATCCACATGCGCCAATTGCTGCATTAAACAATCTCGGCTATCATTGCTAGTAATCCAAGTTCCCTGGTTCAAGGCAAAAAAAGCTACAGGATGATTGGTAACAACCTTTGCACCGGTCATATCTGTAGAAGATGTTCTATAATAAACTTGTCCTGCATTTAGCGTGCCGGAAACTGCTGCCCCATTATGCGAAATAGTAGTGCCGGAAACAGTGGCAATAATTGCATACGCATCCATGTTGCTGCTACTGCCTGCGTCATGATTGGCTGTTCCCTGTGGCGGGTAGGATATATGGAAATGTTCTCTACCCAGCGTATGTACCGGTAAAATATTTGTCGCATCTGCCGACATGCTGTACTGATTCAGTGCGTATGCTGTAATGGGGTGGGAGGAGGTGATTCTAATGCTCATACTTGTAATACCAGTTGAGGTAAGATAGGCATTCTGTTTTTGTGTAGAATTTAGTGGATGGTCAAAGACCTTTTTTGGTAAAATAGTGAAAGGAACTACCCTACTGGAATTTCCTACGGGTATATTGGTAAAAACTATTTCTCCCGTAACGGTTTCTGTTTCCTCTTTGCTTGCCAAGCGTATTCTTAGGTCAGGAGGTGATGTAGAACTTATACCACCAGCTCTCCAATTTTTTCCAAAAGTTAACCAAAACTCTCTACCATCTGTACTTTGTGCCATTAGCGAAGGCACACACAGTAAGGCTATTAACAAAAAAAGTATATAAATTTTTTTCATATTTAAACTGTTTTTTTACACCATAAAGGCTGCAAAATTAGTATAAATATTATATTATGTGTTCTTACACTGTATTTTTCCTCTATAAATCCTCAAGAAAGACACTTACCTACTCACTTCACCAATTTTTTATATCTAATCCGTTTGGGCTCTATATATCCTAAGCGTTTCTTTTTGTTTTCTTCGTATTCTGTGTAATTTCCCTCAAAGAAATAGACTTGCGAATCGCCTTCAAAAGCGAGAATATGTGTACAAACTCTGTCTAAAAACCAGCGGTCGTGCGAGATAATTACCGCGCAACCTGCAAAATTCTCTAAGCCTTCTTCCAAAGCGCGTAAGGTGTTCACGTCAATGTCGTTGGTAGGTTCGTCCAACAACAGCACATTGGCTTCCGATTTGAGTGTGAGCGCCAAATGCAAGCGGTTGCGTTCTCCGCCCGAAAGTATGCCTGCCTTTTTGTTTTGGTCTTGTCCTCCAAAATTGAAACGCGAAATATAGGCGCGCGAATTGATAAGTCGCCCGCCCATCATCATTTGTTCGTTCCCTTCCGAAACCACTTCCCACACTGTTTTTTCGGGGTCAATTTCAACGTGTTGCTGGTCAACGTAGCCTACTTTTACGGTTTCTCCCACCTTAAACACTCCTGTATCGGCTTGTTCCATGCCCATGATGAGGCGAAACAGGGTGGTTTTTCCCGCACCGTTAGGTCCAATAATTCCTACAATGCCGTTGGGAGGGAGCGAAAAGTTTAAATCATCAAACAACAGTTTCTCACCGAATGCTTTAGAAACCTTAACCGCATCAATTACATTTGTACCCAAGCGGGGGCCGTTCGGAATATAGATTTGCAGCTTTTCTTCACGCTCTTTCACGTCTTCGTTCAGTAATTTATCATAGGCGTTCAAACGGGCTTTTCCTTTAGAGTGTCTTGCTTTTGGCGACATCCGCACCCACTCTAACTCGCGCTCAAGGGTCTTCATGCGCTTCGATTCCTGTTTTTCTTCTTGTGCCAAACGTTGTGTTTTTTGCTCTAACCATGAGGAATAGTTGCCTTGCCACGGGATTCCCTCGCCTCTGTCTAACTCTAAAATCCAGCCGGCAACATTATCCAAGAAATAGCGGTCGTGGGTAACGGCAATTACCGTACCTTTATACTGTTGCAGGTGCATTTCCAACCATTCCACCGATTCGGCATCCAAGTGGTTGGTAGGCTCATCTAACAGTAAAATGTCAGGTTCTGAAAGCAGCAACCGGCACAATGCTATGCGGCGGCGCTCGCCACCGGATAGATTTTTTACCGGTATATCCGGATCGGGGCAACGCAAAGCATCCATGGCACGCTCCAACTTGTTGTCTAATTCCCACGCGTCAAACTGGTCAATCAATTCAGTTAATTCGCCCTGACGTTCAATCAGTTTCGCCATTTCATCATCGGTCATCTCTTCCATAAACTTCATATTCACAGCGTCATACTCAGTTAAGATGTCCACAATTTTTTGCACGCCTTGTTTCACTACATCTATTACGGTCAGAGTCTCATCCATTTGTGGCTCTTGCTCTAAGTATCCTACCGTATATCCCGGCGAAAAAACTACTTCCCCCTGAAAAGACCTATCCACACCGGCTATAATCTTTAATAAAGATGATTTCCCGGAACCGTTCAATCCCAAAACGCCAATTTTTGCACCATAATAAAAAGAGAGGTAAATGTTTTTTAACACCTGTTTTTGAGGTGGATAGATTTTACTCACATTCACCATAGAGAAGATAATTTTTTTGTCGTCTGCCATATATTAATGATTAAGTTTGATTCAACGGGCTTTGTATTTTATTGCACACTCACATCTTTCCCACTACAATAGTTGTAAACATTTCAGGGATAAGATATTGTTTTGCCAATAATTGGATTTTTTTGGGTGTAATATTGTTGATGGTTTTAATCACTTCTTGCATCTCGGTTTCATTTAACTGAAAATCGTTCCATGCAGCATATTTCTTTTGGTAAGAAACGGTTCCATCTACTTCGCGGAGGAGTTCTCCCAGCATATATGTTTTTACCAAAGATAATTCTTCCTTACTCACTTTTTTATTCTGCAACAATTCCATTTCGCTAAAACATTCTTTTATTGCATCTTCTGCTTTTTCTACTACAACATCGGCTTCAATGTAAAAAATAGATTCCTTTTCATAAAAAAGTGTACTACAAAAAATGCCATAAGTATATCCGTTTTCTTCTCGGAGATTTTGCATAAGTCTTGAGCCAAAGTAGCCTCCAAACAGAACGCTAAGCACCTCATAGTCTCTTCTATCGGGGTGGTTGTATCCAATACTTTTTTTACATAAGATAAAAGAAGATTGGAGGGCATCGGGGCGGTGTTCGTTAACAATTTTTTTCCTCTCAATATCAGCGGAAGCCGTCTTCTCATCTATTAATTCCGGGCAATACGTGGGCAAATGATGCATTTCTGCTGAGAAGCTGCCGGTTAATTCTTGCCAATCGCTATCGGAAAGGTTCCCCGTAACAAAAACTCTTATATTATTTTCCGTAAATGTTTGCCGATGATAATTCTGCAACTGCTCAGTAGATATTGCTTCTATGTGTTCTTTTGCTAAAATGGTTCCCATTGGAACTTCGGGCGAGAACATTTCGGCAAACATGAGTTGTGAAGCTCGGTAATTAAACTTGGCGCTATTGTATTCTAAATCTTTAATTTTTGATTCTTTAAACCGCTTTAAATCAGCGTTTTTAAATATTGGGTTTGCAATGGCTTGAATAAGTACGGGCAATACTTGAACCATATTTCTTTTTGGAACAATCCATTTAATGGTAATATACTGAGTATGTATTTGGGTTTTCCATTCCGTGCCGTTAAAGGCCAAAAAATCATCCATCTTAATGGCTGAAAAATCTTTGTGGCTGTCTTTTAGAAGCTGATAGGTTGGGGGTGCAACAAACTTTTCCGGTTCGTAAAGCGCCCCGGCTTTTATTTTTATCAAAATATGAATCAAATCTAAATTAGGGTTTTGAAAAAAACAGAGCGGGATACTATCTAATAGGGTATGTTTTGTTGGCGCTTGCAAAACGAGAGTAGAAATTTCATGAATGGGTGGTGGAACTTTTCGATTGGGTTTATCATCTTTCTGAAGCCCAAGCTTTTGCCCCTCATTAAGCATCATAGAATAGGCGGCGCTAAACTCGTTGGGTATAGTTCCCTCTAGAATTGCCTCTCGGATGGCATCTTTAATCATCCCAACTTCACGAGAGGGTTGAATTTGAAATATTTGCATAATTAGCTCGCCGTCAATTGGGGGCTGCCAATTTCTTATGCGGTCTTTTTCTTCAATCTCTTTGAGTTTTCTTCTCACGTGGGCAAAATTCTCAAGGCACTGCTTTATTTTTTCTAAGTTTTTAGAAGTAACGTCAGCCTCGCAGAGCAACATTAAGTCATCTACATCATCTCCGGCATCAAAAAGGAGCCTGCGCACTGCTGAATCGGTAATTTCGTCTTCCACTAAAGCAATAGGGCGTAAGTGTAGCCCTACCAATTTTTGCACATAGCGCATCTTTTCGTTGGTAGGCATTTTTAAACGGTTGAAAATCTGTTTTACCATTTTTGAGCCGATATATTCATGCCCGTGAAACGACCAACCTACTTTTTCATCATATTTTTTTGTAACCGGTTTAGCAACATCGTGTAATAATGCAGCCCAAATAAGCCAAATATTTGTGCTTGCCGCAACTATTTTATCCACCACTTGTAATGTGTGCAAGTAGTTGTCTTTATGGCCTTTCCCATTCATTACGTCGATACCTTTAAGGGCAATTATTTCGGGAAGGAACTGCGCTAACAGGCCCGTTTGTTCGCAGAGCTGAATGCCAACAGATGGTTTTTGAGAAAGCAAAATCTTATTCCATTCATCTACGATTCTCTCTTTCGAAATAATTTCTAAGCGGTGTGCATTTCTCTTAATAGCAGCTAAGGTTTTCGATTCTATTGTAAAGCCCAATTGAGAGGCAAATCTAACCGCCCGCAACATGCGAAGAGGGTCATCAGAGAAAGTAATGTCAGGGTCTAACGGAGTGCGAAGTATTTTGGCATGCAGGTCATCAAAACCACAAAACATATCTATCAGTTCGCCTTCCCCCTTTCCGGAAATACCAATAGCCATTGCATTGATAGTAAAATCTCGGCGCGACAGGTCATCTTCTAATGTACCATTCTCAACGGCCGGTTTTCGAGACTGCGGGTCGTAAGACTCTTTACGAGCGCCCACAAACTCAACAGCGGCATCCTCGTAAACGAAATGCGCAGTGCCAAAATTAGTAAAAAAATTCACTTCTAATTTTGGCGAAATCTCCGCTGCCACGGCTTGCGCAAGTTCTATACCACTCCCCAAGACTAAAATATCAATATCTTTTGAAAAACGATTAAGAAACAAATCGCGCACTACGCCGCCCACTACAAAAGTGGCTACTTCTTTTTCTTCTGCCACTTTCTTAATAATCTTATAGATAATATGTTGAGAAATTAAAATATCGTTTTTCATCGCACGGCGAAAGTACAGTTTTTAGTAAATATGTCTGTGATACCTTTCAATTCTTAAAAAAACTTAATTTTTTCTCGTGGTAAATAAATAATAATACTTTTGCGCCACAAAAAAGGAGTTGCCGAAAATCCTATAAAGAGTAGGCGTAATTTAAATTTATTTTTTTATGAAAAAATTATTTGTAATTTTGGTAGCTGCTGCCTTCGTTTTCGGCGCAACTTCCTGCAAAAAAGAGTGTGAATGTAAATGGGATGATGGAGACATCTACAAAATCCCGGGCGAAACAAAATTAACCAAAAAACAGTGTGAGGATCTTAGTGGAGAATCTCAAGTGTTAAACATGAAATGGACTTGCAAACACAAATAAAATTGCAATTCTTTACAAAAAAAGCGGCTTGTGAAAGTCGCTTTTTTTGTGGTATATACAGAGGGAAACGGGTTATTTTGGGTCATTTTTTTAATCCCTTCGGCGATGGTAGTCTGCAGAATCCCATAACTGATGAAACAACTCATCGTGGATAGTGCGAACAAGCAAGATAAATATATCTAACTTTTGAGCCACCAACCAACGAATAGCTTGGTCATCTTTCCTGCATGCGGCTGCAAAAAGAGAGAGAAAAACAAAATTGTTTTTTTGGAGCCACATTATTGCATTTGCCTCGCCATCAATAGCATTGCTTAACACGCCTAACTCCGGGTACTGACTTTTAAGCAGCCATTGAAGCGCCTCTGTGTTGGAGTGAACCGCCGCAGAGAAGGCAGCTAACTCAGGAAAACAGTTCTCGTACAGAAAATCGGTAAACTTACTATCGCCTTTTAAACTTTCGTTTAATGCTAATAATATTTTAGGTTCATAATCGGTAAGGCATCGGGGCATAATTTTTTTTTAAGGCAAAAATATAAAAACATGGCAAAAAACCATATTTTCGCCACCAAATATCACTAATCACTATCTATGGGTTTCTTTTCATTTTTTTCAAAGGATAAAAAAGAAGAACTGAATCAGGTTCTTGAAAAATCGAAAGAAAGTTTTTTTCAAAAATTAGCCAAAACTGTTGTCGGAAAATCGAAAGTAGATGATGAGGTTTTAGATAATTTGGAAGAAATTCTAATTGCCTCTGATGTAGGTGTTGAAACCACATTAAAGATTATTGATAGAATAGAAGCTCGTGTGTCTCGAGATAAATATATCAGTACGAGTCAATTGAACGAAATTCTAAAAGAAGAGATCGTTAATTTATTGATAGACAATAACGCTTCTCATCTGTCGGACTTTGAGTTACCTCCGAGCGATTTGCCGTATGTGATTATGGTAGTTGGCGTTAATGGGGTAGGAAAAACCACAACGATTGGAAAATTGGCGTATCAGTTTAAGCAAAAAGGTTATCAAGTGCTCCTTGGGGCCGCTGATACTTTCCGCGCAGCAGCAGTTGACCAGTTAGAAATTTGGGCAGAGCGAGCCAATGTTCCCATTATTACTCAAAAAATGGGATCCGACCCGGCTGCCGTTGCCTTCGATACAGTTGCCTCAGCCATCTCGAAAAAAGTGGATGTAGTAATTATTGACACTGCCGGCCGGCTACACAACAAAATACCGCTGATGAAGGAGCTATCAAAAATTAAAAACGTGATAGAAAAGCAAATTCCAAATGCTCCGCACGAAATATTGTTAGTATTAGATGGCTCAATAGGGCAAAACGCAATTGAACAAGCACGACAGTTTACGGCTGCTACTGATGTTAATGCATTGGCAATTACAAAATTAGACGGAACAGCAAAAGGTGGGGTAGTGATTGGGATTTCAGACCAATTCAACATCCCGGTAAAATATATTGGCATAGGCGAGAAAATTAACCAACTGCAAGTGTTTAATCGTGTTGAATTTATAGACTCGCTGTTTCCGAAAGAGTAGTTTTTCTTATATAATGAGCATTTATGCAAACAGAGGAAAAAGATGAATTATTTGAACATTATCGGTTTACTGTAGATAACGGACAGGAATTGATGCGTTTGGATAAATATCTGCTCAATCTTATTCAAAACACATCAAGAAATAAAATACAATATGCGGCAAGGGCTGACTGGATTTTAGTGAACGGCAGCCCCGAAAAACCCAGCTATAGGGTGAAGCCGGGCGATTTTATTACCATCTTGATGCCCGCACCTCCAAGAGACATTGAAATTATAGCAGAAAATATTCCGTTGGAAGTTCCTTATGAAGACGAAGATATTATTATTATTAACAAACCTGCCGGATTGGTCGTCCACCCTGCGTATGGAAACTACACAGGAACTTTGGTAAATGCACTTACTTATAGATTTCAAGGCAAAACGGCTAAGGATGGAGAGCCTCTGCGCCCTTTATTAGTGCATCGTATCGACAAAAACACCTCCGGCATCATGGTGGTTGCTAAAAACGAAGAGGCACAAATGAAAATTTCTAAAGAATTTTCTGAACATACAATTGAAAGAAAATATTGGGCTTTAGTATGGGGCGATTTGGAAGAAGAGAGCGGTACCATCGTAGCAAAAGTGGGTAGAAGTCTTAAAGACAGGCTCATTATGAACACCTTCCCACCGGAAAGCGAGTACGGCAAACATGCAGTTACCCATTGGAAGGTTCTTGAGCGTTTCGGCTATGTTACCCTGGTTGAGTGTCAGTTAGAAACAGGAAGAACGCACCAAATTAGAATACATTTTAAATCAATAGGGCACCCGCTTTTTAATGATGAGACCTACGGCGGAAACCAAATTCTTAAAGGAACTACTTTTACTAAATACAAACAATTTGTGCAAAACTGCTTTGCACTAATACCTCGCCAAGCCTTGCATGCCAAACAATTAGGTTTGAACCACCCCACAACAAACCAGCCTCTTTTTTTTGATTCGGAACTCCCTGCTGATTTTAAAGCGGCATTGACCAAATGGAGAAATTATGTAAAACGCAAAAAAGGAACCACTACGCTTAGAGACGACATAAACACCTCCGGTATTGAAATTTAAAATTTATTCTACCAATGAATTACAATTATATTGCTATTGAAGGCTGTATAGGTGCAGGAAAAACAACTTTAGCACAAATGTTGGCAGCCGATTTTAATGCGGAGCTCATTTTGGAACGCTTTGCCGACAATCCTTTTTTACCGAAATTTTATAAAGACCCCACGCACTATGCCTTCCCTCTGGAAATGACTTTCCTAACCGACAGATACCAACAATTGAAAAACTTGCTCTCAAAACGCGATTTATTTACCGATTTAGTAGTTGCCGATTATTTTATTGATAAATGCGCTATCTTTGCTAAAAACAACTTGCAACCAGATGAATACAACCTTTTTCTGAAAATTTATGATATTATTTCAGGTTTTTTGCCCAAACCGGATATTCTTTTGTATCTCTACAATACACCGGAAAATTTATTGAAAAATATTGAAAAAAGAGGGAGAATTTACGAACAAGAAATTAAGATAGAATACCTGAGTGATATTCAGGACAACTATTTGACTTTTTTTAAGCAACGCGCACAGTTTCCCATTCTTATTATTGAATCAAATTCATTAGACTTCGTGAGCCGAAAAGTGGATTATGAAAAAATTAAGTTTTTATTTCAAAATAACTATGATGTGGGAGTTCATAGGATAATTGTTTAGATGAAATTGTAGAAAAGTAAAAAAATAATATCTTTGCAACTTAGATTCCCAAATGTCTGTTTATGGAGCAGACGTAAAAAACTACGTTATGAAAATTCACAATATCTATGTTTCCAATATTTTAAGAATACTCATTGGGTTAGTGTTTGTTGCTTCGGCAATACTCAAATATATATCCATTGATATATTCGATTTATATATTTTTGAACACAACCTGTTCTCTATTTCGGTAACCGAAACGCTCACTCGGCTGCTCATTGCAGCGGAATTAGTGCTGGGTATCATGCTGATTTCTAATATTCTTCTGCGGTTTGCTTATTATGTAACTGTAGCATTCCTTGCCGGTTTTACCGTTTATTTATTTTTACTTCCCTATTTTTTCGATGTAGATATTACTAATTGTCATTGCTTTGGCGATGCTATCGTTTTTAATCGTGCAGAATCAATTGTAAAGAATCTAATATTGCTACTTTGCTTGCTATTTGTGTCTCCTAAATATTATTCGCACAAAAAATGGAAAACATGGGTATTTTTAGCCATGAGCATAATTGCCTTTGCTGCCCTTATGGTCATAAGCGCTCCCAACTATTTATATCAAATTGTGCATCAAGAGAAAATTCAAATTGATATTCCTTTGTACGAAACAGCTTTAGAAAACAGCGGCGTAGAGAAGTCGTTTACCGATGGCAAGCACATTATTTGCATGTACACCACGGGTTGTCAGTTCTGCAGAAAATCGGCATTAAAACTTCACTTGATATTAAAACATCACAATCTTTCTGAAGATAAAGTGAAGGCAGTTTTTTGGAAAGGAACGGCAGATAGTTTAATACACAAATTCTTCTGCGAGCAGAAAATTCCGGTTCCGGAATATACTACTTTCTGTCCTGATACCTTTCTCACTATTACACACGGAAAGATGCCCGTTTTACTTTTTTTCGACTACGGAAACCTCGTACAAAAGGCAAGCTATATCACTTTGAATGAGAAAGAAGTGGTGGATTTTATGACCGCTAAAAAATAAGTTATGAAAGCCCATCTGTTTGCCCCATTACTTACTTTTTTATTATCAGTCTTCCTCATACTGTCATGCAACTATTCGAAGAAAGAATCAAAATCTATTGAATTTATTTCTGAGCCGGTAGAGTATCCTGTGGGCTACATTTCAAAATATATTCACACCCATTTTTCCGATTCACATAAGCTTTATCCCTTGCCGGATGAGTTTGTTGATGTTTTTATTTCGATGCACACCCGATATGAGGGTATGCAACCTACTGTGGCTACAGATTTTCCTACCGAATGGGGCGTAGTTCTTGTAGAACGACTTCCGGAAGGGCGCGAGTTATACCAAATTCAATCAAAAAATAGAGAATGGGTTTATTTAGTAACCACATCCGGCTATGGCACCCTCCGTATTTTAGACGTGCTTCCCGTTGCCGTTAATTTAGTGAACCAAACCCATGAAATTCTCGAAACTGAGATATGGACAACCGAAAGAGAGCCTGACGGTTCTTTTATTGTTACCAAACAGTACGAGCGAGTACACTCCGTTGAAAATGTTTCTCATCAAGAGTACGAAACAAACCCCTTAGAATATTTGCGTACCAAAACGGTTTCGGATAAGTATTGCATTAATAGTTCTTGTAAATTTGAGCTTATTGAGAATGAAGATGCTACTGAGTACGCAGCGGTGTTTTTCTATTATAAAGAGGAAAAACAAGAAAATTGGAGCGATAATATGAGTATGTTGCAAGCATTCTGCGAAGATTATTCAATTTTATTTAAAGAAGTTCGTGATAATTTTGACAAAGTTTCGCTTTACGACTACAAATACAATTTTGTAGTAGAATTGGATATTACCCCTTTTATAGATATTCCCGAGGGGTTAATTTTTATGAAAAAAGGAGAAACCCCGAAAACGGTTCCCATAGGCAGCTTTGAGCGGATGAAAATTGAATTGAAGCGTTACTTTAAGATTATTGAATGAATACAAAGCAACCTTTAGGGGGAGATTTTGAAAATTGTATATTTCAATAGTATATAGGCTATTAACAGCATAATTCCGGAGAGAAGAAATAGAAAAAAGGCATCGGTTTTATTTTCGAAAATAGTTTCATTGAGAATTGTTTTTTCCATTTTATCAATTTCTGCATAAATATCTTTCAATTTATCGTTGTTGGTAGCCCGAAAATACTTTCCATTCGTTTGTGTTGCAATAGTTTGCATGAGTTTTTCATCAATTTCGGTTGGCATCATTACTGTTCCGTAGGGTGTGGGGTGTGGGGCTTGTCCTGTAGTTCCAACGCCTATGGTATATACCTTAATACCCATGTTTTGGGCTATTTCAGCAGCAGAATAGGGGTCAAGATAGCCACTGTTGTTCACTCCATCCGAAAGTAGGATGATGATTTTACTTTTGGCTTCACTTTCGCGTAAGCGGTTTACAGCAGTGCCTAATCCATCTCCAATTGCTGTGCCGTCCTCAATAATATCAAATTTTACTTTTTGCAACATACCGAGCAAGGTTTGGTGGTCGCTTGTAACCGGACATTGCGTATAAGCCTCGCCGGCATATACAACCAAACCGATTCTGTCGGTAGGTCTTCCTAAAATAAACTCCTCTGCCACTTTTTTACATGCCTCTAATCGGTTGGGTCGAAAGTCCATCGCTTTCATCGAGCCCGATATGTCTAAGGCAATAACAATGTCCACCCCTTCCACTTCCACATTATTGAGGCGGAAAGAACTCTGCGGTCTTGCCAACGATACCACAAAACAGAGGTACGCAAAAGTGAGCAAGCATACTGGCACCCAACGGAAACGCATCTTCCAAGTTTTACCAATTTCATTAAATACTACAGTTGTGGGTATTGAGAGTGGTACCTTCATTTTTTTTCTGAAAAAATAACGCCAAACAACAATCGGAATGATTGCTAAAAGCAGCAAAAAATAATAGGGATTTGCAAACTCAATACTTTGAAAAAAAGAAACTAACGTTGTCATCTAACATTTATGATTTAAAGTTATATCCAATTTAACCATTATTCACTAATCACTAATCATTAATCACAACTTCTGCTGTGCGCTCTACAAACTCTCTACACTCTTTAAACGCTTTATCGTGTTCGGTTGGGATTGGAGAATATTTTGCAAATTTCACCAAATCGGCCACGGTAAATGCTTGTTCAAGAATTTTTAAAACTTCTGCGTGAATCTCAGGCACTTTCAGCGCAACTAAGATTTCTGTAGTTACCATTTCCATGGCGCCAATTTCCCATTGGGCATCAATATATTTTCTTACAATATCGGTAAGCTCCGTGTAGTATTCTTTTGCACGTCCTTGTTCGCACAGTTTCTTTTTTCGCAGTATTTCCAATTCTTTTAATGCTGTAATATGGGGTTTAATTTTGGGTTTTGGCTTAAGAATGGGTGGTGGTTTTTGAGCGCGTTTCTTTTTAATATAACGCCAAACTGCGTAAACAATCAACCCAATTATTAAGAGCCCAACCACAATAAATAGCGCGTATTCCTTCACATACATCCAAAATTCATGGAATGTAAACGGCATTTTAGCCATACTCTTAATGTCTTTTATGGCAGCAGTAGTATCTACCGCGATGGTGAACACTTCAAAAAAAAGAGGGTTTGTTTGTGCTACTAATTGCGAGTCTCCGTCAAAAACAGGAATTGCCGGAAAGACATAGCTACCTGAGTCGAAAGCGGTGATAGTAATGGTTTGCTTTATTGTGTAATAGTCATTGTTTACAATCGTATCAAAAGCAGAGTTGGCAATCCAGTCGAAGGGTGCGTTCGTTTCTTTTAATATCTTATCGTTGAGTTCTGGAATAAAAATGGGTTTTTCGGTGGGTGCTGTTACTTCCAAGCGCACATTTAAGTGGTCGCCAATGAGTATTTGCGCAGAATCTAACTTTGCTTTTGCCGAGTATCCTTGCGCAAGTGCAGAACTACAGAGCATAAAGCTCACAGTAAAAAAAATAAA
>Ga0209737_10001990_pt1 | contig 14372 bp, 8 predicted proteins | sample TergutCu122P3_FD_187284 | JGI IMG/M metagenome (GOLD analysis project Ga0209737, IMG submission 187284) | Cubitermes ugandensis P3 segment gut microbial communities from Kakamega Forest, Kenya - Cu122 P3 (SPAdes) (version 2) | ecosystem: Host-associated > Arthropoda: Insects > Digestive system >...
AAGCTGTGTCGCGGGCGGCTCTTCCGGCGGCTCCTCCGCTGGGAATAACGACGGCCTTTCCATCGGCGTCGGCGCGGGCACGGTCGTATTCGGCAGCGGCTACGTCTGCAACAGCAACTGCGACGTGGCAAGCCTCAATGCTACGGCGGGCGTTGGCGGCAAGGAACAGAAAAACATGCTGCAGTCCGCCAAGGCGGATGCCATGGGCCAGCAGGGACAACAATCCGCCTTTGCATCGTCGGTTCCGGACGGGTCCATGGCAAACGGGACCGGGGTACTGCTGACCGTGACAACGTCCAAAGCGGACAACTCCAGTATCATGAGCGCCTTGGCCGTTGGCCAGGGCATGCAGGTGACCCTCACGGGCGCGGGCTTTGCGACGCAAACGCTGTCCCAGGGGAGTTCGGCCCGGATCGGCAACGGCACGATGAGTATGGGCGCGTTGAACACCCAGGGCATACAGGGCCAGATGGGTACAATGACGGCCAATTCCGCGCCCATCAGCCCCTCCGGGACAACGGCAAAATCCTCGGGCAGCTTGAACGCCTCGGCCTTTACAACTACATCGGGCAGCGGCATGGCATCTCTGACAAAAAGCTCAGCCTCGGTCGCCAAAACAACGGGCATGACGGGGGGGGGATTGTCCCAGCAGCGCGTCGCGTTAGGCGGCACGGGCGTACCGCTGGCTAAAACGGGGGGAATGAACAATTCCGTACCCCAGAGAACCGCTGGCGGCGGCGCGCTCGTCATAAACGCAAACCAAATAAACGCGAAACAAATGAAAATAAAATAAACACAAGACTTCAGAAATAACCGTATGCACTCACTCCTCTTTACCATTTCGCTGGTTGCAGCGCTCCTCTGGCATGCTCCCCATGCGTCTGCCGCCATGACCCGGCAGGATATCATAGACCTGCACGAGCAAAGCCTCGGGAGCCTGCACAAAGGGGACAGCGCCAGGGCCTATGCCGGATCTTTGCGCCTTTTGCGAGAAGATCCCGGCAATGCGGACGTTGACTTCATGGTGGGACAGGCGGCCTTTGCTCAGGGCAATTACCCCATGGCGCTTCTTGCTTACGCCCGGGTGATCAAAGCCAACCCCGGCCATGAACGCGCCCGACTGGAACTGGCCCGGACTTACGGCCGGATGGGACAACGAGAAATGGCCCGTACGGAACTTAACGCCCTGCGGGCCGTCAATCCCGCCTTGCCCAAGATAGAGGAGATGGAGAAGAGCATTTTTGAGGCGCCCTATTCGCCGTGGACATTCCGAGCCACACTGGGCACGGGCGCGTTCTACGATTCCAACGCCAACCAGGGCGCCTCGGCCAGCGAATACATGGGGTCCACCCTGGCCCAGGAGAAGAAAAAAGAATCCTTTGGCATATATTTCTCCGGCGGAGTGGATTTGGCCTACCGGCTGGGGCGGGAGACGAACTGGTACGTGGTGGGCGACGTTTCCGCCACGAATCGCCAGTACTTCAATCCCGACGTGGATCCCCGCCTGACTTGGGGACGCGCCGGACTCGGGCTTCGCTGGGCCTCGGACAATCTTCTGGCCGAAATTCGCGGAAAAGGAGAATATCTGGGCCGCGAAGCGGGCGCAATAGCCCAAAATGTCGGCGCGGAAGGGACCTTCGTCTATGCCCTGAACGATAGCTGGGCGTTTGTCACCGAGGGATCCTATGAGTATCGCGGCTACGCCGACGATTACAAAGGAATGCGCGGAACGTACGGACAGGTAGGGCAATATGTGCGCTACCGCTTCGGCGAACGCCAACATGAAGTGTTGCTCGGAGGCAATTATTTCTTTGAGAGCGCCCATGAAAAACGATACACTGGCCGAGGATTCGAAGCATTGGGCCGGGTGCAGTTCAATCTGCCCTGGCAGATAAAGACCGGTTTTCTCTTCGCCTGGCGCGCCCCCTGGTATGACGCGCCGCCCACCGACCTTGGCGGCGGCAAACGCTGGGAAAGCCAGATCAAGGCCGGCATTGAAATTGAAAAGGGCATCACCGAATACCTCAGCCTCAATACGCAAGTCCAGTATACAAACAACTTTTCGAATCATTCGCTCTACCGGTACGATCAATGGCTGCTCACCCTGGGCTTGACTTTTTCATTCTGACGATCCGCCATGTCTGACCGCCTGCGTCTGTGGTCGGCGCGGCTGATTCTGGCTTTGTTCCCGCCTGCGGCAGTGGCCCTGCTGTTTTTCTGGCAGCCTTTTCTGGTGCGGCAGGTTGAAAACCGCGTCTATGACGCTCTGTTGCGCGCTGTCACGCCGGGAACGCCGTCGCCGCTGCCCGTGATTGTGGATATTGACGAGCGCAGCCTTGATCGCATGGGGCAGTTTCCTTGGCCGCGATACCATATTGCCCGCCTTGTGGACGCCATCAACCGGGATGCGCCGGCGGCCATTGCTCTTGATTTGTTATTCACCGCGCAAGACCGCACTTCCATTGGCCGTTTGGAAGCAGACCTGGCCGCGACCTTCGGCATCACTCCTTCTTTGGCGAATGTGCCGGAAAATCTGCGCGACAACGATCCCCTGCTGGCGGAAGCTTTGGCCAGCGCTCCCGCAGTGCTGGCCGGCTTTATGCTCTTTGACTCGCCCGTCGGCAAAAATGACCCGAACACAGTGCGTCGTTTTTCTCCTGTCGTAATGCGTGAAAAGGGGGCTCCCGAACTGGACGCCGTCCTGCCCGTGGCGCAGGCCATGCAGGCGCCTGTCCCTGTACTGGCCGGCGTGAGCCGCACCGGGTTCATCAACATAAGTTTGGGGCGGGACGGCATCTGGCGGCATACGCCGCTGTTCGCCCGCCTGAATGGCCGGACATACGCCAATTTTGCGCTGGAAGCGAGCCTGTTGGCTCTGAACGTGCGTTCCCCCGTGCTGAAAGTCGGCGCGAACGGGGTCAGAGAGCTTATGCTTGGCGAACACGGCAGCATCCCCCTGCAAGAGGGTGGCCTGGTCCCTTTGTTTTTTCGCGGGCCACAGCGCGTATATCCCTACGTCAGCGCAGTGGATGTGCTGGATGGAAACTGCGAGCCGGGAATGTTTGGGGGCAAAATCGTGTTTGTGGGGACATCCGCGGCAGGCTTGCGGGACCAGCGGACCACGCCTTTTGATGCGGTGTACCCTGGCGTAGAGGGGCACGCGGTTCTGGCGGACATGATTCTTTCGAAACGCTACCTGCATTTTCCGGAAGATACGCGCGTTGTGCAGCTTGCGGCCATTTTCGCCGTGGGCTTTCTCGCAGCATTGGTTTTGCTGCGCCTGAGTCCTCTGCCGTTTCTGGGCGCCGCTTTGGCCGCCGGACTCTGCATCGCATACGGCTGCTGGTGGTTTCTGGAATACCGCCACTTGTACGTCTCGCCGCTGTACATGCTGGCCACCCTCATGCTGAGCAGCCTGGGTTCGGCAGCCTTCAGATTCTGGTTTGAAGAAACCCAAAAGCGGCGCATCCGCGGCGCCTTCAGCCGCTATGTAGCCCCGGAAGTGGTGAACGCGATCGTCAAGAACCCGGCAGTGCTCGGGCTTTCTGGCGAGGAGCGCATGCTGACCATCCTTTTCGCCGATTTGGTGGGTTTCACCAGTGCCGCGGAAAAAATGGCGCCCGAAACGGTGGTGGCTGTGCTCAACCGTTATTTCACCCCCATGACCGCCATTATCCATACGCACCAGGGCACCTTCGACAAATTTATCGGCGATGCAATCATGGCCTTCTGGAACGCGCCCCTTGACGTGCCCGACCATGCGGCGCGAGGCGTAGCAACAGCCCTGGATATGCGAAAAACGCTCACCAGCCTGAACCAAAGCTTGGACAAGGAATTCGGCCTCACGCTTAACATAGGGCTGGGGCTGCATACGGGCTTGGCCCGGGTGGGCAATATGGGCAGCGCCACCTTGATGGACTATACCGTTATTGGCGACAACGTGAATCTGGCCGCCAGATTGGAAGGACTTACCCGCCACTACGGCCTTTTCGGGCTGACCACCGGGTCCACCGCGCAGGCGGCTACAGGTCCCTTTGTCTTTTTTCCGGTGGATACGGTTCGGGTCAAGGGCAGACAGGAAGCGCTGGAGCTTTTCAGCATGCTGCCGGAAGAGGAGGCAGCCTCATGCGCGGAGGATCTGGCCCGCTGGCAAGAGGCCCTTGCCGCATACAGGCAGGGGGAGTTTGCCGAAAGCCTTGCCTTGCTGCCCTTGTTGAACAACCCGCTGTTCTGCAGTTTGCGCGCCGAATTTTCCCGCCGCTGCGAAAGCTTTATGCGGGAGCCGCCCGATAATTTCACCGGCGTGTACGTGCACGCCGGCAAGTAAAATATGCGGCGGATGATTTGCAAGAGCGCGGGGCTTTGCTTTCCGTATAAAGTGCTTTATATTTTTTTGCGTTTCCGGCAAGCAAACGGAGCGTAAGGGCAACATGGATGAGGTCGGACTGCAGGCGTCACTGGATGCTTTCCTGCGCATATATTTCTCGGTGTTCGAGCCAGCGCCGAAAGTGGAGACTCTTGTGTTCCGGGCAGAGGCCGGTCTGGTGCAGGGTATTGCCGCAACTGCCAGGAAGCTGGAGGATTTCACCGGGGACAGCTTCGCTGCCGCCCTGCGGGCGGCCCTGCTGGACAACGACCTGATCGGAATCCCCCAACACTACGAATACTTTTTTCCTGATTTTTTCCAGAATTTTTTGATCCAACGCTGTCTGGAGCTGCCTGAAAGCGCAGGGCGGCGTTTTTATGCCCTGCCGCGTGTACAGGACAGGGAACGTCTGTTCCTGCCTCTATTCAGCCTGGAAGAAAGCTGGCTTAAAAAAGCCGGGGAATTCTTCTTGCCCTCCGTTGAGGCTCTGCGTTCTTTTTTGGATCGGGAGCTACGCCATAAAAACGCGCACTTGGACGCGTACCAGGCGCAGCGCCTGCACGCCCAGACGGCCGCGGAGTTTCTGGCCCGGATTTCCGGCCACCCCGACACGTTCGCCTGCCTCAATACCATCGCCTCGCTCAAGTACGAAAAGCATGCCTGCTCGGCCAGTATCGCCTTCAGCGACACGGGGGTCATACCGCTCAAGGCGGCCTTTAATCAGCCCCTGTCCCTGCTGCAATACCGCAAAGCCCGCAAACTCCTGGCCGCCATGGACAGCCGCCTCTGCCTGGCCGCCTCGGGCGACAGGTTCCTGGGCATAGCCAGGGTGGAAGATATAAACAGGCCGGGGGTGTATTTGGCCTCCCTGATCAAACACCTGAGCTGGGAACTTTCATGTCAGGGCCGGCTGCTCCTGCGCTGCGAGGAGGGGCGGCTTTCTGCAGGGCGAAGGCAGATGCAGGATACGGAACTCGCTGCCTTTGCCCAGCGCGTTCTTGGCCTGGATGAAACCGGGGCGAGCCGCGTCCTGTATTTAATCAAGGGTGCAGCCGGAACCGGATACGGAGGGATGCTGGTCTTCAGTGAGGAGGCAAAACAAGAGGCGGAACGCTTGAGCGAAGATGGCATCCAGGTCAAACCCTTCATGCCGGAGGCTGAAGATCTCTCCGCATTTTCGGCTATGGACGGGGCCATACTTATGGATACGGAAGGCTATTGTCACGCTCTCGGGGTGATTCTGGACGGTCCGGCCTGCAATGGGGCGGATTCCTCCAGAGGGGCGCGGTACAACTCCGCCCTGCGCTATCATGCGAAGAACGAGGAGAAAAAGCTTCTTCTGGTGGTGCTTTCGGACGACGGCATGTTGGATCTGATTCCCGAACCCTTCCCCAAAGACCAGGGGCCGGGCCATGCATAACGAACAGCCCTTTCGTGATTTTTTGAGCAGCTTGGCCGCGTACCGGGATATGGACGCCATTTTGGATCGCGTCTTGTTACGAAGCCGGGAACTGTGCCGGGCAGAGGCCGGGACGATTTTTCTCCTGGAAGGAGAGGAATTGGTCTTCGCCTATACGCACAACGACCGTCTTTTTGCGGTGGAAGACGCGTTCAGGCACATCTACGCCGGGGTGCGCCTCCCCCTGTCCCATGCCTCCATGGCTGGCCATTGCGGCCTGACCCGCACGATCCTCAACATTCCCGATGTACGGCGTATCCCTCCGGATGCCCCGTATCGCTTTAACGACGCCTTTGACCGCAAGAGCGGTTTTTGCACTTCGTCCGTATTGATGATCCCCCTGTTCAAGCGCGACAACAGTCTGTTGGGAGTGATGCAGATCATCAACGCCCTGGACGCCAGGGGCAGGCCCCGGCCCTTTTCTTTCCGCATGGAGCGGCTCGTGGAGCTTTTGACCATGAATGCGGCCTGGGCTCTGGAAAACAGCCAGGACAGGCGGCGAGGTCTGCGCCGTTTGCTGCGCGTTCTGCACCTGCACGATCCTTCTGAAAGCTCGGCCCACGCCGAGCGGACAGCCGGACTGGCCGTGGCCCTGTACCGTGAATGGGCGCAAAAACAAGGCCATGACCCGGAGCACATGCGCCGCTATGCGGACAACCTGTATCCGGCGGCGTTGCTGCACGATTTGGGTAAAATCGGCGTGTCGCCTGAACTTCTGGGCAAAGCCGCCCCCTTGACCGCAGAAGAAAACACGGCCCTGGCCGAACATTGCCGGCTGGGAGCGGAGCTTCTGGCTGATGCTGGAGGCGAGATCAGCGAACTGGCCCACGATACCGCCCTCCTGCACCATCAACGGTGGGATCAGGGCGGCAAAAGCATTCCCTTGTGCGCCAGGATCACCTCCATAGCCGATGCCTTCGACGCCTTGGCCAGACCGCGCGCCTGCGCCGCCGCGCTCTCCCTGGCCGACGCTGCGGCCATCATCCGTAAACAAGCCGGAGGCGCTTTTGATCCGGAACTGACGGAATGCCTCACGGCAATACAAGATGTGGCAGAGAAGATTTACCAGCATTTCATTGAGGAATAGTGATAACTCATTGCATACATCAGCCTGAGGCTGGCTAAGGAATACATATGGCAAAAGGCTTTTCCCACATGCATGCGGACGGATCTGTCACCATGGTCGATGTCGGCCGCAAACAGGAAAGCGTGCGCATCGCCGTGGCGGGCGCCGTGGTGGAGATGCGCGCGGATACGCTTGATCTCTTGAAACGCGCGGCCCTGCCCAAGGGAGATGTGCTGACAACCGCGAAGCTTGCCGGGATCATGGCGGCCAAGCGCACAAGCGAGCTTATTCCCCTGTGCCACCCCTTGGCGCTGGATTACGTGGACATCCGCTTTGAAATCCGCGATGCGCCACCCCGCATCGAACTGGAGGCGGAAGTGCGCTGCACCGGGCGCACCGGAGTGGAAATGGAGGCGATTGTCGCGGTGCAGGTGGCGGCTGCCGCTATCTACGACATGTGCAAGGCGGTGCAGAAGGATATTTGCATCACCAATGTGCGCCTGCTGCGTAAATCCGGGGGCAAAAGCGGGGAGTTTCAGGCTCCATGATCACCTACCCGGTTATTGACCCCATAGCCTTTTCCCTGGGGCCGCTGCATTTTCGCTGGTACGGCTTCATGTACCTTTTGGCTTTTGCTGTGGCCTGGCTGCTGGCGCGCAGCCGCATCCGCCGGCGCGCGCGGCCTCTGCGGGGCCCGCGCCCCTGGACCAACGCGGAATTTGATGACCTGGCGACCTGGGTTTTTTTGGGCGTAATTGCCGGGGCGCGCATCGGTTACGTCCTGTTTTACGATTTGTCCATGCTCCTTGAAAACCCGCTCGAACTGTTCTACATCTGGCGCGGCGGCATGTCGTTCCATGGGGGACTTTTGGGCGTGCTGCTGGCTTTCTGGTATTTTGCGCGCAAAAGCAGACGCGGTTTTCTGGAAATTTCCGACTTCATAGCTCCGCTCATTCCGCCGGGAGTGTTTTTCGGGCGTATCGGCAACTTCATCAATGCCGAACATTGGGGCACGCCCAGCAATCTTCCCTGGGCCATGGTCTTTCCAGGCGCTGGGCCTTTGTCGCGGCACCCCTCGCAGTTATACGAAGCCCTGCTGGAGGGCCTCGTGCTCTTCGCGATCCTGTGGGCCGTCTCCTCCCGCGCGCGGAGCAGGGGTCTGGTCTCCGGCCTGTTCGCCCTGTTGTACGGCATCTTCCGCTGCGCCATGGAACTGGTGCGCGAGCCGGACGCCCATATCGGCTATCTGGCATTCGGCTGGCTGACGATAGGGCAGTTGCTGAGCGCGCCGCTCATACTCGTCGGCATCTGGTTGATTGCGCGTTCCCGCGGCTCCGGATAAGAGCGGGCGAACATGTACAATGTTCGTCTGCTCCGCAAGGATTTGCCTGCAAGGCATCGCCGCACGGAGGATGCGTCTTGACGCACGCCCCGAGAACTTGTACGGGGCAGGCAAGACGCCGCGTTGGAGAAAAGATGGGCAAATCTCTTATTATCGTGGAATCACCCGCCAAGGTGAAAACCATCAAAAAAATTCTGGGCGATGCATACATGGTGCAGGCAAGCGTGGGGCATATCCGCGATCTGCCCACCAAGGAACTCGGCGTGGATGAGGCCGGGGGCTTTACGCCCAACTACCAGGTCATCAAGGGGAAGGAGAAAGTGGTCAGCGGCCTGCGTTCCGCAGCTGCCAAGGCGGACACCGTGTACCTCGCGCCCGACCCGGATCGGGAAGGGGAAGCTATAGCCTGGCACGTGGCGGCGCTTATCCGCGACAAAGTGCATGACATCAAGCGCATCCAGTTCAACGAAATCACCGCCAGGGCCGTGCGCGAGGCGCTCAACAACCCCCGCGAACTCAACGGGCATCTTTTTGACGCCCAGCAAGCCCGGCGCGTGCTTGATCGGCTGGTGGGCTATAAAATCTCTCCTCTGCTCTGGAAAACCATCAAGCGCGGCATCTCCGCCGGACGCGTGCAGTCCGTGGCCCTGCGCATTATCGTCGAACGGGAGGAAAAGCGCCGCGCCTTCACGCCGGAAGAATACTGGCTGTTCAAGGCCGTGCTCGCGGGCAAAAACCCTCCGCCCTTCAAGGCGGAACTGCACAAGGTGGAAGGCAAAAAACCCCGCATTCCTGACGCGGCCGCCGCAGAAGCCCTGGAAATCGCCATCCGCAATCAGCCCTTTGTCGTTTCCATGGTCGAGGAAAAAGAACGCGCCAAAGCGCCCGCGCCGCCCTACATTACCTCTTCCCTGCAACAGGCCGCCAACCAGCGCCTGGGCTACAGCTCCAAGCGCACCATGAACATCGCCCAGCGGCTGTATGAGGGCATCGACCTGGACGAACTCGGCACCACGGCGCTCATCACTTATATGCGTACCGACTCCTTCCGCATTGCCGACGAGGCCAGGGTTGCCGCCGCAAGCTTTATCGAAAGCGCCTGGGGGAAGGACTACCTGCCCGACAAGCCGCGCTATTTCAAATCCAGGGGCGGCGCCCAGGACGCCCACGAAGCCATACGCCCGGTGGACGTCCGCCTGACGCCGGACACCCTGAAAAGCCGGCTCTCCCCGGAGCAGTATCAACTCTACCGTCTCATCTGGTCGCGCTTTGTGGCCTCGCAAATGGCCGCCGCGCGTTTCCACGACACCACGGTGCTCGTCGACTGCGGTCCCAGCCAGTGGCGCGCGCGGGGCGAGCGCCTGCTCTTTTCCGGCTGGCTCGCCGCCTGGCCGCCCGCCAGGAAAAAGGACGGCGAGGATACAGCCGCCCACGACGATCAGGATGCCGTGGAATTGCCGGAGCTGAAAAAGGGCGATGTGCTGGATGCGAAAAAACTCGTTAAGGAGCAGAAATTCACCCAGCCGCCGCCGCGCTATAGCGAAGCCACGCTGGTCAAGGAATTGGAGGAGCAGGGGATAGGCCGCCCCTCCACATACGCCAGCATCATTTCCACCCTGCTTGAGCGCGATTACGCGCGTATGGAGGAAAAACATCTCGCCCCCACCGATTTGGGCGGCGTGGTCTGCGAGCAGTTGCGCACGCATTTTGCGCGCCTGATGGATATCGGTTTTACGGCCGAGATGGAGACACAGCTTGATCAAGTAGCCGAAGGAGGCGTGAACTGGGTGGATCTGCTGACCGCCTTTTCCAGGGATTTCAACCCCACCCTCGCGGCAGCGGCCAATTCCATGACCGCCGTCAAGGGCGGACTCCCTACGGGCATGCCCTGCCCAAGCTGCGGCAAGCCTACGGTGATCAAATTCGGCAAGGCGGGCTCCTTTTTGGCCTGTACCGCCTATCCCGACTGCCGTTTCACCAGCAACTTCAGCCGGGATGAAAAAGGCGCGCTGCAACTTGAAAACAAGGTCAAACCCGTATTTGAGGTCGTGGGCGCATGCCGCAAATGCACGGGCGATCTCGTCGTTAAAAAGGCGCGCACCGGCAGCCGTTTCATCTCCTGCGCCAACTATCCCGAGTGCGACTATGCCGCGCCCTTCAGCACCGGCGTGCCCTGTCCCCGCGAAGGCTGCGGCGGCGATCTGGTGGAAAAAAGCTCGAAAAAAGGGAAAATTTTCTATTCCTGCAACCGCTATCCTGCCTGCGATTTCGCTCTATGGGACTGGCCGGTGCCGGGGAACTGCCCGGTGTGCGCCTCGCCCGTTCTTGTGAAAAAAAACACCAAGACCAAAGGGAAACATGTGGGTTGTCCCACAAAAGGCTGCCGTTTTGCGCTCACGAATACACAAGACGAAAAGGAGCCGTTATGAATACGCTACAGCATCTTCTGGCCCTTGTGCTTATGGCGTTTTTCGCTCTGCCGGCCACAGCCGCAACCCCCGATACGCAGCCAAGGGCAGGCAAAGCCGTCCCGGTGGGGGATTTTTCCGTTGTTCCGCTTCGTGACGGGACGAGCACTTTTCCCCTCACGCTTTTTCACGGCGCCGACGAGGCGACCAAGCTGAAAATCGTGGGCGCGCAGCAGGCGCCCGGCGCCTTCAATGTTTTTTTGATCAAGCGGGGCAAGGACCGTTTCCTGGTTGATACCGGCAACGGCACACTGCGCCCCGAAAGAAACGGACAACTGCCCCTGTGTCTGCAAGACGCAGAAACCGCCCCGGCGGATATCAACAAAATCCTTGTCACCCACCTGCACGGCGACCACATCGGGGGATTGGTCAAAGAGGGAAAACCCGCTTTCCCCAACGCGAAGGTGTATGTCGCCAGGCCCGAGTATGATTATTGGACGAGCGAGGAGGCCATGCGCAAGGCCCCGGAAGGCAGACGCGGGTGGTTTGCGATTGTCCGGGATGTGATGCGCGTTTTGGAGCACGATGCGCTGTTGATCCTCTTTACGCCGGGTGATGTCATCGCCCCTGAAATCGCAAGCGTTGCGCTTTTCGGGCACACGCCGGGACATACGGGTTTCTTGCTCGACTCCGGAGGCAAAAAGCTGTTTTTTATCGGCGATCTGCTGCACGCCGGGGCCTTGCAGCTTCCCCGCCCGGACATCACGGTTGATTTCGATGTTGATCAGCCCATGGCTCAAGCAACGCGCCTGCGCGTTTTTCGGCAGATTGCGGAGGATGCAACCCCCATTGCGGCCGCGCACCTGCCTTTCCCCGGCATTGGCCGTGTACGGCCCGAGGGAGACGGCTACAAACTTGAAGAACTGAAATGATCGCGTAATTCCAATTCTCAATCAAAACTGTCTTATACCAGATTGCATTCAAACGGGTTTGAATGCTGAAAGCACGCCCGCGACCGCATGTAACGGCGGCAGTGAATGCCGCCTGTGCCTTCGCGGCGGCAAACCATGCCGAAACATGGCTTGCAGAGCATTTCAAAGTCAAAATGCTATATATTTCTGTTTTACCTGGACAATATATTTTTTAAAAATGCTTGATTTTGATCTTTCTATTTGATATTCCAATTTATAATCAATAGTAATATTAAAAGCTTCATCATTGGCGGCCGCCTTGCCAGCAAGGCGCACAAGGCCAAAGATCGGGGCTGCTGCTAGGGCCAGCAGTCCCTACTGCTTACAACTTGGCATGAACATCCTAAAAAAAGGTGCGGGACATGTCAGAACAAAAAAAGGCTGTAGAATATGCGCGCAGTCTGCTGGACGAACTGAATCGCCTTGTGGAGGCGAGCAAGGCGGACGTTCTCAACATCGACCTGGATGATAGCGGCCTATCCGGCGAAGAGGCGGAGGCGGTTCGTCTTTTCAGGGAGGTCATCAAAAGGTACCGTCTGGCCGCCGAGTACAACAGAATAAAGTATCAACTTGCAAACGACGCGCTCAACGTCGCGCTGTGGGATGTGGACATTGCGACCTGCAACCCGTACGACCCGGATAACCAATTCGCATGGTCGCAGAAGTTCCGCCATATGCTGGGCTTTTCCGATGAAAGCGATTTCCCGAATAGAATCCACAGTTGGAGCGATCGGCTCCATCCCAATGACAAGGAAAGAGTTTTCAAGGCTTTGGCGGAGCATCTGTATGACTATTCAGGAAAAACGCCCTTTGATGTTACGTACCATATCAAGTCGAAAAACGGGGAGTATCGGTATTGGCACGCCTACGGAACCTCATTGAGAGACAGTGCGGGCGTCCCGATCAGGATTGCCGGCGCGGTGATGGACATAACCGAAAAGGAACAGATGCAGGAAGCGTTACGCGAAGCTTTAAGCGAGTCAAAAAGAGCGCTCGCTTTGATGACAAACGTATTAAACAAATCGAGCGCAATGATTTATGTAACCGATCCTTGCACCAACGAAATATTGTTTATTAACGATTATATGAAGGATCATTTTGGAATAACGGGCGACGTCACCGGGCAGGCCTGTTATAAAGTTTTTCAGAGCGGCATGAACGCAAGGTGCGATTGGTGCCCTTGCCATAAACTTGACAAATATCCTGACAAGACAATCGTTTGGGAAGAATACAACGTCTTAACGAACAGTTACTACAGAAATACAGACAGATACATTGACTGGCCAGGCGGCAAAACAGTCCACATCCAGCATAGTGTCGATTTTACAGATATTAAGAAAATACAAGATAAACTTGAGCATAATCAAAAAGGCATGTACGCGATGAACAGCGCGGCGTCCCTCCTGCTCAATGCGAAGGTGGAAACTTTTGAAAACGCCTTGTATCACAGCATGAAGATAATAGCCGAGGCTGTAAAAATTGACCGCATGTATATCTGGAAAAATTCTATGGTCGACGGGCAGCTTTGCTGCACCCAGATTTATGAATGGTCAGAGCATGTTGAACCGCAGCAAGGCAAGGATTTTACGCTTTCTTTGCCGTACAAAGCTTTCCCAAGATGGGAAAAAGAACTGTCAGACGGAAGATGCATAAACATCATAGTGCGTGATGCACTCCCAGAGGAACAGGCAATATTACATCCACAAGGTATTTTATCTCTTCTGGCGGCGCCGGTATATATAGACGATCGGTTTTGGGGCTTCGTCGGGTTTGATGACTGTCGCCATGAGCGGATATTTACAGAAGAAGAGGAGTCTATCCTGCGTTCCAGCAGCCTTTTGTTTACCAACGCCTGGCTTCGCAATGAAATGATAACGAATATTCGCACCACCTCCAAAAAGCTGGAGGAGGCGCTTGCGCAGGCGACAGCCGCCAATCAGAATATGACGCTTATGTTGGACGGCAATCCGTTGATATGCATCTTGCGGGACGAAAACAATACGATCTTGGATTGCAATCAGGAAGCGTTAAGTGTTTTTGGCGTTCCCTCAAAAGCCGATTTAATAAATACTTCTCATAATTTTTACCCGGAATTTCAGCCGGACGGCTTAAGCAGTGCTGAAAAGATTAAAAGTATATTGAAAGACCTGATTGAAAAAAGAACGCATGACAGCTTTGAATGGACATTCCAGAATATGGAGGGCGAAGAATTTCCAGTTGAAACAAAACTGGTGTTGATTCAGTGGCATGGGTCCCATCGTATATTATCTTATTCTCGCGACCTGCGCGAGATCAAGCGCCAGGAACAGCAGAGGCTGGAAGCCGAGGAGCGCGCCCAGTCTCTGGCAGCGGCCTCCAAGGCCGCCCAGATAGCTTCCCAGGCGAAAAGCGAATTTCTGGCCAGGATGAGCCATGAGCTGCGCACGCCCCTCAACGCTGTTATCGGTTTTTTGGGCCTGGAACTGCAAAAGGAACAGCCACAGGAAACTGCCGACAACCTGGAAACCGCCCTGGATGCCGGGTATAATCTGCTGCATCTCATCAACGATATTTTGGATATTTCCAAAATAGAGGCGGGGCGCTTTGAAGTGATAAACAGCGATTATTATATTGCTGGCCTTATCAATGATCTTGCCGCTCTCAGCACCTTCCGCACGGGGCCGAAAGACATTGAGTTTCGCGTGGAAGCGGATGAAAATATGCCGTCCGTGCTCCACGGCGATGATCTGCGCATAAAACAAGTGCTCAACAATTTGTTGT
>Ga0209737_10001991_pt1 | contig 14370 bp, 14 predicted proteins | sample TergutCu122P3_FD_187284 | JGI IMG/M metagenome (GOLD analysis project Ga0209737, IMG submission 187284) | Cubitermes ugandensis P3 segment gut microbial communities from Kakamega Forest, Kenya - Cu122 P3 (SPAdes) (version 2) | ecosystem: Host-associated > Arthropoda: Insects > Digestive system...
CATTGCTAAAATTGATATATTAACATTCTCAAATAATTTCATTGAAAAGAAAATGGAAAGGAAAGGGCATATAAAGATGAAAGAACGGCCTCCCGCAATGATTGAAGGAATCGAGTCTCATCTGTGGACATGGAGAGAATTTATAGAATTCAACATAGTCAGAATATAATTAATATTAATTATTATTGCGATAATGAAATTTTGAAAAATATAAATGCAGTCAATATCGCAACCACTACCAAAAAGTGTATATTTTACACTGGTGATTAGGATGCAATTGCAAAAGTATTGCCCTCGAAACGCCATGTTATTGGAAAAACTCATACTTGTGCTATCGAACGAGATAATAGTAACACACGCCACCATATAGGCAGATGTATGAGAAAAACAAAAATTGTTACAAAAAAACCTGAAATGATTGATATTTCACTCAAATTTATGCCAAGCACTGACAGAGCCAGATGTGTTCAAGACCTTTCAAGACGTTGCACCACCTATCTATAGATGAACACCCTCTTTTTCTATTCTTGAGGAAAATGCGTAGAATAGATAAACAACAATAAGCACACTCTCCTCGATGAGGAGATATCCTATTGAACATGGGAAACAAACAGTACATGGTTTTGGATTCATGGGAAAATTAGTCATAAAAAAGCGACATGCGCTTCGAAAATCTGATGCAAATCGATTAAAAAAGAGATTATATGCAGAAATTGGCACAGAAGCTGAGCAGTATCTTGCGCGTAGCATCGAAGTTGCAGAGACAAACTCAGATACCAAGATCTACCTTGTTGACAAGAAACCCTTCCTTTTGGAGATGAATAATGTTATCTTTCCAACACTCTATGGAACTCTTGAATTTCCAATGACTGTTCGTCAGATTGTGGTAGATATGGGTGCAGTCTCATTCGTTGTCAATGGAGCAGATATCATGCGCCCTGGTGTTATCGCTGTGACTTCAGATGTCTTGCAAGATCACCCTGTTGTTATTGTCGATGAGCGACATAAAAAACCTCTTGCAATTGGAACAGCTCTCTATAGTGCAGATGAACTCATGGCACAAGCCTCAGGGAAAGTCGTTAAGACATGGCATTATGTCGGAGATGAGATATGGAACTTGGCATTATAAGCTCGCCACGCCGCGAGTTGGCGAGATAACCCCATACCTGCAGGAGCTAGTATGGGATTAAGGTAGTACCGCATAAAAACTATTTAGATCCCCCGACGTTAGGAGCGAGGGTCTTCTCGCCCACTCGCGGCGTGGCGAGACCGTCACCTATTTTTGCTATAGAACAAATATGATATAATAGACAATAGCGATTAACCACACATTATCCACATTCATTTATATGTGGATAGAATTTTGGAGGAGTTAATCGCTATTCTCAATATATGTTTTAGACCCCCGTTAGGAGGTCTTCTCGCCTACTCGCGGCGTGGCGAGGTCAACAAAGAGAGGTTTATATATGGGACTTGGATCGTTTTTTAAAAATAAAAAAGAAGAAGTATCACCTGAAGATTACAAAGAGCTCGATTTAACATCATTTGAGTCTGCTGATCGTCCTGCATTATTGATAAAAATCGCAACAGTCACAGATCTGAAAGGAAGTCAGACAATCAAAGATCAGGTCTATGATGGGCATGTTGTCGTTGTTGATATCTCTAAACTGAAACAGGATAAAATAACGTTTGAAAGAGTCATGAAAGACTTCAAACAGGTATCATCTGATGTTGGTGGGGATATTGTTGGACTTGGAGATCAGCAGTATGTCATTATCTCACCTCGAAATGTGAAAATATCCCGCGACCGAATTGGTGACTCCTGAAAAAATGGAATATCAGTCTGAATCACATACGAAAAGCGATACAACTCTTCCAGGCATTTGTATATCATGTGGTGCACCAGTTGTGTTTCACCACCATCTGACATCCATACCATACTTTTATGATATTATAATCGTGTCCATGACCTGTCCGGAATGTGGATATCGTGAACATGACACGCAGTGCCTGAGCGTTAGACCTCCTTCACGGTATACGTTCCAGGTGAAAGAGAGTGCAGACCTGGAATACAGAGTCGTACGTAGCACTGCTGCACGTATTATCATTCCAGAACTCGGCGTAGAGATAGATCCAGGCCCTGCATGTGAAGGCTTCATCTCAAATGTAGAAGGTGTACTCACTCGCATAGATAAGGTGCTTGACACCGTTCTTTTGAGTGATGATAATACAGAAAAAGCAGCTCGGCGTGTTCATGAGCTAAAACAGATGATAGTGGATATCCGAGATGGAAAACGGGATATGACGATTATCTTGGAAGACCCACACGGCACATCAGTTATTGATGGGCCAAGAGTTATTGTTGAAGACCTCGCCACGCCGCGAGTAGGCGAGAAGACCCACGCTCCTGACGTCGGTGGGTCTAAATAGGGGTTGAGGGGGATTTCCGCCAAGAGCCCTACTCCTTAATCCCATGCCTCCGTTCCTACGGGATGGGATTAACGGTAACCCAATAAGAAATTCGTGGCGCCTGCATAACAACTATTTAGACCCCTCCGACGATAGGAGGAGGGGGTCTTTACGCCTACTCGCGGCGTGGCGAGGGCGTGAGCTGAAATGGCTGTATCCACGAATATGAATCTGATCGCCACTCGATGACACAACTCCTTCTCCAGGACATACCTCACCGATTAAAAAAACTTCTTTTGCATACATTTTTTCAATTTTATCAATATGTGAGGGAGAAATCGTAAATAATAATCCATAATCACCCCCTCCATACCATGCGAGATCGCGGCACTGCTCTGGTGAGAGCGATGTTGAAGAAATCTGAGGTATGAGATCAAGAACGATTTTGCAAGCGACCGATGATGCTTCTGCGAGATCTGAGAGCGAGATCATGAGGCCATCACTGATATCCATCATCGCTGTTGCTCCCGCATGGAAAAGTGCCTGGCCTTCTGCAACTAACGGTTTTGGTTCAAGGAGATGCTCCAAAAATTCAGAGCAACCTAAGAGGCCAGCTTCTGCACGTCCAGGAATTCCAACTATTCCAATACGATCTCCAATGCGAGCTCCACCTCTCCTTACTGCAGATCCACATGCAACTTCTCCAATTCCAGTCGAAACAATCGTGCATTCTGTATGTGCATCCAGATCCCCTCCGATATAACGAACACCATATCGTGTGCAGCAATCATGTGCCCCACGAACAATATCCATCACACGATCTGGATTATCTGTGCCTATTGCAAGCAGGAGGTACTTAGGAATTGATCCCATTGCAGCGAGATCACTGATAGTCACTGCAGCTGACATCCAGCCTATCTGCCAATTTGTCATTCCTTTTGGAAAGTCAGTTGTTTCATGAAGCATATCTGTTGATATGACAAACTCCCCAGATGGAGGGGGAATTATCGCACAGTCATCTTCACATTCTTCGCCGATAATTGAAGCGATCTGAGAGATAAGAACTCGTTCATGTTCAGCCATTTCTGATTGGAAGATTATAAACTGCAAGAGCCATTGGCTCAAACACATTCTGGATTGCTTCGACTCCTTCGAGAATAGAACCACAGATAAAGATAATTGGAACAGACGGAGAGCTTATTCCATACTCCATCTTTGCAGCTTCAAGCAGTGCACGGGATTCAGTCTCATGTATCTCATATGAGGTAAACAAAACTTCAGGATAGCTGACTCTGAATTCATCCAGCCATGGCGTAAGACGCTGACAAGCACCACATGAGAGGCTGTGGAAATGCATGATCTCACATGCATCTTTCACACCTGCATTGTGCTTGATGAATGCATCAACATGTTCCTGTCGTTCTGTTCCGGTAACTTGTGAGTCGATCATACCAAGATACATAACTTCCCACGGCTGCGAAGCTCCCATACTATTCGCTTCTTCTAATGCTGCGGGATGCACGAGTCCAACCCAGACCAAAACTGCTGCAATCCCAATGACGGCTACCGCGATTAGTGCAAGATATACTGGTTTTATTGATTTTAAGTCCATATTATCTCTTAATAGTTTATTTATAATATATGTACCCTTTATGAGCGGTACGGTGAACTCGTTCCATCAAAGGGAGCCAGATCAGGTACAATCATCGTACCAACACCATTTGAAGTAAACAGCTCAAGTAATAAGTTATGATGCCGATTCCCGTTAATAATGTGTCCATACTCAACTCCCTGCGAAATGGAATCGAGCACAGCCTTTACTTTTGGAATCATACCTTCACGAATCGTACCATCATCAAACATGGCCCGTGCCTCGTCAGTACTTACTCGCTGATAGACCCTTGTTCTGTCTTTGTTCATAATACCATCAACGTCAGTCATGCTGATCAATTTGAAAGCTTTCATGGCGACAGCTATCGCACCTGCGGCGGTATCGGCATTGATATTGAGATCATTGCCACAGGTATCGATAGCAAGTGGAGAGACTACCGGAATTATGTTTGAGTTCAGCAAGACTTCTAAAACGCCTGGGTTAATCTGTACGATATCTCCTACATATCCAAGATCAACCTCTTCTTCCCGTCCTTCAACCTTTACAATTCGAGATCTCGTGCGTTGTGCAATAATGAGATTAGCATCATTTCCAGAGAGACCAATGCCTTTTGCCCCATGCTTTGAGATCAGTGAAACAATTTTAGTGTTGATCTTTCCAACCAATACCATCTGTGCGACTTCAAGGGTATCTGAGTCAGTAATCCGAAGTCCTCCTACAAATTTCGGTTCTTTTCCAAGGGCCTTCATCTTATCGGTTATCTCAGGTCCTCCCCCATGAACAACGACGAGACGAATACCAAGCATATGCAGCAGTACGATGTCTTTGATAGTCGCTTCCATCACACATGCATCAACCATGGCGTGTCCGCCAAGCTTGATTATCATTGTTTTTCCATGGAATTGCTGGATATAGGGAAGTGCCTCAATTAAAACATCTTCCTGACGGATATCCTCAGGTGATCGAGAACTTTTCTCGTCTGAAATGGTGTTCACGTTGTGTATCTCCCATTAATCTCGATATATCCTTCTGTCAGATCACAACCCCAAGCTGTTCCTGATTCAGTTCCATTTGCAAGATCCAGTTCAATCACCACTTCTTTTCCTCCCATAAGTGCCTTCGCACTGGAAAGATCTGGGTTGATGACACCGCCGTTGCATACGATCTCCCGTTTATCACCGTTACCAATCCAGCATGAGATAGCATTTGTATCGAATTCACAGCCACTACGTCCGGCTGCTGCGATTATTCTGCCCCAGTTTGGATCTTGTCCATACACAGCAGTTTTCACGAGGGGGGATGCAGCAATCGTCCATGCAGCACGGCGAGCTTCTTCAACTGTTTTCGTGCCCTTAACACGCACAATAATCAGTTTACTTGCACCTTCTCCATCAATTGCTATTTGGCGGGCTAATGAGATACAGCACGAAGAAAGAGCCTTTTGAAATGCAGCAGGATCAACTCTTCCAGCCTCACCGGTTGCTGTTAGAAATGTTGCATCATTTGTACTTGTATCTCCATCTACGACAACCATGTTGAAACTCTCATTTACAGCAGATTGAAGAGAAGTTTTTAATTGTTCTGCACGTATCTCTGCATCGGTATAGATAAATGCGAGCATCGTGCCCATATTCGGTGCGATCATTCCACTGCCCTTACATATGCCACCAATGGAAAAGCCATCTGCATTGATGAGAGCATGTTTCTGAAAGAGATCTGTCGTGAGGATGCCATCTGCTGCTGCATGCTCACATGCGGGTGTGTTTCCAAGAGTCCCGGTGAGGTTCTTGCACTGCTTCGTAATAAGAGGCATGTCAAGATACTGGCCAATAACTCCAGTACTTGCAACTCCAACCTCTTTGGCATCTACCTGCATAGTTTCCGCTGCACATTCTACCATGGAAATGGCATCCTGATATCCTTTTTCTCCAGTTAGCACATTTGCACAGCCGCTGTTTACAATAATGCCAGAGAGGATCCCTTGTTGCATACGCTCCCTCATGAGGCGAACTGGTTCTGCAACTACGGTATTTTTGGTAAATACAGCGGCAGCATCTCCTGTTGCCTGTATCAAGCTAAGTCCAAACTTTCCATCCCTGGTTCCAGCAGCATTGACGCCACTCACGGCACAGATGGATTGAACGCTTGCTGGTATTGTGGATGAGCACTTTGAAATCATTTGTATCTTATGGACAGTTTCGTTGAGACATGAAATAATAGTAGCGATGGATCCAGGGGGACGAGGCCAGGATTCAGATTAATTCATTTTGATATTCTGGAATCTTTTCAGTAAAAAGATTATAATTGTTTGGAAACTGTCTTTTTTGCATGACCTTTGCATAATGCATATGCAAAAGCAGGAACGGGATTATCATTCCAGAGAAAAGACCTGCCAGGTGGCCAAACATATTTGTCCAATGACTGCCAAAGAGGTAAAAAATGAAAATAATCGGAGCTGCACATGTTAAGAGGGAAGTAAAGAATAAAGGAGCCCAGAGGGTATAGTGATGACGCAAGCCTGCAAAAAGGTCAATCTCATATGTACCGATAGCAATGGCAATCAGAAGCAAAAGAAATCCAATATATGCCCAGACTATTCCAGAGAAGCCAAAGATGTACCCAACATTCTGTATTCTGCCAGACACGAGTGAGACGAGTGAGATGATAAAGGGAACCCCTATCAAAAATATCGTGATACTTCTTCGATAGAATTGTTCTGGAAAAAATACTCCTTTTTTGTGCAGGTACCAGATCATGATGCAGATCAGTATGGCTGTACCAAAAAGCCGACTGACATTTCCGATAATATGAGTCAGATCTGTTGGGTCATGTACGTAGTTTGAGAAGAAGATGTTTGTTAGGCCTGGAGTCCATATCCGCAGATATAAATACGTTCGACAGATTTCGTGTGATATGATCTCACGAGTGATGAGCAGATGAATGATCGCCAGAATAATGGAGACAAGTATTGTTGACTTTGCAACAAACCGAATCTCTGAACGTACATGTGCAGGTGCCTTCTCTTTTTGTGAGTAATACTCTGATGTGAGATCGTGAATGATAGAATAAACGTATGATAATGGATTTTTTATGGTTGTGTCACCCCTTATGTGAAGCTCTTTTGTACCTATTTGTCCTTGATTTTTTGTTTTCTAATTTTTTCAGTGCGTCCACGTTTTTATTGTGAAACATAGCGGAAAGCTGTTCTCTCGCCAAATAATTAAGTTCTTCAACCCGCTCCGATTGCGATATGCCCTTACTTATGTATAGTGTGTTAATGTTTTCAAGATTGGGAAGAACATGTAATTGCTCAATCTCTGTGTAATCATGCATATTTCTCTGCTTGTCTTTGTCATAACTGTAACTGCATTGCTCGAATATATCAGCTATTTTTCATATGACCGCCGCTCGCTTGCACAAATTTCACGTATACGCTCAAGCAACTCATCAAAGTAGTCACACCCGAACGGTCTGCCATTTTTAAGGATGTCGTCATTGAGCACAAAACCTTTTTGAATGTATTCGCACAACGTTTTCGTAGTCCATTGCCGAAACCCTGTCACCTTTTTCGAGTTCATGCGGTAACCTATGGCAATAATCGTGTCAAGATCGTAAAATTCAAACATACGTGTCACCTGATGGTTCCCTTCTTTTTGCGGTAGACAGGCATTACGAGAGATACACTAAAAAAGAGTTATGAGTTAGCTTGAAGACCGATCATAGAAGATGGTTTTCCCTCTGCATTGACATGGATTGTGATGCCGCTTTGAACAACCATGATTGGTTCTCCCATGTCATCAGTCATTTCTGCGATGTCAAAGTACAGTACACTTTCTCCAGCTTCATGAGCGAGAATATGGAGTGTTCCAAGCAGGAAGGGAGCAGCTCCTGAAGTTATGACGTCATTGAGGTCGAGTGCAGATACAGTGTGAGTATCAGGATCGACAACAGAGAGTGCAAATTGCTCGGAAGGGATAAAAGATATGTCTGCTACGTTTGGTCCAGTAAGAACAGGTGTCATGATATATCCAGCAAGACCAGCAGGAGCATCTGATAGCCAAACTTCAACTATTTTTTCTTCACCAGCAAGACCTACAATATCTTCGGCGAAGATTTCAGCTGCTGAAACTACACCTGCGCTGAACGCTACACAGAAAAAAATGAGGAGGATGGCAGGAATGTAATGCATTAATCGTCTCCCTCTGCAAACGCTGGCTCATCAAAGTATTCAGATGCAACTCGATCATAGGTTGGATAGTCGTAGTGGTAGACCTGCATCACGGTCTTTCCGACCAGAACCTCAATCTGTCCGGGCCAGTCTGCAAATCCATCTCGTTTCAGTGTGATGTTATATACACCAACAGGAATTTTGGTGATCATGAGATCAGATGAACCGATATGACTATCTTCAAAGTATATGTCAACCTCTTTTGGATAAGTTACGATATAGGCAGATCCAGTCTGTGGCCGTTCGGCTGCGACTTTGCCAACATTTGGCGGTACTGCCTTAAGAAGAATTGCAGCGCGATAAGATGGCATTGGTCCGCTCCAGACTGGAATTGTTGTCACTGAATCATAGTACCCTGGCATTGTTAGGCGAACCTGATACCTGTTTGGAGTCAAATTTGAAACGCTAATTGGAGTTTGTCCATAGTAAGCACCATTCAGATAGATATCTGCACCCTGTGGAATTGATCCAATGGCTAGGACACCATTTTGACGTGGAACTGGAATTGGTTGAGGCGTTACGATGATGATATCAGTGTCTGATTTCGTTGTACTTGTTTCATTTCCTCTTGAAACAGTTAATGACGCGGTATATGTTCCTGGTCTTCTGTAGGTATGCTGCGGATTTTGGACAACAGATATCTCTCCATCTCCAAAGTTCCAGAGGTATGTCTCAGGATTTCCAGTTGACTGATCTGTAAAGTGAATTGTTGTAGGTGCAATAACGAACTTCTTATCCTTCTTATCATACGTAAAGGCAGCAGCTAATGGTTCTGGTGTTGGATCCGGTGTTACCGTTGGCGTAGTGGTTGGTTCTACCGTTGGCTTTTGTGTTGGTTTTGGTTTATCTGAAGTTGCTGTCGGGGTTACCGTTGGTGTAGTGGTTGGTGTCTTTGTGACAGATGGTAGCACTGTTGGCGCTGGTGTTGGCTTTGAACCACCTTTGATCTCTGCTGGAATTGGATTGCCTGCATGATCAGTCAGTTCTTTTATATCCAATTTCATTTGATGTCCAGATCCATCTGATCGGATCTCCACCGTGAAGAGTTCAACATCTGTTGTTCCAGGCTTGACTTTTGAATGGAGATCAACTGACACCAGTACCACAGATGCTGCGGGCGGTTCAGGATCAGCCTTGTCTAGCCCTGCTGACCATGGCGCAAATTTGACGTTTGTAATCTGAACTGTTGGGTTGCCAAACGTTACCTCGATTTTATACCCTGCAAGACCACCTTGTGCTTCATCGAGTGATACTCGGATTTTTCCAGAGTCTCCTGCTGGTGTAAGTCCACTATCATCAATGGTTATAACTGCACCATGAACTCCTCCTATGCAAAAAAGGAGGAAGAGGCCAGTAAAAATACATATAATAATTCTGTTATGCATCATTTTCATTCATCTCCTGGTCAAGTAGCATTCAAATCTCTCCATCGCTCCATAATCGATAAAACAAAATAATATCCTGTAGATCAAGTATTCCATTCCCATTATAATCATACCATGTAGGCGGATTTAGTAATTTGTCTGTATACGCTCTAAAGAATAACTGTACATCAACTGCATTTGTTATTCCATCTCCATTGAAATCATCTATCAATCCATCTCCATTCAGATCTGCCTGTGGGCCTTTCATCCCTTCGTATGGAAGTGTTGGATACGTGAGTGTTTTCATGGTTATTATTGCAGGGTCCAAGCGTACACGATATTTCTCTGTGACTCCGTACCCAAGTTGGGGATTTGAGTATACGATCTCTGCTTTGCCATCTGCTAACCCCTGGATCTCAAGCGTTCCAAGGGAAATCTTCCCTGTGCTTCCAACAAAAGGAGAGACCCCATAGACCGTCACACTTTGATATAGTCCTGATTTGAGTTGATTCGCTCCTATAACTCTAAATTCACCTCTACTTCCCATCCAATCAGGTCTGTTTCCATTTCCAGTAAATCCTGCAACACTCGTGTTTGTTATTGTTGCTGTAACCTCAAAGGTGTTCAGCCCCTTCGTCGGACTATCAAAGATGAGAGAGAGAACGCTGGGTGAAGAAGCCATCAATAGAAGTGATTTTGGCTCCCAGGTCAGTGTTACCAGGTCAGTGTCAAGAGGCCCTACCGTAATGCTGTGCCCTTTATCGATAGGGACAGGCATGACCCTCCCAGATGGATCTTCCACATGAAGCAGTACCAGATATGTATCTTCTTCTTCGTACGTATAGGTCGGATTCAGAAGTGTAGATGATGTTTTCGGACTGGAGGGAAATTCAAATTGCCAATACCATGATATTGGATTTCCAGTTCCATTGTAGGTAAAGGTAACTGCTTCTCCTACCATTGGTTCTTTAGGATACCAATCGAAGTCAGGAATTACCTCATCAAACACAATGACTTTGTTTGCATCATTTGGTTGACTGCGAAGCACCTGTCCAGTAGACTTATACTGCACCTCAACAGTTGGGAAGTATTGTCCAACCTTTGTGTATGTATGAGATGTAGGATTAGACATAGGATTATCGGATGTAGCTGGAGTGTCATCATAATACCAGCGTATTACATCCATAGTTGCAGGAACAGAATCAACAAGTGTCATTGATACTGCTGGAATTGTACCAGTAGCAGGCTTCTCCACATAAAATGGTCCAGTAAGCCAACCTTGAGTTGGATTTGTCCAAAACTGAATCTTTGGAAGTGGAAGTACGTTGAGATAGCTTGGTCGTGTTATTGGCGCTCCTTTTAACATCTGGCCATCAGAATAATAATATGGTGTTGCACGCACTCCATAGGCAGCAGCCCCTAGAGGGAGACCTTCCCTCATATCAAGTGTCGTAGAGGTACTGCTTTTCACAGGGAATTGTGGAACTCCAAGTTGAAGGAATTCCCACTCAATACGATCTGGTTGCGGGTTTATTCCACTCCATCTTATCTGAAATGAGGTATTCTCAAGCACGTAGATCGGCGATTTGGTCACTGGATTGCCAGAAACAAAAACAGTTGCCTTTGGATCTTCAACAATCACATAGTTGGGTTTCTGCACTGTTTCACAAATACCTCCTTTAGTGCAAGCAGTGAGTTGGACAGAATATACTCCTGGATTAGCGTATACGTTAAAAACATCACTGATAAAATATGGAACAGAAAGTGATGGACCTGTAATATTTTGACCGTCGCCAAAAGTCCATCGCCAAGAAACAATGTCAGATATATCTACTGTCCCCATTGATTCGAAATTTGCCTGAAACCACATCAGATTCCCCATATTTACAACCCTTTGAAGAGGAAGATTCCACGATCCAGACGTACCCTTAAAATCAATTTCAAAGAGAACCGGTTCTGCAGGAGTAAATTTCATGAGAAACGCATCTGTCCCACCAGCATTCCCTCCATTGGTTTGATCTATCCATCGAAGTACTGGAAATGCTTCATTCCAACACTCGGCCTTACACCCAATCTCAAAAAACGTTTTAGAATTTGTATGTCCTGCAACGTACACTTCACCATTTCTTGATACGTGAACAGCACGGGCACGATCCTCCAGATGACCACCAAAGTTTGTAGAAAATATAAGTTCAGATAATGAACCATTCAGACCGCTAACAATTGCATCTACTCCTGATGTGACATCTTTGAATGTATCAGATCCACGTGGATAGTCATTTGATTCAGTCCATCCTGCAATGTAGACTCTATCTGAGGCAACGGATATATCATGTACTCCATCATTCCTTGATCCTCCAAGATATGTTGAAACGATCAGATCTCCCGTCTGACCAAGTTTTGAAACAAAAAGATCTGTATCTCCACCCACTCTCCAGTATTTTTCGCTTTGATATCCTTTATCTGTTTTTGGGAAATCTATTGAGGTCGTTGTTCCGGTTACATACGCCAAACCTATGGAATCAATATCAATTGCTTCACCTTCATCTCTTCCTTTCCCACCAAGGTATGTTGCATACATAGGCTGTTTTCCTGGAGATGGATCAAGCTTAAAGACAAAGGCATCTGGCGGTGTACTCATCTTGTTTGAGTAGCCTGACACACCCGAAGGAACGAGATCTGATGACCAAGTTGTTCCAACAATATAGACCTTTCCAAAGCTATCAACAACCAGATCCTTTCCAATATCGACATTACTGCCAGAGAGATAGGTCGAGTAGGCAAGTACCGCATTACCACTCCCAGACTGCCGAATCACAGAGACAAAAGCATCAGATAGCTGCCCACTACTTCGTGAAACTTCTTGATATGCACCAGAGGTCGTTGGATAGCGATTAGATCGTTGGATAAGCTCACTGTTTCCATTTGTTTCACCAGTTATGTATGCATCACCTCTGGAATCAACATCGATACTGTATGCGATATCATTTCCAGTTCCTCCAATATACGTGGAATACAGAAGTCTACCTCCTCCTGACTGGATTTTCGTTACAAATGCATCAGATGGGCCACCTCGATATGTCGCTCCATTACTGATTGGATTCCTTACAGGGAAGTTGCTTGAAGTGGTCTCACCTGTGACATAGACATTACCAGACAGGTCAACTGCAATTCCTCGTCCAATTTCGGAGCTGCTTCCGCCCAGATATGTTGAGAATTGAATCGTTGCATTGCCCTGCGTATTTGTTGTAATCATCGTAACAAATACATCAGTAGTTCCACGCAGAATTTCGCCATTATATACAGGATTTATTGACTCATTCAGTGCATTTATGATAGGAAAGTTTGAGGATTGTGTAGCTCCAACAAGGTACACATTTCCATTTCCGTCAACAGCCATATCATATGCAACATCAGTGAGCTTGCCTCCAAGCAGTGTTGAATAGTGGAGGAATGGATCAATGACCAGTGGAAGAGAGGGATCATATCCATCTACATAAAAACGGACCTTATTTTCCGGAAGAAGTACAAATGAACTCTCAAGATCTGTTTGGAGGCCATCTACCACCTGATAACTCACTGGTGCGGATTCACTCATGATACCAGACATCGTGTGCACAAGCAATGTTCCATCTTCTGCGAGTTCGAGGCTTTCAACTCCTTCATATACAAGAACGATTGATTCTGGAGTTATTCCTGGCTCTAGCAGAAATTCACGTTTCAGTATTCCTTCGGATCCAGAATAAAATAAATCAACTCCAGGCAGCACATTATCATATGTAATGCCCTCATAGGTCGAAACATCCGTAATCCAATCTGATTCATCAGAGCCTGTGAAGTAATGAGCAACGCCTGGGAGGAGGCCGGTTCCTCGCACCGTTGTCTCTGGATCTGCTCCTTCGATCGTCATCTTAGTGACTGGCACTGAGTCAATAGACTCATCAGATGGATCAACAGATGGAATAAAATAAAATCCATCATAGGTAAATCCAAACAGATATCCTGCGGATTGAATGACAAATGCTATTTCTTCTGGTGCTTGCCCCATATTTTCAGTAAAAGATATTGGAAGCTGCGACAGTGCTTCGATCTCAGACATTGAGATCGCAGAACTAGTGACTTCAGATCCATCATCTGCTATTACTGACTGAATGGAGAAAAGCACGAGAAAAAGCACAACTAACGTGAACGTCACGTGAAGTAATGTGTTAGATCGTTTACTCATAAAGTATACCCCCCATGCCAAAACTCGTACGGTATCTCTCTGATGATGAAGACCCCTGACGCTTACATCCCTTCTTCACCAGATTAATGCTCTGAGCCACCGTAGATCATCGTAGCATAACTACACTGTTTTCAGTACAAGTATGAAGATGAACGGTTGTATAGAAACTTAAAGGTTGTCAAAGTGATAAAAGATATCATCATTCGAATAAAAAAAATGAAATGTTTGAATTTGAAAAATTTGTACGTATGGATGAAATTTAGGAGATAGATTGTACCATGCAGAGATCTTTTTTGGGTACATTATGAAGTAGGCTCAGATACGCCATACCAACTTTCATTGGCGGTTTCGCTCATGCCCCTTCCCAAACCGTGCGGACACCATGAAGTAGGCACAAATGCGCCATACCAGCTTTCGCTGGCGGTTTCGCTCATGCCCCTTCCCGAACCGTACGGACACCTCTCGGTGTATACGGCTCGCCCGCCACCCAGTCTATCGGATACTTTCTTTGGATTTCTCTGATAGGGTTTCT
>Ga0209737_10001992_pt1 | contig 14366 bp, 12 predicted proteins | sample TergutCu122P3_FD_187284 | JGI IMG/M metagenome (GOLD analysis project Ga0209737, IMG submission 187284) | Cubitermes ugandensis P3 segment gut microbial communities from Kakamega Forest, Kenya - Cu122 P3 (SPAdes) (version 2) | ecosystem: Host-associated > Arthropoda: Insects > Digestive system...
CTCCGTAGAGCAGTGCATAGATAAAGCGTATATATGAATCTTCTCCTGTAATTAATTCTGCATCATGTCCGCAGCCGGTATGTGTTTCTATACACACCTGCTCCTCCATAACAACTTCTTCTGTGAATACGTCTTCGGTGTGGTCGCAGCTGGCATGTGCTTCTGTGTGTTCTGAGACTTCGAGGCTCATTGCAAACGCCGCTATCGGCATAGAAAATACCAGTAGGAATGATAGTAACAATACTAAGAACACTGTCCCTGCATTTCTATTCGCCGTCGGCTGCCTACTACGCCCAACAGGTGTTCCCCTCATAGGAATTCCTTTCTCGAAAAGTTTACTTATTGTAAAAAAACACCGAACACAAGGGTTGCCCTCCTCGGTTCAGCGATAGTATTATAGCACACATCATCTATATGTGCAAGTTTTTCATAAATCTTGTTAACCCAAAATTAAAACTGGACTCCCCTATAGAGACAACACCCCTTCAACCCAAAATCAAAAGTGGACTGGAATCCAGACAAAGTTAAAAGTGGAATAATCTCTTCTATTAAAAGAAGTAACCTAAAAGGAATAATCTAAATAGGAGGGACTTTGGTATGGCCCAGGTACATAAAAGCTTTAGTGACGATGAAGTAAAACAGTTGTTTAGCTGGTATGAATCGAGTAGTATGACCAGAACAGATGTATTGAATCGTTTAGGCATAGGTAGAAGCCGGTTTTACGTACTGCTTAATGAGTTCAAGAAAGACCCTAACAATTTCAGTATTGCCTACAGGCGAAAAAAGCCTAATCATAGACTGCCAGACACTATTGTGGCACGTATCCGTCGTGAGCTGGAAGCAGATAAGCGGCTCATAGATAATCCTAATATGCCAGTAATGTTCTACAACTATGCACATGTACGAGACAATGTAGTTGGAGCTACTGGGTATGACAAATTGTCAGCTCAAACTGTTATTAACTATGCTAGAAAGTGGGGCTATTACCTGGAGCGACCCAAGAAACAACACCCTCACACTAGGCAAGTAATAACCAACTACGTTGGCATGTTGCTGCAGCACGACTCATCACATCATCAATGGACACCATATGCCATAGATAATAAAGGGCAACCTATTAAATGGGTACTAATAACTACACTAGATGACCATAGTAGAAAAATACTCTATGCCGAATTATTCGAGAAAGAAAGTGCTTGGGCACATATTCAAGCTCTTGAAGCTGTTACGTTGGAGTATGGGGTTGGTATTTCCTACTATTCCGACAACCACTCCATCTTTCGCTATGTAGCTGATCGTGACCAACAGATACATTTAGACAGGATACTTAACACTGATGATGTTCCGCCTCAATGGAAGCAGTGTGTTGAGTCGATTGGCATGAAAGTCCAGTATGCTATGAGTCCAGAAGCTAAAGGTAAGGTGGAAAGACCATATCGGTGGCTACAGGATAGAGTTGTTAGATTGGCTGCCAAGACGAACGCCAGAACCATTGACCAAGTTAGGCAAATACTCTACCAGGAAGTTGATCGCTATAACAATCGACAAGTGCATTCAACCACTAAAGAAGTACCTAGTAATAGGTTCACTAGAGCAATCACTGAAGGCAGGTCTTGTTTTAGACCGCTAAATATTAACAAGACCAACCCGCCAGTTGAATCAACTAAAGATATCTTCTGCCTAAGGACAGAGCGGAAGGTTAATGGATATGGGAACATTTCGTTCTTGGGTGATGATCTATCCGTACCGGGTGATCACCCAGATGGAACGACCATCGTACTGCACATTATTCCCAGTACAGAGACTACAGAGGTAAGACTCTTAAAAAATAACTCTGTGTTAGGTTACACCACAATCCCAACACCACCACAATTCCACTTTTAACTTTGGGTTGCTCCAGTTTTAATTTTGGGTTGACAGCATGAGCATTAAGTCTTATATCTTCAAGCTTACAACTTACGGCTAGTTAACTACATTACTATCAAGCAACTTATACCCCGTTCGCCAGCGCATGTAGACCATGACGGCAAGTAAAACTGCTATCGACACCAAAAACGGTGCGATGCCAAAATTGACTTCGTGGATAGCGCCGGGTAATTCGCTGACAATGCGGGCTACTTCGATGATGTAATCGAGCATCACTTGCGCTGGCCAGCCGATGATGGTGGCGAACTGTGGCAACAACCAACCCGCTATGCCAGCGATAAATGTCAGGAGCATAGTGAGCGGCACAATCGGCAGAACCAGTAAATTCGCCAACATTCCATACGGCGCAAAAGTCCCAATCATCAGCGCAATTATCGGCATAGTCATTATCTGCGCACTCATCGTCTCAACAAAAATATCCCTGACACTCGTCCCCCAACCCCGTGCTTTTTGCGAAATTTTGTCACTGCGAGCGTAGCGAAGCAGTCCAGGTTTTGATTCTGCATTCCTACTGGAGCTGGAACTGGTTGCTGGAACTGTGTCCTTGGATTGCTTCGTCATTTCATTCCTCGCAATGACAGTCACGGGCTCTTGACCCCAAAAATATGCCCTTATGAGTGGTGCCAGAATTATTACCCCCGCAAAGGCCAAAAAAGACATCCACCAACCAGCATCGCCCCAAACATAGGAAGGATTAATCGTTGCTGTAACAGCAGCAACGACCAGTAGCAGCACTACTGGGTGGAATTTGCGCCCGAAGTACCAGGCCAGCAGGCTCAGGCCCGCCACCAGCGCCGCCCGGGTCATCGATGGTGAAAAACCGGTTACCAGGGCAAAACAGAAAGCGCTAGCTGCACCACCGATTAGCGCCATTAGTCGACTGATTTTCGCGAACAACCGCCGGGCAAAACGAATCAGGATCGTTAAATTATATCCGCTTGCCACCACAATGTGTGTTAGCCCCGCAATCCGAAAGGCTTCAGATATATCAATCGGCAAAGCCCGCTTTTGACCGGCCAAAATTCCCATTCCCAAACTTTGCGCTGGGTCAGTTATCGCGTTTTCTAACTTTTCGCCAAAGGCATCGCGCACTTCACGCGCTGGGTCGTTGCCATTGCCGGGTGTTACCAAAACCAACTTTGCATAGGTCATACTGGCCGGAAACGTACCGAAGCCGGGTTTCAGTTTACCCTCGACCGTCACAAAATCACTCCTTTTAACTTCCACACCACGCGGCAATGTGCTCACCCAAACCTGACCGGGCAACCTGGTACCTTCAATCTCAACATCGATCAAATTTAGCTTCAGTTCGCCACTAAAACCAACCGATGGGTCTTCGAATACTTTAGCTGCTAAAGTAATATTTCTCCCTAAAAAGTTACTGTAATCGTGTAAATTTACACGCTCGATTGTGCCCCGCCACATTCCAACCAGCAGCCCCGCAATCAAAGCCAAAATTATCATCCAGGTTTTGTGCTTAATTAGTATCGGTACCAGTAATAGCCCAGCCAACACCAACCACATCCAATCGGCAAAGATAGCTGTTTCTGGCACCAATGACAGCCCAATTCCACCCAAGAAACCTGCGGCCACTGCGGTAATCATCCACGAAATATGAATCTTTCGCATCAACAACAATCTAAACCACAAAAACGAAAATCTCCTGGCGGACATATTTACATTATAACAGGTCAAACCTAAGAGGCCCCAGCTCCAGTTCAAAAGAAAACTGAGGCTGGACCTATTTAGGTTTGACCTGTTAAAAAACTGGAACTAATTAACTAATTAACTGAAACTAAAAAAGGTGGAAGATTGCTAGTGCCGCATCTCCGTAACTACGGTTTGTCCACCACAACAACTCCTTTAACGGTCGGAACACGCAATCTTCCTGGTAAGAATAATACCATAAGCCTATTGCTTTTTACAACTTTTTATGCCACGTACTTGTGGAAAAGTATTCCTGCGTCTTATTGAGTCAATTATAAACTCCGATCAATAACCCCACGAACAATTTTCATATACTCCCCATCCGTCCAATTCATTATCCTTGGCTTATCAATCACTGACCTATTATGTGGCCTGTCAAACACAATATGTTTCCATGGTGCCAAATGCGAATTCTTAATATCGGGATTATCATCAACCAATACCGAGCCATCGATCAAGTGCTTATCGGCCGTTATATATATTTCGTCGATAATCCCATGGCCAACATGTGGCACAAAATGTTCCTCTAGCCAATTTATCTTGTCGATTTCACAAGTAGGGTTTGTTGGCATAGGGGCAGTGCACACTCGTGGGTTCAGCCCCTCTTCCTTCATTGCTAAATATGCCATAATCGAACCGGTAACGACCGGCAACTTGGCAAAGAAGCCAGGTTCATTATAAATCTCACGGATCATGCTGACTCTCTGCGCGCTAAAACTCGAATAGTACCAATCCGTGATGTCCTCTACGCCTCCGTGAAAACTTGGGTCACGACGTCGCAATTCACTCATCAAATGTTCACTGAAACCAGCAAGTACATCGTCCATATCAACTAGCGCAGGCGTTCTTTCGTTTTTCATTTTTCCCCTTCTCCCACGCCAATTATTTTAATCTATAAAATACTAATGAGGCATCGCCGTAACTACGTTTATCCACCATGATGGCCCCAGTAATCTCTGGAACGATTATATTTCCTGGATAAGATAATATCATAAGTCCACCTTTTTTCATCAAACCAACCAGTTTCGAAATGGTATTTAACTGCAAATCATGATACGGTGGGTCCGCAAAGATAATGTCGTATCCTAGCCTGTCATTCTGAACTTGTTTCAGAATCCAATGATTATCTGTCGGCGCAGCCGACTCACTCTCCTTCATTTTTATAAACACACCGACTGTCATCTTATATAATTTAGTTTGCTCCTCAACCCTCAAGCTCTCGATATTTTCCTGAATAACCCGCTGGGCTTTCTTGTCCTTTTCAACTAAGTCAACCCTCTCGGCCCCGCGCGACAACGCCTCGAGTCCAATCGCCCCCGAACCAGCATAGGCATCTAAAACTGTCTTGCCCTCAACACCAACCATATTAAACAGCGCCGACCGCACCCGATCCCCCATCGGATGTGTCGTCCGCCCATCCGGCGCTTTAATGAACCGCCCGCCAAACTTACCACTTATTATTCTTAACCTACTCACCGTGCTCCCTATCAGAGACAATCGTAAATGGTTCACAAATCTGCCAACATTCGTCTTCTAACTCTTTGATTTCGGCAAGTTTGATGGCAATCTCGCTTAACAGTCCTGCATACCTCACTCGCCCACGGTCGGTATCAGCTTCTGCTTGCCCAGCTACATATTGTTGAAAAGTCTCAAAAAACTCAGCTCTGGCGCTGTGTGTCATATCCCCAATCTCTGACACTAGGTCAGTCATACTCCCCTTATAATTCCTTATATAACCTCGATGAACACTCATATCAATTCAATGTCGTTAACCTCTGATATTTTAGCACGCTTTGTTGCAGTTCAGGGTATTTGGCTAGGTTATCGTTCGCGATAAACCAATCGGCCGACTTCGCAGCCCGGGCGACCAATCGCGTGTCGGCCAGGTTGGCAATTTGTAGGTTCAGCTCACCATGTTGCATTGTGCCATATATTTCACCTGGACCACGTAACTGCAAATCAATTTCAGATAGATAAAACCCATCATTTGATTTCTCAACTTCGCGCAACCGCCGTGTCGGCCGACCAGATTCGGTCGTCACCAAATAACAATACGATTGATGTTCGCCACGCCCCACCCGTCCGCGCAGCTGGTGTAGTTGCGCCAAGCCAAACCGATCGGCATTTTCAATTATCATCACCGTCGCATTCGGCACATCCACCCCAACCTCGACCACCGTCGTGGCCACCAAAATATCAACTTTATGTTCCGCAAAATCTCGCATGACTTTTTCTTTTTCATTGGCTGGTAGCTTGCCGTGTAACATTCCTACTTTAAATTCTTTGAACTTTTTCGATATTTCCTTGAACTTCGTTTCCGCCGCAACTTTTTCAGTTTCACTTTCTTCGATCAAAGGAACAACGACATACGCCTGCCTCCCAGCGACCAATTGCTCCCGCACCAAATCATACAACTCCGCCCTTTTGTTCGGTGACCAAATTTTAGTCTCGATCTTCTTCCGCCCCGCCGGCAGTTCATTCAACGTCGAAATATCTAAATCCCCGAACACCGTCAACTGCAACGAGCGCGGAATCGGCGTTGCCGTCATCGATAACAAATGTGGCATGCGACTGCTTTTCGCCAGCAACATCTGCCTTTGCTCGACGCCAAAGCGATGCTGCTCATCAATCACCACAAATCCTAAATTTTTAAACTTCACGTCTTTCTGAAACAGCGCGTGCGTTCCAACCACAACATCAACTTCACCGCTTGCGATTTGCTTGTATAGTTCCGTGCGGGCTTCGCCCTTGACCGAGCCAGTCAGTAGAGCAACTTTCACCCCAAACGGCGTCAGTAATTTATTTAAAGTTTCAGCATGCTGCGTCGCTAAAATCTCAGTCGGCGCCATTATGGCCGATTGAAACCCCGCCAAACTCGCCTGGTACGCTGCCACACCCGCCACCACAGTCTTCCCAGACCCCACATCCCCCTGCAACAACCGATTCATCGGCGAACCCCCATCACCAAAGGGTCTGACCCTTTTGGGTATAACGATTTCATTTTTTGTCAAATTGCTGGGTTTTTCTGAATCTTTATCAAGGTCGCATAGGATATCCCATAGAGCGCGGCGTTGAGAGTTGGTTAATTTGAATGGCAGTTTTCCGACGAATTCTTTGATCTTTTCCTGATCAAACGGGATGTGGAAACCTTTTAACTTGCTGTTTTCTTGCTTGTTGAGCCGACTTGCGAGCAATAATTCGAATAACTCCTCGAACGCTAATCGTTCACGGGCGGCGTCGGCTTGCCGCTTGCTTTCTGGGAAGTGTAGCCCCAACATCGCTTCGCCGCGTGATAGTAGTTTTTGCTCCTTCACGATTTCAGCCGGCAAAGTTTCCGGCAACATTGTAATGATCGGTCGCAGCTTGTTCAATACACTGCGCGTTAGTGACGGCTTTAAACCTTTGGCCGCAGGATAAATCGGCAAAATTCGACCAGTTTGAACCGGCAAGTCTTTGACTGCCTCGGCTGACGGCGAAGTCAATTGATACCGCCCATTTTTAAACCCGAACTCGCCAGAAAAATAAAACTCTTCATTTGGATTCTTCAATTGGGTTTCACGATAATATTGATTAAACCAAACCGCCTGCACCTTGCCAGTCTCATCAGCCAAAGTCGCCGTGGTTACGCGCATCCGCCAACGGATATTTCGTGTTGAAATTTTCTCGACCTGTGCCCGCACCGTCACCTTGCCCGGTCGCAACTTCGCAATCGGCGTAACGATCGAGTAATCCTCATAGGTCCGTGGCAAAAAATCTATAACATCACCGACCGTCACAAAACCAGCCGCTGCCAACTTCTCCGCCGTCTTCGGACCGATACCCTTAATACTCGATAACTCGCTGTCTAAATCCACATCTTAATTTTATCACGATATTCGCGTATAATAAGTGTGTTAAAGGGGGTTCGATATGACCATAACAAAAGAAAAAATATTCGCAAATGTCGAGAAGCACCGCGACATGGTACTTAAAGCCGAAAGGCACATCTGGCGCAATCCCGAGACTGGGTATCGCGAATGGAAAACCGACAAATATATGTCTGGTATTTTTGAAAAGCTTGGATACACACTCACAAAAGCCGAGGGCATTCCCGGTTTCTTTACAGACATTGATACCGGCAAGCCAGGACCGAAAGTCCTTGTTATGGCTGAACTCGATTCATTGATTTGCGAAACCCATCCCGAGTGCGACAAAGAAACTTTTGCTGCTCATGTTTGTGGGCACAATGCTCAATGCGCAGCTTTGCTTGGTATCGCGGCCGCGCTAAAAGAACCTGGCGCGCTCGATGGTCTTTCGGGCTCGATTCGCCTTATGGCTGTTCCGGCGGAAGAACTAATTGAAACTGAATTCCGCGAAGAGCTTAGGCAAAAAGGTATAATTTCCCATTTTGGTGGTAAAACTGAATTTATGAAGCGTGGGTATTTAGATGATACCGATTTGGCAATTTTAGTTCATACCGAAAAAGGTAACGAACCTGGTGCGATGTCTTTTAAGAAAGGTTCAAATGGACTGATGATGAAAAGTATCGAGTTTAAGGGGTTGGCTTCTCATGTTGGGGCATCCCCCCATAATGGGATTAATGCTCTATATATGGCATCTCAGGCGCTGTCTGCAATAAACGCTATTCGCGAAACATTCAAAGAAACTGACGTAATCAAAGTGCATCCCATAATCACCAAGGGTGGTGACGTGGTTAATGTTATTCCAGACAGCGTAAAATTGGAAAGCTACGTACGCGGGGCAACACTCGATGCTATTGTGGATGCAAACAAGAAAGTCAACCGTGCCATTGCCGCATCAGCTGCATCACTTGGTGGCAAAGTCGCCATACATGATCGCCCAGGTTACGCTCCACTTATTAACGATGTGAATATATTGAAAGCCGCAGAAGAGGCTATAAATGAAACCGTGGGCAAAGAAAAAACCCATGTAGATTATAACGGTTGGTCCGGAGGCTGTACCGACATGGGTGACGTTTCTGCTATTATGCCCGCCGCGAATTTATATTGCTCGGGATCAAAGGGCGCGGCTCACAGTAGTGAGTTCTATATTATAGATCCAGAGTCCGCCTGTCTGAATTCAGCCAAAATGCAATTGTTGCTAATCGCCATGCTTCTGGAAAACGATGCCCAACGCGCCAGACATATAGTCGATAATTTTATCCCTCGATATAAATCGATTGATGAGTATCTTGAAACTATATTAACCCTTGACCAGGACAAGACAGCTGTAATTTATAACAAAGACGGCACAATCACGCTTGATTTTTGAAGTGTTCGAACACACGCATCATGAAAGGTTTTGTGATAGAGTATTGAGTATGAAAACAATTTTGTATTGCCCAGGCTTTCAGGGCAGGGAGGATGATGTCTATCATAAAGAATTCTTCGAGTTGGCAAGGCAAAAAGGTTACAACATAAAGTATGTAAGTATTAATTGGAAACGAACGACCATCAATAATTGGGTCGACCAACTGGAACAAGAAATCCTCAAATACAATTTGCAAGATTTGATTTTGGCGGGGCTTTCATTTGGTGCTATGACCTCGTTCCTTGCGGCTACAAAAAATAACGTTAGCGAACTTTGGCTTCTTTCATTATCGCCGTTCTTTAGCGATAGTAAATTTGTGACACACCCAAGTAAAATCGATCTAAGACAAGTTGGGCGGAAGCGGCTAAATGCATTTAAATCACTAAACTTCGTTAATCTTGCGCAGCAAATCAAGCCGCCCACCAAGGTATTTTGTGGCAGTAATGAGCTTCCCGAAACAATTACCCAGGCGAGGTTAGTAAACAAGTTCATCAGGAACTCAGAATTGTTCGTCGCGAAAGATGCAAAACACAGCTTACTTGATGAAAAATATTTACAAGCTATCGCAGGTAATATTTAGGGCGATTCTTGAATCTTGATTCTCACCTACTTACTCAACCACGCGACGAATACTCTCTGACAACCTCGCTAGAGTCTCATACGAGAACAATCCAAATTCGCGCTGCAGCCCCATAACAGAGTTGCGTGCTTTTGAGTCACGGTTTATCACAATAACCTTGTTCCCCTCTATTAATCTGGTGCTTGAAAGATCAACCATCGTGTGATTCATGCAGACTCGCCCAACTACCGGTAGCTCTTGGCCGTTCGGGGCAGTCACTACGCCGCTATTTGACAACGCCCGCGCCACGCCCTCGTAGTAGCCCAAAGGTAAAATGCCAATTCGCATCGGCCTAGGCGCCACAAAGCTACCGCCATATCCAACCATTTCACCCTTTTTCAGATTTATCACCTTAATTATCGTTGATCTCAACTCCAGAACTGGTTTTAGTTTTTCGAAGTTCTTAAACCTTTTATCTTTTTCCGATAAGACGTCAATCCCATAAATCGCGATTCCGGGACGTACGAAATTTGCGAAACGACTCTTTGCCCTACCGACCCCAGCAGAGTTGGCAACATGGACAATATCGGGCGAAAACCCAGCCGCCAAGATTTTTTCAACGGCCTCATCGAACATCTTCACTTGTTGCTCGGCCGAGCTATCTTCTGGTGCATCGGCCGATGCTAGGTGGGTCATGATACCTTCTAGTCTTAAATTTTTGAACTTCTTCAGTACACGCAGATAGGCCTGTATTCCATTCGGTTTAAGCCCCAAGCGGTTCATGCCTGTGTTGATCTCTAGATGAATATCAAACCTCCGTCGAGTTTTACCGAACGCATGCAAATCATCCGTGGTTTGCACAACATAAGAAATTCGTTTATTCTTCAGGTGCTTGACGTTGTCACGACAGATTGAGCCCATCACTAAAATTCTGCCACTAAATGCATTCCTGGCTCGGATCGCCTCGTAATAGCTATCGACCGCCACGATCCGTGTGCCAAGTTGATCTAAAACTGATGCGATTTGCGATATTCCGTGCCCATAAGCATTTGATTTTAGAACCGGTATGACCCCCAATTTGCTTGCGCGTTCAAGAAATTTTATATTGTGCCGCATAGCAGACACGTCCAGTGTTATTTCGTTAAATACTGCAAACTTTTTCATTTTTCAATACCAGAGCGCAACGCGCGAATTTCGGTCTTTTGTTCGGGAGTGAAACGATAGGATTCGATCATTTTAGTCAGGGCTTTTCTCTGAGTCCATGGTTCAAGTTTTACAACTTCGGCTAGGGTCTTCTTGTAATTTTTCACCGCAATTTCGGCGTACAACCAAGCAATTCCCATTTTGATATAGTATTTATCATTTTTGACAGCCTGGGTCAGCCTAAATACTTCGTCTAGTCTGTCGCCATGGATAAAACACTTCATCAGCACCATAACTCCGAATCGCACTATAAACTCTTTGTCCGATTTCAGACATTCCACGGTAAATTTCCACCATTCATCCGAATTCATATCTGCGCTGACCATGCCATCAATCTGCGCCCAGTTATCAACCAACGCCAGATATTTTTTCATCAGCTTGATCTTTTCATCGTCCGACAATTTCGAACCAACGATCAGCGCACCAATCACCGAAACTTCTTCATAAGCATTCTCATCAATTTGCTCGAACAAATCTTGAATTTGATCAAAACTATTGATTTCTTTCGACAAACTCTTAACCAACTTCCGAAAATCTGGTGTCCGCACACCCAAAACTGTTTTTTCGGTATTAATCACCCGCTTACCAAACTTGGCATATTCTTCGTTTCCTTTTGATAATCTCTTTAACTCAGCCCTGATTTCTTTCATATCTTCACAAATCGTGGCACTTCTTCATCGTCGATTTCGACTTCTTCGATAAACTCCTCGACTGGGCGGACCCAAATTATCTTGGCGCCTTCTTCGTGTTGGTAAATCACCGCTGGCTCTTCGTCATCTTCGATAAACCCAACGTGCAACACGGTCGCTTCTGTCCCAGACTTGCTGTGACGATAGCGTGCCCCGACCTCGACCTGTGTTTTTGCTTTTTCGAGCTGCTCGATTAGCTCTGATTCTGAGATGTGTCCCATTTTTTCCTTTCTTCTTTCTTATTGATTGGATTCCGGAACAAGTCCGGAATGACATTTAATTATTACTTAACAAGAAGAAACTGATTCTTTCCTCTTTTAATTATCGACAGTTCATTTATCTTTGTATCTTCAGCAATTTTCACGCCATTAACTGAAATCGCGTTGCCTTTGATCAACCGTAAGGCTTCGCCATTACTACTGGCAAGGCCAGATTTAACAAGCGCTTCAACAACAGTCGCGCCCTTGGCAACGGTCGGAATTACTTCGCTCAATAACTTCAAACCCTCCTTTGGCAACCCCAGCACATCTTCATCGCCGAATAGCACATTGGTTACCCGCGCCACATTTACAGCCGTTTCGCGACCGTGCAAAATCTCGGTGGCAGCCAAAGCCAAAGCTTTTTGCGCACCACGCGCACCCGGATTTTTCTCGTGCAAACTCAAGATCTCGTTTATTTCCGCCGGCTCGATTTCCGTATAAATCTTGATCAGTTCACCGACGCTTTCGTCATTCACATTCATCCAAAACTGATAATATTCATATGGGCTGGTGCGTTTTGGATCTAACCAAATCGCATTGCCTTCGGACTTGCCAAATTTGCGACCGGTCACTCGATCAATCACCAGCGGGCAAGCCCACACATCGGCTCGGCCGTTTTCTAGTCGCTTAATTAGGTGCATGCCACTCACCGAATTTCCAAATTGATCGTTTCCGCAAAGCTGTAAGTCAACACCGAAATTGCGAAATAGATGCAAAAAATCATAGCCTTGGATTGAAGAATACATAAATTCAGCCAACGACAAACCACTGCCGCCCGCACCGATACGTTTTTTGACAAAATCACGGTCAAGTAGTTGCGTCATCGAAAACTGTTTGCCAATCTCGCGTAGGAATGACCAAAGTTTGATGTCTTCGAACCAATCAAAGTTATCAACTAGCTTTACTTTTTTACCCAAAAGCTGCTCCAGCTGCGCACGAATGCCAGCTTTGTTCTTCTCTATCTCATCGATAGTTTTCATCTCACGCTCTTCGGTGTCCTTTGGATCACCGATCATCCCAGTTGCTCCGCCCACCAAAAAGATTGGCTTGTAGCCATGTCGCATAAAGACTTTCGCCATCATTATTGATGCCAGGTTGCCTATCGTTAGCGAACTATCACTTGGGTCATAGCCGATATAAAAAGTTCGTTTTTTCTTATCCAAGTCCGCAACATTATCAAAAGTATTCTGTGCCACCATACCCCGAAACATCAACTCGTCACTTAGCTTCATCATACAAAAATTATATCACGAAGCGATGAATATGCTAAAATGGTGATGAAAAATACTTTAGGAGGAATACGAGAGATGTCGAGATCTAAAAAAACCAGTGGGTCTGTTTTTAAGACAAGAAGCAAAGATCGTAACAAATCACCAAAACCAAACTCACGAAAAGCCAGGCGGCTGGCAATGAAGAAAGAACGACTAAGCCACTTGCCAAAAAGTTGGATGCAGCGTTACAAATTTTACCTATTGCACCCCAAAGAATTCTTTAAATACTGGTTTAGCGCCGAGGGTCGTTGGATGTTCCTCAAAATTTTGCTCGGATTTTTTGGTGTTTTGTTCTTAACCTTTGTTATCTTCTACATCTCGGTCAGCAATGAAGTCCGTGGTATGACCAGTTTGATCGAACAGCGGATTCAGAGCACTACTAACAAGTATCTCGACCGCAACGGTGAGTTGGTTTGGGAAGATACCGGTAGTGGTGATATCCTAAAGTTTGTCGAGTCGGATCAAATTTCCCAGTATATCAAAGATGCCACCGTCGCAATCGAAGACAAAGACTTCTTTAACCATGGTGGCGTTAGTCTTTCCGGTATTGCCCGGGCGATAATCAACAACTTCACCGGTGGGGCGACCCAGGGTGGCTCTACCCTCACTCAACAATTGATGAAACTGGTCTTTTTTGCCGATCAATCAGGCGAGCGCGGCCTAGCTGGCATACCGCGCAAAATCAAGGAGGCAATTTTGGCCATCGAAGCCGAGCGTGTCTACACCAAAGACGAAATTTTAACCTACTATTTGAATGTGGCTCCGTACGGTGGACGTCGTAACGGTGTCCAGTCGGCCGCCGAAACTTACTTTGGCAAGTCCGCTAAAGAATTAACAATAGCCGAATCGGCCCTGCTGGCTGCTATCCCTCAATCACCGACTATCTACAATCCATACAATACCGAATGGAACGGTTCGCTAATCGAACGTCAAAATATCGTCCTAACATACATGGGTAAACAATTCCCAGACAAATACAGTGCCGATCAAATTGCCGAAGCCAAGCTCGAGCTAACTGTCGACAACTTAAAAGATGTGATTAAGCCGCTCGATTCTTTATTGGTCGGTGCCAAAGCACCACACTTCGTCCAGATGGCTAAAGCGGCTATCGAGGAAGAATTGGGTGTCACCCTGGTTGGCCGAGGTGGATTAACTATCAAAACAACCCTTGACCTGCGAGTTCAGAGTATTATCGATGAAAATATCGATAATCTGTTTGCTTCTAACACACCCGCCAGTATGGGGTTTGATAACGCTGCCGCCACCATGATTGACAGTCAGACTGGCCAGATTTTGGGTATGCGCGGTAGTCGCGATTACAACTACCCAGACTTCGGTGCAGTCAACGCCGCTACAGCTTTCATTCAGCCCGGGTCGTCTATTAAACCACAAGTTTATGCTAGCTTAATTGATATGCAACGTGATGGCAAAAGCTACGGTG
>Ga0209737_10001993_pt1 | contig 14365 bp, 15 predicted proteins | sample TergutCu122P3_FD_187284 | JGI IMG/M metagenome (GOLD analysis project Ga0209737, IMG submission 187284) | Cubitermes ugandensis P3 segment gut microbial communities from Kakamega Forest, Kenya - Cu122 P3 (SPAdes) (version 2) | ecosystem: Host-associated > Arthropoda: Insects > Digestive system...
GTGTATTTTATTTTAGGCAGTATCTCTTTACAATCCTTCTATGTAGTCCCCCTGCTTCTCAATGACCGCGTCCCAACATTTCGGAAGATTTTCTATTCCATTTAGGGTGCCACTTTTGTTCAGTCCTCAGATGGCTTGGGTAACCGCTGCAGAAACCTCTTCCAGGGAGGAAAAACGGTGTCCACGCATGGGCTCTTTTAACTTGGGAAACAAGTCGAAGTCCGGTGGAATCATGTCTGGACTGTATGGCGCGTGAGGTAACACTTCCCACTCGTATTTACTCAGCAAATCGGTCACAACCTTCCCCAGGTGTGGCCGTGCATTGTTGTGCAAAATGAGTGGCCCATCCCCGAGCAAGTCAGGTCAGATTTTGTGCATTTTTCTGTGCAATTCTTGCATCCAGTCACGATAATACGCTGCTGTCACACTTGTTCCACATGGAACTATCTGTCATGATGATCCCTCGGTGATCATAAGCAAAGATCATCATTTGCTTGACCTTTGATTGCGCTCGTTGAAATTTTTGGGGTCGTGGGGAGGATGGACTTCTCCACTCGTTTGACTGTGATTTAAACTCCGGTTCAAAGTCTCTAACCCACGTTTCATCAATAGTAATAATTTCTGTAGGGGTTTTGCCACGTAAAGTTTCATTCTTGATGTATGATCTTTGATCTTCACCTGTCACAGTACCCGAGGCGCCTGCAGATGCCATGTCTAACACTCGTCAATTCAAAACGGCGTACACTAGGGAAGTAACGAACACACATGCTGCTTCCTCAAGTATTCAACAGTAACTGACATAACTTTCACTGGGATTGCACCATTCACTCCGCAGTTTTGCCACCTTGTGCATTATTTATGAAATGACCCATGTATTTGTTCTCGTGTGGTGATGATATGTGGGCCTGGTAACCTCCAAGTCACCAACTCAGAATACTATGTTTCTACGGTCTTACAGAGAAATCTCATCAGATGCATGCCAGTTAGGCGGCAGGTTCCCTATCTTGTCAGTCCATAGGGTCTAGTCTACAACCTCCTTCCTGTTGCTAATTACAAAAGTAGGCTCATTATCTCTATTAACAATATTAAGATTTGTGCTAACCAAATATTCCATTATGCATTCTGTTCAGGGATTGATGTCTATGCTCCCCCACATAATGTGATGTGCATTGGCATCACATCCAATTTATTCCTACCACAGTATTCAATGATTTACCTTGACTTATTTCATTAGGGTGGTTCATCTGAATCACAGGGGAGGTATGCTGAGGTAACAGTAAGTTCCCACTTGCTCCCTCTTCTAGTGTAGGTCATCTCCACCACTGTCACATCCCTAGGACAGAGGTCCAAAAGTGGAACAGGATGAACTGTGTACCTGACAAAGAGCAATACCAGGTCCAGCATAGAACAATGTCCTCCTTATAATGCACAATCCCCATAAACACAGGGTTCCTAAATATGTGCTTTATTTATCTCCCTTATAGCATGTTGTCAGCAAAGGAGTGCCGCTGCAGCTTTGCTAAGTTGCAGATTAATTTGAATGAACATTTTTACCTATTTAACCTTGACTTATGTTAGATACTCAATATCCCTAGGTTTCCTAGGAGAACCAGCTACCTGGGGTGGTATGCCAGACTGGCTGGCCCCCTGCTGAGCAAAGCCATGCTGGTACTTCTGTACTAGAGCATTCCTGCTTTTGATAGGTTTTTGTTTTGCATTTTCTCCATAACAGTCCCACAAGTAGTGGGGAAATAACAGTCACCACCACCTGAGCCCCAAGGTGAAGGCATGAATATAATGGAGTGCTGCATGGTGCCCCGAGGAGATAGTTAGTGACACTGCTATTACCACCCCACTGCCATGCAGCACTCAGCATGATGCCTCACACCTTGGCTTGGGTGGACCATTGCCCCTGTTAGCCGCCTGTAGGCGTTACCCCCCTCCGCGACGAGGACGCCAGGGGTTGGCTTTTGGAGGGGAATATATACAGAATATTTGGGAGATTAAGCAACATATAAAAAGAAATTCACAAGGATTCACATTCTTGGTATAACTGTGAAGAACAGAATGAATATGATGGTGATAAATTGTTAAAATATTAAGGGGAATTTGTATTAGTAATTTAAGTTATTAGTTTTACTTCAGATTTTATATCTTCAAAATTAGAAAACAGTCAATTCAATAATACTGATCCAAGAATTCTTCAAAACTGTAAGAATCTTCGAATTTCATATCATTATTATTCTAATCTTCATGGTTACACCGTGCATCAACAATACTGAACCCTCTTTTATCACCAACTGATGCACACAACGTTAAGAAACACAGTTATCTAATTTAGAATGTTTTAATAACTGCGTTTCTTAACGTTGTGTGCATCAGTTGGTAATAAAAGAGGGTTCAGCATTATTATTCTAATTTCTGTATCACTTACTGCAATATTTATTCTATACTTTAATTTCCATTTCCAGACTGACCATTAGAAAAAGTTCGTAAGCTATGACCTACGAACTCACTCTATATATTTTCTACAGTACAAAACCTTCAACTAGTCTACAAACATGAAAAAATAAAGCTTAAAACCATGAAATCTACAACATCTTATTAAAGTCAAATTATAAACTATAATTAAATATTCAACATAAAATAATTTTAAATTGGGTAAAGACTAGATCTTTCAAGGCAATTTTTGCATATCTTTTAGGATGACTAGAATATATACAACTTCATATCATTGTTGGTTTACTGATCCTCTGAATAGTACAACACTACAAATTTTTAATTGTTAAGGAGAGGCCTCTACCTCAGTTCTTCTCTTTTCAATAATTGCAGCACTACCCAATGATGGTTGCAATTACCAGCCAAAACATGTCGTAGTGAACATGAAGAATAAATACATATGCAGTCATTTATAGTGCTGTCTTACGCAGAGAATAGATAAACCAACTGTGATTAAACACATACAATGGGATGGTATTACCCATATTTACAACTTCAAAATTGTATCAAAAACATCAAACATTATAAATTATTACCTTTAAGTAAAAATGTGATCACATTTCTTTTTATAAAACTTAATGTTGCAATTAACCTCCCAAATATTTTGTATATTTTTAATTTACTGGACAATGGCCAAAGTTGGCTGTAACATTCAGTAATGAATAATTAGTACTGACAATAAATATTAGTTGTAATTTGATGGGTTATTTTAATACACTTTATAAATTATCACACTGGAATTTAGGGAGTGAAGGTTTCCCTGACTTATCAGTTGGTCTTGCAAGAACTATGACCTCAGAACCATGGTCTTTCCCCAGCAAACATGTCAACCAGAGGACGATTTTATGCTGGACTGGCACCCAGAACAAGCCTCAGACTACTACTGACAGTGCTGGCTGGACTTACCTTGACCAACAACTCCACCAGTGACTTCACACCAATGGAACTAAAAAGTCCAAATCTAAGGTGACATTAGTGGTGAGGTACACGGTCAAGTTAAGTCTACTCAAGTATATGAGTATTGGTCTGACGCCTGTTCTGGATGCCAGTCCAGCACAAATTCTTCCTCAGGTAGGGCACATATGGCCTAGGCAAGACCTTTGTTCTGAGGTCTTGGTATGGGCAGACATCCAACTGAGGATGAGAATGGGACTAGGATGTTGTTTGCATTAAATGGCTCAATGTTGAGAAGGTCTTTGGTTGAATTCACATAACCAATGACACTGGATTTGTCAGCAGAATAGAACTCCTTCTCTTCAACACCCCTTCCTTCTTTAGGAGTGTCATCTCTGTTGTGCACCTTAGAACTAAGTAGACTAACACGTGTAGAAAAGGCAGTCAAAAACACAACTATAATTGTAATATACACAGTGTTAGTGTATATACAAATGTCTCAGTCAACTACATATTTCGACCTCTTCTAGTTAGGCCATCTTCAGGTTGGATACCTTAGTCAGAGGAAATATACAACAATGCTACACAACCATTGAAGTCAGCGGGTGAAGAGATCTTGTTTACAAAAATGGGGCGTGTGCACGAGCTATTGGTATAAATATATGTATTGTTTATATTAGTTTGTGGAACATGTTTGTCCATTATTGGTAGGCTAGTAGGGGTCCTGGGAGGCTCAGGGTTCCTGCATTATTTAGTCGGGTGGCTCGGTGTCACAACGGTCCACTGTTATGGCCGTGTGTTCTTTCTAAGATGTATCCGGTGGCTGCTGCAGGTATACTGTTGTGAAGGAGGGGTTCCTTTGTGGTGCTAGTATGTGAGGAGGGCGCCTGGCTTCCATGGTGTAATTGGGATGTCTTTAATAGAGAGAAAAAAACTATGATAAAACGCGAAAAAAGAATTTTAAAAATGCTATACATGTATGTGTGGTAGTAATGAGGCCAATGTACTTACATTTAATGTAGCCCACAGTCGGTTCTGGTGTCTGTTGTTTCACGTAATCACACTTGACCGTCACTGTGTGTGTCGTACTGCGTCTATTTGCATCCAGTGTAGAGGAGTAGACCATATCTCCTGTGAGGTTGCGGTGTAAGTGTGGACGTCAAGTTTCGTGTCATGTGCGTGCACTAATCGCTGGCATAAACTATGTTATTTCAGGTTATGTACCATGTTAAACCAGAATTATGAATTTATATAGATATGTGCTGTTACATCGAAGATTGCCTGGCTTCTTATGTGCGGATTGTGCGGAGTGTTTGGGCCTGGTGGCTGGTAGGGTGTGAGAAGGGGGTACTTGGTTTTATGAGGGTGTCAAAGATCCTGTTTGGAAAGATGGTGTGGTCGTCGTTTAGGTGGTTTCCGGCTGCGTGTTCAATGTGAATATGGAATCTTTCGATGGTGTTCAGGTGTGTTCCTTTCTTATGGTGATGTACTACTTGCATTATGTTGTCGATGGGGCCAAAGGAGTGTGCATTGTCCTGGAGGTGTTGTGCAAAATTGGAAGTACGGCTGTTGTGGTAAACCACGTCTTTAATTTTGAATTTGTTTTCTGTTGCATTAATATAATTTCAGGTAAATAGGGCTTTCTTTATTTCCAGTTATGAGCCAGAACTTCATCCCGGTGTAACATACAAACTGACTCAACCCAAAGCAACTCTTAAAATCTTTTCAACTGGTAGTGTTACTGTAACAGGTAAGTTTATATCACATTGTGAGATAAGTTGGGAGGGACTGAACAGTTACCATAATTAAACAGGAGGCTCAGAGTATAGCAAGCATGGTTTCTAAATCTGACAGTAAGCTTTGTAGTAGTAGGCCTACATTCACTGCTTTGCAGTTTAGAAGAGGGATATGTAAGCACAGACAGAACAGACTTCGAAAGGATGTGCCAGAATCTGTGTACATTTACAGCAGTCTGAATGTAATTAGTATCAAGGCAAAACAGTTCTGTGACAGGTTAACTTATCACTCACGGCATTATAATCATTTTTGTCCAGATGCCATAGTATTGTAACTCTCTTCTTCACTGAACACTGCCATCAAGTGGGTAGCACACTCCTGCCTCTGGAGATCCCAGGTTCCAATCTTGAAGACAACTGTTGTCTGTGGTTTTGTATGGTGCCTCTGGGAAGGGCCAGTTTGTACCTTCCTTTCACATACTTTGCAATTTATTGTGCACTACACATTCTGTCATTGATCTTATTTGATTTAAAATTATTTTAAGAGCATTCTTCAACACACCAAGAATAAATAAATAAATAAACAGCCTTGTTCACATCTGTAGATCAAAACTGGGTCCTCTGAAATAGGTTCTTCACCTAAGCAATCTGAAAGCAGAGTGATGTTTTGTGGGCTGTTACGGCATGTTGACTGGTAAATAGTCCTTGTGGAGGAGTGTGCTGCCAAAGTTGGGAACTATTTGCCAGTCCATACATTGTCACTTTGGTCTTCAATAGTTGTGATAACCTCTTATCGCACAGTGAACCCAACAATAATGCAAGTAAGGGATCTGTTATCCAGAATTCTTGGGACGTGCTGGTTTTCTGTTACTTGGAACACCTTGCTTGAAATATACTAAAAAAAATTAGAAATTACAAGAAACTGATGTGCCCTAAAAGTGAAGGTATGTTAGGTTACTTAACACCAATTACAAGACTTCTTTGGAGACACTGTCAGGAACATCTGGGGAAGATAGAAGAGCTGGAAAAACGCAGGTAGCAGAAGCTGAAGGTGGAGCCTCCGGCTCAAAGTCTTGCCTAAAAGCATTTTGAAACATTTTTTGCAGTTGTTTTGATATTATTTATTCTCTGCAATGTAATATGTTTATGTATTCTTATTGTTATGTATGTTCCATTCTGGGTATTCTGTTTCATTGTGTTGTTCTATGTATTGTTTGTGTGTAAATGTGTACTGTACTGCTGCCACTGGGTGTCAACCCAATTGCAGTTAACAAATATATCATATCATATGCTGTTTCTTATTAAAAACCAACATACATATATAATGTGTGTACAAACTGTCTTTTTAATAAGAAGCATTTCTTGCATTGTATGTTGTTTCACATGTTTTGGTCTTTGCTTGCAAACTGATACAATAGAAGAGAACTGCACTCTTCTGGGTTATTATGCAGTGATTTCCTGCCGACATTTCGGGACAACCTATCAGTCTCATCTTCAAGGGTCAAGAATCCAAAAAGAAAACCAGGTGTCCTAATATGGGGTTTATACGGGGAAGAGTATGGGTGTAAGTTCTCAGTAGTGTGGCACCAGCCAGTCAGGTTCATGCAAGTGGTTGGGAGGGAGAGGGAGTGTGGTAGTCAGTGCAGCTTTAAAGAGAGACATTCTATGAGAAAAGAAATTCTAACAAGTGTGGTAGCGAGAAACATTTACATGAGAGAAGTGGGAGAAAGAAAAGGGAAAGAAAGTGTAATATGTGATTAATAAATAGATAAATCCAAAACAAAAAATTACGAGGGAAATAGTCTTAGCGCAGCTCTACTCCATGGTAAAAATACCACATGCAGAAACACCAGAACCCACTTGTGGAGTAAAGGACAGCGACAAACTGAAAGAGGAAAGAGATTTAGAGGACCAGAACAAAGAATAATATTTATTTGTTCTACCACACCTGTTAAGAATTTCTTCTCTCAGGGAATGTCTGCAAAGATGCACTGACCACCACACTACTGACAGCTTATCACCACCCACACTCTTCCCCATATAAACTCTGTATTGGGACATCTGGCTTTCTCAGAGATTCTTGACCCTTGAAGATAGGTTGTCCCAAAATGTCAGCAGGAAGTTACCACTATTCACCGTGTAATAACTCAGAAGAGCGCAGTTCTCGTCTACTTAAAGACAGAAGCCTGAAATTATGCGATACTTTAGATTTTGCTGTAATTAGAGATTCAGGGCAGGAGCTGACAGAGCATACACAAACTTTGTCTGAAATATGTCTTTGCAAACAGTGAAACAAGGCAGTAAAGAAGGAATTTATGGGTTATAAATTGTATTTGAGTTGTCTGTCTGAATGACATGCTATAAGAAGGTATGTTATTACTTTTGCAGCACCGAGTGTGGCAGATGTGCAGGCAGCCATTGAATACATCTTCCCTCTAGTCTATGAATACAGGAAAGAACGTACAAAGGAGGATTTGTTGGCATTGCAATTAAGACGTAAAGGTCAGAAGCGGAAACGCAGTTTTTCACACATTCATGAAATAGGAGACAATGATTTTGAGGAAGACGTGATAGGCATGTCTGATGAGGATGAGGATGAAAATTGTGACAGTGATAAAAGCTGGGATTGATGGATAAGATGTTGGCACTCTGTCATGTGTATGGGTGCACGTGTGAAATGTGTGGATGGCATCAGACTACAAGTATTGATGTGAAGCACATAATAACTGTGTGTGACTTGAATGCCAGAGTGTTGTGACTTGAAAGAAAATTTCTCTCATTATTTTCCAAATACATTTAACACAATATTCATGTGTTGCAACACAATACTCAATGCCTATTGAAGGCGGATGTTTTCTCACCAGTTTGTTACTGAATATAATATTATTTATTTATGTTGTAAGTTACATATAGTCAAGCATGAAGTTACATAAAATCTCTTGCTTTACTTATATAATGGTCATCAGGTCACAGTTGTTGATACTGACATTATAAAGCAGTGAACTCGGTGTTTTGTAATGATGGTACGCAGTGTTTAGCTAATAATGAACAAGTAGAATCAAAAGGTTTTTTTTTTCTTTTTTGCACTTTTGAAATACAGTAACTGTGGAATGTTTTCTGAACTGACATTACTTGAGCATTTTTTTGTATACAAGATAATTTATTACCAGCCTTGAAATCAGGTTGTTGCAGAAACTTTGTGATACCATGTAACTGGCTTTTAAGGCACCATCTGTATACCCAGTCAGGCTGGTTAGGACCTGTGCAATTCCTTCCAAAGTACCCAGTTTTGCTTTAGAAATGTTTTACATTTGTTGAGCTGAAAGAGTGTATAGCTTTAGAACCCCCTGTATGAAATGTGTAATGTGAAAGCATTCATGAGACAATTATGTATATTTTAAATTGTCATTTAATAAGTCTTAGACATAGTTCATAATAGAACCAGTTTACACCTTTGTCACACAAGAACATGAGAACTAATTTGTTCGTGTGGTAAGCATTCTGTAGATTCTGACATGTTGAAATTTAAATCTCAACGTATTGTGATTGTCACATGTAAACTTGATTGGAATGCAGGGTTGCTTTCAGTTTGTTTTTATGTATTTGTATCCCTTTAGTTTGTGGTAGTGGAACCAGAGTCATTATCTCCACTTCATCTCTGAAAAGCAAAATGTAATAATATTTTTATTTCAACACTGTTAACTAGTGTGAAAATTATAATTATTGCACAGAAAACATATTCAGTGTTAAATCTTCACTTCATTTATTTACACAGGACTCCTTACCCACATCCTGCATTTGAGTCTCTGTGTTAAAAAACAAAAGCTTCACTTTTTGCCAGAAACTTGTATAATTGTGTATTAAATAATTATACTTCACTGGAGACATAGCAGAACCTATGTTTAATGTTCACAATAAGGTTTTCCACTGTTTAAAATATACAGAACTATAATTTTGCCTGCTGTTTTGTAGGGGTGTGAAACTTGGTCACTCACATTGAGGGCTCAATGCAGGCTGAGTGTGTTTGAGAATAGGGTGTTGAGGAGAATACTTGGGCCTAAGAGGGACAAGCTAACAGGGGAGTGGAGAAAACTATATGACGAGGAGCTTAATGATCTGTACTCCTCACTCAATATCGTTCAGGTGGTCAAATTGAGAATAATGAGGTGGGTGGGGCATGTAGCATGTATGGGGGAGAGTAGAGGTGTATACAAGGTTTTGGTGTGGAAACCTGAGGGAAAGAGACCAGTTAGAACACCTAGGCATAGATAGGAGCATAATATTAAGATGGATCTTCAGGAAGTGGGATGAGGGCATGGACTGGAGTGATGTGGCTCAGGATAGGGACTGTTGGCGGGCACTTATGAAGGTGGTAATGAACCTTCGGGGGTTCCATAAAATTCTGGGAATTTCTTCACTAGCTGAGAAGCGATTTGCTTCTCCAGAAGGACTCTGTTCCATGGAGTAATTAAGAAAGTAACAGTGTATCCTCTTAAAGCAGTGACTGAAGCAGGAAGAAAAATGACCGGGGGCGTGTGTCTTTTTGTTATAATCCCATTGGCCTCATCATAGTTTATATATTTCACTGTGTTTCAGTTGTACTAAACTTGCACATGCTTTTATCTGCCTGTTTCATTTTAAATTGTAATTTTGAACATTTATATCTATGCATATGGCCCCTAACTTTTGCTTTCATTCATATGGAGCCTGAAATCACAGTACTGGGACGCAGTTATCGAAATTTAAACCACAATTAAAAAGCACAGGCTAGACAACATTGCATCCCTTTCTGGAGAAGTGGCTGCATGTGGTGAAATAACAGTTTTGGTCTCACATTGAGAATTGTTATTGTTTTACATAAGCATACCTGTTATTTTGTCTCAAAGCCTCCATGCAGTGAAAGGAATCTCTGTTAATATCTAGAATTTATTGTTTCATAATTTGGAACTCATGGAGTTTTCGGTTGAGTTAACAAATGATCTGAAATTGAAAGCTGTGAAGTAGTTACTTAGGCGATCTGATGTGTATCTTGCTCAGTCACCTCAATGTGAGTCATCGTGTTAGTGTTGTGTCATCTATACCCATTCATTGTTAGTTCATGGCATAACAAACTAACTCAGTGTGGTGCCGTAAGAAACCCTAAACTCAGGGCATACTTATGGGTTGGCCACTCAACAATCCTACACCTTTCTCAGTAAATCGATTAGATGTGCGCAAATAATACTCACAGTTTCATTGCACTTCATTACTATCAATTCTGTAAGGGACTTATCATACATGTCCTTTGTGAATGCAGCACTGCAACTTACTCTTCAATCTGTACTTTACTCTTAATCAAAATAAACTCAAATTCCATCTATCTTCTCTGCCATACGCGAAGACACCAGCGAGATACCATTACAGTGAAATGCATTGTCTCCGTCTCCTAGTAAATGCTTCTAGTCTCTCCACAAATACCATCTTCCTCTACCCAACGGTAACTTCCCCCCCAGAGGTAAAACACACTCTGAAAGCTCCCCTGTAGAATAAATTCAAATCACAGAAGCTAAAATAAATGGACCAGTAACAAGAGGTGCAATGTATGTATAATGACATTGAGATGCTTCCATGTAACCATTGTTGCATTAGAAAAACAATGTCTCACCTATTCTGAGTGTGTGTTTGTAGCTTTAGGCATTCAGCATGCAGTGCGAATGCATCATCTGTGACCTGCCTGGCTCTACAAAATTTTTCCACAATATCTCATAAACAGCAGGATTACTGGGGGGAAAAAAGTTTTAATAATATTCTTTCTTGGAAAACACACATTGAATATATGAAGCCTAAACTAAGCTCAGCTTGTTATACTATGTGGTCAGTCAAACCATATGTATCACTAACTACTCTGAAAATGATTTACTTTTCCTACTTCCACTCTGTAATGACTCATGGTTTAATGTTCTGGGAGCACTCCTCAGACAGTATAAAGATTTTCAGGTTGCAAAAGAAGATTATTAGAATCATGATTGGTTGTGGAAGTAGTGACTCTTGTAGATAATTGTTTTTTAATTTAGAAATCTTACCACTCCCTTCCCAATACATTCTTTCTCTTCTTTTGTTTATGATAAGAAATAGGAATCAGTTTCTGGCCAATTCTGAGTTATATCGAATGGACACTAGGCAACATGCTAATTTTCACCAACCTTCTGTGAATTTGAGTAAATACCAGAAGGGAGTGTACTGTATAGGTCTTAAGGTGTTTAGTATGCTTTTGTTGTATATTAAAATAGAGTCTGATAATCTGAAGAAATTTAAATTTTACAGAAATTTTTATATGAAAATTCCTTTTATTCTTTGGATTTGAAGTTTGAACTTCAAAAAAATTTTATTTATTTACATGTGATCTAAATTAGTATTTGAAAGTTTGGCACATACGATATACATTTATGTTTCTTCTTTCTTTAACTACTAACCTGTATTTTAGATCTTGTTTTGTACATAATGTAATAATCATGACTTACACAGTTAAACAGAACTACTCGTGTACACTTAAGCAAAATGAAGTGCAATTGTGCATTTTCTTTTTCTTCAAGGAACTATTGCTTGCCGGATGGCAATGTCTGTTTAGAAGTAGGATTTAGTGATACCAACTCTGTTACTTCTATAGGTTCATTCTGTGAGTTTCAACCTTTCATACTGGCTCTAGCATTGGGATATTTTAAACTTTCCTTAGAAGAATGTATCAAATTTACAATTTTTGGTTTAAAGACTATGGTTGTACATGGAATATTTTCTTTCCACCCCCTTGAAAACTTTGGACAAAGCTTAAGGCAATGCTTGCAAAAATAGTAAAACAGAAAAAATAAGTTAAGGTCATAGAAACCATTCTGACATAGGACAAAAAGGAGAGATGATAATCCATATTTGAATGTCTTTAATTTCCAATTTTGTTCTGCAATCATATATTCTACTTCTTCCACCTTGTAGTTGGCTACCTTCAAATCGTCTAAATGATGAATTACATTGTTCAAAGGTAAAACTAAAAGTTTGTTATTTAAGCTAAAATTCTTTCCTTGAGCTTCACAACAGTCAAATTCTAGGGGCAAATGAGGAATAATGTCTTTATCAGTGTTGTTTATGCATATTGTTAATTAATTGAGTTTGGATAAGGATTTTACATTCATAACCCTACACAGGTTATTTAGTTTCAGTTTCTCTGTACCAATTAAGGTGACATCAGATGGCTCATGTTTTGAACGTAATATAGTTACCTTTTTCAGGTTTTGGGGCAACAAATAATAACTCATTGTTATCCAGTTGTGTCCAGATGGTTTGATTTAGTTCTGCTATTCTTTGTGAACAGGTAGCTGTGATTGTTCTGACAACTTGCAACATTTGAGCTTCACATTCTTTGTCTAAGTGTGCTAACTGTAGGGGCTGAGTTTGTCTGCAAACACAATGTCAACTGCTGGTTGACTTACAAATATTTAATTGATTGGCCCTTAATCTCGCAAAATATTGTCCATTGCAAGGTATTCAAGCTATGGCAACAAAAATATAAATTTAGATTCGGTGTTCTTTAATTGTATTGGTAATGGCAAGACGTGGTATAAATTGAAATTGATACTGTTTGTTAAAGGCAGACAAATTATGTACACAAGAAAATTCCCTTTAAAAAATACATCAAAATCAATAATCCTTAAGACTAAGTGGTGGTAAGCTGCACTCAAAGATAAGGGTAAAGGCAGTTTTGGTGGCATGTCAGTGTGACTAGCTTTCATCCACTTCATTAAAATTTCACATTCCCTCCTGCATTCATCAATAGCTCTGTTTAGTTGCAATGAGTGTTCATTTACAGTAAGCATAATGGATGAAGCCTTAAATATTCTTCTTACTTCTCCAGCCTGTTTATTAATGTGCTTGGCCATATCTTCTAATCCTTGGGACAAAGTCCTTTGATTATCTGTAACTACGAATGGAGTAGAATTTCAAGACCTCAGCGTAGACTTTACAACAGTTACTGTTCCTTAGAAAGCTTTAAAAACTCCAGTTGTTCATTTTCTAAACTGTTTATTTTATTGGAATCGTAATTTGCATCATCATAATCCAGTGTGCCAAAAAGAATTTTGCTGATACCTCCAATAAAATTGAACATGCCTCTTTTGTACCTAGATAAAATAGAATCATCTTCATTCTTGGTCAGCTTTCCAACTAACATCCTCAGAGTGTCTGCTTCCTGAATTTTCCTGTTCGTGTGTGGAATGTTTCTTATACAGTCTGTGTAATTTACCCAAAAAGTGTTCATGAGCTTTTTGCAAAAGTCTCTCTACAGTTGGGTAGTTTTGTTCGGCTTCACTCAAGTGTTCGACTGGTATATGTTTAGGCAGGTCTCATCCTTTACCTCCTTGACTAACCTTTGCATGTCAAATGATGTCCCAAGTATAAAAACTTCCTTTCTCAAAAATTTGCATTTGTCGGGTTGCATTTTAAGTTATAAGACCTTAATCTGGCAAATACATCTCGTAATCTCTCATTGTATACTTTCAAATTTTCACCAAAAATTATGTCATCAAGATAGACAAGGCACTTTAATTCTTGCATGCCGGGACAGGCCGGTGGACACAAGTCTCTGAAAGGTGGAAGGAGCACCTTTTAATCCCACTGGCATTCTTCTATACTCATAATGGTCATTAGCTGCGCTAAAAGCTGGGTTGGGGTGGTATTCCAATTTTGGGGGGATTTGCACAAATCCACTAGCACAGTCTATTGTAGAAAAATATTTAAAGTTGCCAAGAGTATCCGAAATTTACAAAATCATAGGTACTGGAAAACTGTCACTGACCGTGACATCATATAGTTTTATAGAATCTACCATGAACCTCCATTTCTGCTTAGCAGAAGTATCTGCTTACTTGGGTACTACTAAAACTGGAGAATACCATGGACATGGACTTGAATTACATCATCCTTCAACATTTGTTCAATTTGTCTTTTTACTTCTTCTTCTGAATTTCTGGGATTCTGTAAGATTTAGTATTAATTGCCTTACTTGGGTCTGTTGTGGGTGTTGGTATAGCATGTTCAGCTGCAATTGTGCCAGTTAATGTATCTCCTGGCAAGTGAAATGTGTCATTGTATTCCTCATATATTTTAACAAGTGAGACTTGTTCTTCATCATTTAAGAGGTCTGTTCTCAGTTGTTCACGAAGTCTGGATAACCAACCAGTGTGCTCTAGTGGAAGAGCTGTGAATATCAA
>Ga0209737_10001994_pt1 | contig 14364 bp, 11 predicted proteins | sample TergutCu122P3_FD_187284 | JGI IMG/M metagenome (GOLD analysis project Ga0209737, IMG submission 187284) | Cubitermes ugandensis P3 segment gut microbial communities from Kakamega Forest, Kenya - Cu122 P3 (SPAdes) (version 2) | ecosystem: Host-associated > Arthropoda: Insects > Digestive system...
GCTATTAAAGCGCTTGTTCGTGCTTCTGGGAGAAAAGAAAGTGAGATATTATCTGATTTGCAAAAGACAGGTGATCTGGGGCAAACAGCAGAGATTCAACTGGCTAAAAAGAAGCAATCTACGTTTTTTTCCAAGCCACTTACTGTTGAGCATGTTTATGAAACCCTTGATAAGATGGCAAAAACAGTTGGTTCAGGTGCGGTGGATTTGAAAATGGCGGTTTTTGCAGGTTTGCTTTCAGATGCTTCACCTAAAGAGGCAAAGTATCTTATGCGTACGGTCACGGGCAATCTGCGTTTAGGTATTGCAGACATGACAGTATTGGAGGCCTTAGCGTTTGCGTATGGGGGTGGTAAAGAGGCTCGTGAACCAATTGAGCGGGCATATAATATTTGTTCAGATCTTGGCAGGGTATCAGAGGTTCTTGTTCGAGAAGGGTTGGAATCGGTGAAAAGGATGCAGGTAATGGTTTTTGAACCTATACGTCCAATGTTAGCAGAAAGGTTACCTTCGTCTGAGGAGATTTTGGAAAAGTCAAATGGAAGATGTTTAGCTGAATATAAATATGATGGGGAACGTATTCAAGCACACAAGCAAGGCAATAAGGTTAGTCTTTATTCAAGGCGGTTAGAGAATATTTCCAGTCAATATCCAGATGTTGTTGATTTAATTAGAAAACAGGTGAAGGCTAAAGAGGTAATTTTTGAAGCGGAATGTGTGGCAATAGATTTAGAAACAGGAGATATGCGACCTTTTCAGGAACTTATGCATCGTCGGCGTAAATATGGTATAGAAAACGCTATTGAACAATACCCCATTTCTTTATTTGCCTTTGATTTATTATTTGTTGATGATAAAGATCTAACACGTGAACCTCTAACAATTAGGCGTGCAGTCTTAGAAGAAGTAGTAAACAAAAATTTACAACTACAAATAGCCACACAAAGAATTGTTAACAGTTCAAAAGAGTTGGAGGATTTTTTTGAGCAAGCTATAGAGGAAGGCTGCGAGGGTTTAATGTGTAAATCTATCTCAAAAGATTCTGTTTACCAAGCAGGAAATCGGGGTTGGTTGTGGATAAAATACAAACGAGATTATAAGAGTGAGATGACGGATACTTGTGACTTGGTTGTAGTGGGGGCTTTTCATGGTAGGGGTAAACGTGCAGGAGCGTATGGGGCATTGTTGTTGGCAACGTATAATCCAGAAAAAGATTTGTTTGAGTCTGTGACAAAATGTGGTACAGGTTTTACTGAGAAAGACATAGCGGATTTGTATATGTTACTGCAAAATCATGTTATTGCGCGTAAGCATTCTCGGGTTTTATCAATGATGGAGGCAGATGTTTGGTTTGAACCATTTGTTGTTTTGGAAGTTTTAGGTGCAGAGGTTACGTTGAGTCCAATTCACATGTGTGCTATGGATTCCGTCCGTAAGAGTAGTGGGTTTGCAATCCGTTTCCCAAGGTTTACTGGAAAATATCGTACAGATAAGAGCCCCCAAGATGCTACCACTTCAAGGGAAATTGTTGCAATGTACCAAAATCAACTTAAACAAATCAGTCAAGTCTAAGGAAAAGGGAAGGCTAAAACTGATAAGCATCGAACACTAAATGTAATGTAAGGGAGGAAATCTTGTGACTTTAGAGCCAGAAAAAATGAAGACGCTTATTGCGTTCAAAAAACGTTTAGAAAATCAACTGGAAACGTTAAATGTTGAAGTCAAAGAAGTCCAGGCAGCATTAGATATAGTTAATACTATGCTGCTTGAGAAGGGGTTTAAGCGGGGGGATTTAAAAGAGATTCCACCGTCGAATCTGCCAAAAGAAGTAGTAATACCAAAGCAGGAACAAACCTGCGAGCTGCCAATTGGCCCACGATCTGCACCGGTACCTGTAGGGACAGTAACAGTTCAAGATAGAGAAAGTGTAATTCCATTAAAAACAATGAATGAGGAATCATTAGCATTGATTTGTTTTGATAAAGAAACTATGCATGTACTACCGGATGAAAGCAAACATTTCAGTGTCAATACCTTGCCCTTCCAAAACTTTTTAGTAGAGAAAGTTCTTGATAAAATGAAGGAGAAAGATGAGGAACTTGTACGTAGCAACCAGTTAGAAGCAAACAAGGCATTCATTTATGATATTGTAAAAGAAGAGGATTTAATTCGAGAGATAGTAATACATAATGTTGATGATGAGCGTTTGAAGGAGTTAAAATCAAGCATTCGTTGGACCTTTGAAAAAATGTATGAAAAAATGAAAAAATAGGCTTATTATAAGTGTTTGTCGATAATAGCGGTTATGTTTTTTTTAACACATAACCCAACAAGTCGCTCGATTTCTTGACCATTTTTGAAGAGAATCATTGTTGGGATGCTAAAAACTTGGAATTTTTCTGCTGTAGACGGATTGCTGTCAACGTCAAGTTTGCCAATTGAGGCTTTTCCAGAGTATTCTTGAGCTATTTCATCTATTGTTGGTGCTAATGCTCGGCATGGTCCACACCAAGTTGCCCAGAAATCTATAAGGATTAGTTTACTATTTTTTAGAGTTTCTTCGAAATTGGTATCGGTAACATAAATAGGTAAACTCAATTTAGGATACTCCTATGCATTTTAATTAAAGTTTCTTTTGAATAATATAAGGGTTCGTGTAAACGTTAAGAGGTAGTATCGAGAGACTAAACGTAGAGTATTGGCGTTCTGATTTTTGGAGTAGGGAACAAGAGTTAAATGTTTGTAGAATTGAAGAAGAAAATCATGTATAGAATAATCACTTCAAGGTACTTGCTATTTCAATAGCAGATAGAAAATGTGACAAGATTTGTAACTGTACCACAGAGATTTTGCAACAAACATTAATCATACCATAAACGTGCGCTAGTTTTATAGAAAATGTTACACATAAGAGCGGCAATTTTGCGTTTAAAAATATATGAAAGAGTAAAAAGTTGGTTGTTTAGAGTTCTATACTTCCTTTAAGTAGATGCACATCTACAACTTTACCTGTGTCAGCATAAATACCAACAGCAACTATGTTTATTCCACCAGAATAAATTGTGTCAAGATTTAATTGCACATACCAGTATGGATATAACTTCACTGAATCTTCTCTTGTATGAGGTATCATTTGAACGGATAAGGGTGGTCTTGTTGTTTTGAAACCAGAAACTGGCTTACCTTCAATATTATAGGTTAGAGTTTTTACATAGTTTTCTGCTATTTCAATTGCTTTTTCTTGTGTCACAGAAATGGCACTACCACTTGGTTGGAACAGGAAATAGCTATCGGTCATAGTAATTAGGACGTTGTTTTGAAAAGTCATTTGCAAGCCTTTAGTTTGGTAGTCTACACCATTCTCTGTAAACATCCAGAGTAACTCAGCAGTGGCACCAGAAATGTAAATACTCAGTTTCAAGTTACCATCATCTGTTAATATCATACTTTGCGTTGAGTCGACTTTGCTTAGGAGATTAAGCATATCTGTGATATAGGCATCGCCAGAGTAATCTTTATACCCAGACAGGATTGCGCGAGCACTGATAATAGGATTACTAGGTTCATTTCTATTGGAGATCGGGTAACTTTCTATCATGACAAGTTCATATCTAGAAAAATGTCCATTTCTGAAACGAAATAATGTAGTTAGACTGCTTGTTCTGCTTGTAAGTGAGTATGTGGCCTCTTCTTCAGATACACCTCCAAAATCAGTTCGCCATCGTAAAGTGTTACTTAGTAAAGTAACAGTATAGCTTTTTGTATCAATATAGGTGACATTTTGTAGAAAAGTAGCAATTTTATTGGTTCCCATACCCCAAGATAGTAATTGCTGGTTTTCCTCATAAAGGGCTTGTTGTGATTTTGACAGTTGATAGATTTGTATGCCAGAAAAACTTGCTAAAAGCACAATTATAATTAGCATTATACTAAAAATAGAGCGCTTTTTAAAAGCCAGTTGGTGATGTTTAGGTTCAACTCTATGAACATCTTCTACACCTTTCAGGGCGCTAACACTAGCTTGGCCAAAAGCAGATAATCGGTACTGCCCAGTATCCAATTTAGAAATTAGGTCGCCAAGGCTTTCAAGGTGATAAGTCAAGTTTGGTGTTGAGATGCCAAGTACGTCTACAAGTTCCATGAAAGTCATGGGTTTAGAGTCAAGCATACGAAGAATTTTACGTCTTATAGGATGCTTAAACGAACTGAACATTATTGAGTAAATTTCATCTTCAGTATTACTTGACAATCTTTGTCACCAATTATTAAAATGCAGGCTTAGGCTATAAAAGTTTCAATTACCAAGAATAAGATTACTTACGATTCTATTAGACACTTATAATACACCTGTAGCAAACAAGGAGAATACTTTATAGTACATAAATGTGTATCCAAAATATCAAAAATAATAATTACTAACTGTAAATAACTGAATCACACATGATAGTTATACAATATTTAGAAAATCATACAAACGAAAAACTTGTTAAGACTACATTAAATTTGCGACACACAACAGAGGAGATCCATATGATACAGGGTTAGTAGTGATTAACCCGTAAATTTCGGTTTTTAGGGAATATGTATTTATAGTGTTTTGCATCATAATCATCAAAACTACTGGCTATCTCTTGCTGTTTGAGAAAAACGTGCTTTGTGTTTTGGGTAGTGAAGTGGTTTTAAACCGAATTTTGAATGGGGGAAAAAGCTGAACCTATATACCTAATAGGTATATATGTTAATTTCAAAATTGTCTCTTAAATACGGTTAAAAGAAGAGTATTTTTCAATTTTAAGCTTAAAATCACAGTTTCAGCTAAGACATATGACCCTAAAATACGAAATTTACGGATTAACATTTTGAAGGCGATATAGTTTATGGTAGCTGTTGAATAAACTGAAAAGAGTTTAAAAATTTGACTAACAGTAATTATTGTTATAAGAGTAACATGTCATCCCTAGTCAGCCGTTATTCGCGGACTGAGCTTAGGTGATGCTGACGTTTTGGATGTCGAAATATCGTTTTGCCAAAAAGCGCAAACGTTCGGCGTTCTTGCCATTTTTACCTATGGCTACGCCCTTGTCTTTGGGGTTTACGGTGATAACTGCCATTTTTTTACCATCAGTACGCTCAGTGACACGAATTTCACGTACTGTTGCAGGTTTAAGGGTATTTTTCATAAATTGAACTGGGTCTTCACTGTATTCGATAATTTCGTGTGTTTTCCCAGTCATGCGCTCAAGTGTGTGTATGTTTCGCCCACCTTTACCGATGGCTACACCTACTTGACCCTGATTTACGATAAAAATTACACGCCCTTGCTCTTCATCAATTATGCAGTCTTTCACGCTTGCGCCGCTTATACTTTCAAACAATGCGATGTAACGCATTTCGTCGCATGTGATTTTTATACCGGTTGTCATTGCTCTCCTCCAATTGTTTCTTGAATTTCAGATGTTTCCATTATTTTAAGAATGTCTGAATCTCCTGACTCCCTGATGCTTAGCGCAGAGATTATGAATAGCTTACCTGCAACTTCAGCAAGATCCATTGATGTACCTTTATAGGTTATCGTGGGAACTTTTGAGATTTTACCATAGTATTCTATATCGTCTTTTATGTCTTTTGGACAATTAGAGGCTAAAACAATCATTTTAGCCTTGCCAGTTTTAGCGTTTTGCAGTGCCGAATTGGCTCCGAAAGAAACTTTGCCAGTTTTGACGGCTAATGCAATTGCCTTATCTATATTTATCATGCTTCAGTTTTTCCTCCATCTTTTTCTTGATTTTCAAATGTGGACATATACAATTCAACTAGGCCTGTGCCGATTGGTATTGACTGCCCAACTATAACGTTTTCTGTTACCCCAGCTAAAGGATCACTTTCACCTTTAACGGCTGCTTCGACTATGTTTGGAATAGTAATTTCGAATGCGGCGCGAGCTAAGACGCTTGCTTTCTTGCCACTAATACCGTGTCTACCGATTTGTTGTACATCACCTGTCGTGGTCATCATGTCAGCTACTAGCATAACGTGTCTCACGTCAACATCTAAGCCTTGATCTTCCAGTACACCTTTTGCTTCATTAACTAGAGCATTTCTTGCAGCTTCAACACCTAAGGTTTTTGCGATTTCGTGGATATTATTTGTTGTTGTTCTTGATGTATCTACGCCTGTAATTTCTAAGACTTTAGCTAGATTTGAGCCATCAGTGCGAATTACCCATTCACCGTTTTCTTCTGTAACTAATACTCGTTTAATGTCTGGAACACCTTTTATGTGTGCTGCTGGTAACTTTGCTAGCATGCGTTTTAGTGCTTCGGCTTTCTTTGGTTTGATTTCAATTGTATCGTCAATTACTGTAACTGTAGCGTTTAATGTTTCAAGACGTGCTTTAGCTTCGTCCATTGTTATACTGCGGTCATTCATCATTGTGCGATTAAGTTCAACAATTATAACCTCTTTAACTGGGTCTTCATATATTGCTGAGGCTAAATTTTCAAGTGAAGTGTAGATGATATCTCGTGCTACTGCCACGGCGCCTTCTTTGTCTTTTGCGTTTTCACCTGTTAGGTAGATAGTCATAATAGGTGTTGAGGGGATTTTGCGTGCGTCCACGATTTCAATGAGTCGTGGTAAACCTAAAGTGACGTTTTGTTCTTTGACTCCTGCATAGTGGAAGGTTCTAAGAGTCATCTGTGTACCAGGTTCACCTATGGATTGAGCTGCAACAATGCCAACTGCTTCACCTGGCTCCATTAGAGCTCGTTTGTATTGTTCTGCGGTTATAGTTGTAGCTTTTTCTATGCCTTCTTTGGTTAATTTACTCTTTGAGAGATTGTTTTTAAGTTGGTCAAACAAAATGGGTGTAAGTTGGGTTTCAACATCTCTAAGTTGTTTTTTGATAAAGTCTGTTGATGCTGGTTCACCTTTTTCTTCACCGATTCTAATTTGTTCGATAAGTCGACTAACGTTAACTGCTTTTCCGTGGTCGCTTTTTGCTGGATCAACACCGTCTTCACCGTAGCGGAATTGAATAATATCACCAGCAGAATCGCGGACAGTGTTGTCGTACTCTAGACGTATATGTTCGAGTGCGTTAATGAGTCTGCGCTGCATGTAGCCACTTTGTTGAGTGCGTACTGCAGTATCGACTAGACCTTCTCTGCCACCCATAGCGGGGAAGAAGAATTCAATTGCATCAAGCCCCACCTGATAAGAATTGTATACAAAGCCTCTTGCCTTAGGTTGAGGGTCGTTTTCTTTAAAGTGAGGTAATGCACGTCCTGCATAACCTCTAAGAATACGTTTGCCTCTAACGGATTGTTGACCAACACAGGCTGCCATTTGACCGATGTTAAGACTTGAGCCTCTTGCGCCTGTTCGCGTCATGACAATACCGGCGTTTTCCAAGGTAAAGTCTTCGTCTGCAATTTTGCCAGATTCATCTCGAGCTGTTGAGAGTTCATGCATAACATAGATTTCAAAGGACTCTTCCAGAGTTTGACCAGGTAAACGTGTAAGGGTACCATTTTGGAAGTTAGTTATGTGTTCATCGATTTTTTTCTGCGTACGATCCATTGTTTTTGCCATACGGCTACGTGCTCTCGGAGAGAGTACTAATTGATCATAAGTATAGCTAAAGCCTCTCATTGAGATGAAAAGCTTCAATAAATGAGTAATATTGTTAAGAAATGTTCTTCCTGCTTGTGTACCGTAGTCTTTTATGATTCTGTGAAGTAAACTTTCTGATTGTTCAGAACCGATACTTCGTCTGTCAATAACACCTGAAACTAGTTGACCATTGTGTACCACAACGTAAGCATCGTGTTTGCATTTATCTTCTTCACATTTATTACAACCTTGACAAATGTTTGCTTTCAAGACATAGTTTAAAGTTTTTGGTAGGAACAAACTAAAGATTTGCTTGCCTGACCACATTGGTTGTGGTTCTTTGATTTCAGGTTCGGGAAGTTCGCCAGTGTAACCAGTGGTTGTTAATAAACGGTCTACTTGTTCTCGACTAATATAGCTACCTTTTCGGGTAAAGTAATAGGCACCTGTGATAAAGTCTCTGATTGCTCCAATAATGGGGCCACCAAATCTTGGAGAGAGAATTTGATCTTGCACTTGCATAAGTAGTAATGATTCAGTTCTGGCTTCTTCGCTTTGTGGAACATGGAGGTTCATTTCGTCGCCATCAAAGTCTGCGTTGTATGGTGGGCAGACACAGAGGTGCATACGGAAGGTTTTGTAGGGGAGAACTCTAACATAATGGGCCATAATGGACATGCGGTGAAGTGATGGTTGCCTGTTAAAGATTGCAATATCCCCGTTTTTTAGGTGGCGTTCAATTATAAAGCCAGTTTCAACTGCTTCTGCAATTTTTGTGCGGTCGACAACGAATTCAAGTCGGATACGTTTGCCGTCTGGACGGATGATGTAGAGAGCACCAGGATAGTTTTCTGGACCATTGATTACATATTTTTTCATTTCCTCAATGTTCCAAGCTGTTATTTTCTCTGGTACGGATAATCGCATAGCCACGTCTTGTGGTACACCGACTTCGTTTATGTCTAAGTTAGGGTCAGGTGAGATAACGGTACGGGCAGAGAAGTCGACACGTTTACCAGAAAGGTTACTTCTAAATCGGCCTTCTTTGCCTTTTAGACGTTGGCTGAGTGTTTTTAGTGCTCGGCCACTTCTGTGTCTTGCGGGGGGGATGCCTGAGGCCTCATTGTTGAAGTATGTTGTAACATGGTACTGCAACAGTTCGCTGAGGTCTTGAATGATGAGCGTGGGTGCACCGGCTTCCATGTTTTCTTTCAAACGTTGGTTAATTCGTATAATGTCTACGAGTTTATGAGTTAAATCATCTTCAGAACGAATACCAGACTCTAAAGTTATGGAAGGACGGACATAGACTGGGGGAACGGGTAAAACTTGTAGGACCATCCATTCTGGACGGGCAACATTTGGGTTGAAACCTAAAATTTCTAGGTCTTCATCGCTTATACGTTCGAGGCGTTCGCGGATCATACTTGGGGTGAGGGGTTCAGAGCCTAATTCTGTTGCTTCGACGAATTTTGTTGGTTTTTCGAAAGTAATTTTGTATTGTGCTGAGGCACAATATGGGCATTGTTTGGCTTTGATGTCAGTCATGATTTCTTTGTAAACTTCGTCAGGTATAGTGCCAAGTAGATCGTTAAATCTTTCGATTTTTTGTCGTGCTTTTTTGGATGCCTCCTCAGACAGTAATATGCGCCCGCAGCTGCGGCAGGTTGACTTTATCAAATCAGCAATGATCTTAGTAAATTCTATATGTACTATGGGTACTGCAAGCTCGATATGACCAAAGTGTCCAGGGCATCGGACTGCAGTGTTTCCGCATGTTTTGCACCGTTGGCGTGGTTCAAGCGTTCCTAAACGGCCATCCATTAAACCTGCGGTGATTGGTGCACCGTCTTCATCATAGGTGTCGGGTGTTTGGATTTCAACGACTGATTGTTTTCTGAGGTCTTTTGGTGAGATTAAGCCAAATGAAATTGCGTCAACTACTTTGTGGATTAATTCTTCCGATGCCATGATTATGCTTTCTCCTTAAGTTTTAATTTTGGTGTAATGCAGAGGCTCTGCAGTTCTTGTAGCAACAATTTAAAGGCATAAGATACAGTAACAGGAGCAATCTTTACCTTTTCATCACAAATTTTGCAGACATAGCGTCTTTGTTTCATGTCGAAATAAGCTATTTGTCCACAGTTTTCGCATATAAATAAGGTGTACTTGTCAGATTCCTCAAGCAATCTGTCTCGTAGTAGCATAGCTGCGCCGTGACCAATAAGACAGTCTCGTTCCATTTCGCCGAATCTAAGACCGCCTCCTCTAGCTCTGCCTTCCGTTGGTTGTCGGGTGAGCATTTGAACTTGTCCTCTGGCTCTTGCATGGATTTTGTCGGCTACCATGTGATGAAGTTTTTGGTAATAAACAACACCGACAAAAATGTCTGCAACAAACTTTTCGCCTGTGGTTCCATTATAGAATACTTCGCTTCCTGTATGGCTAAAACCCAATTTTACTAGATTATTTCTAACTTCGGTTGGGTCTTCATTTGAAAAGGGTGTACCATCACCTGGTTTTCCACGGGCTGCTGCAGCTTTTCCTGCCAAAGATTCGATAAATTGACCGATGGTCATTCTTGATGGGATAGCATGAGGGTTAATCATTAGGTCAGGTGTTATGCCTTCGTCAGTAAAGGGCATATTTTCAGGTGGCACAATTAAGCCAATGACTCCTTTCTGTCCGTGGCGACTTGCAAATTTGTCACCGAGTTCAGGAATTCTTTGGTCTCGTACACGGACTTTGACAAGTTGGCTGCCTTCGCCAGATTCAGTGACAAATATACCATCTACAATACCAGTTTCGCTTGGACGCATATCCACACTGGTATCACGCATTGATGGGCCTTTTACTTCGAATTCTTTGTATTCTTCAAGGAATCTTGGTGGGCTAATTCTGCCAATTAGAACGTCTCCACCAACTACTTGTGATTCGAGGCTAATGATTCCATCTGGTTCAAGTAAACGGTAGTATTGCTCGCCTCGGTAGCCGCGTGTACCAGCTTCTGGAACGGTGAATTTGTCTTTTAATCCACCAAGATACTGGCGACATTCTGCCTCATAAATACGATAGAAAGTTGATCTAAATAATCCCCGTTGAATTGATGCTTGATTAAATATTATAGCATCTTCCATATTGTAGCCTTCGAAGCTAAGCACTGCGACAATACAGTTTTGGCCTGTTGGACGTTGTTTGTAGCCCATAACTTCCATGTTTTCTGTTTGGACTAAGGGTACTTGTGGGTAGTGTAGTATGTGACTGCGGGAATCTGTTCTGTTATGGAAGTTTGTTCCGTAAACGCCTAGAGCTTGTTTTGCCATTGCTGCTTGATAAGAGTTACGTGGTGACTGGTTATGTTCTGGATATGGAATTGTTGATGCGCAGATACCAAGCATTGTATAGGTGGCGATTTCAAGATGAGTTGTTTCAGGTTTTATGTCCTCATATGTTATGGCGATGAAAGCGTTTTCTTCTTCTTCAGCATCAAGGTATTCAATGTGGCCCGCTTTAACTACGTCTTCCCATGACCATTCACCAAGAGCAATTTTTTCAATAAATTTAGATTGAAGTTTAGGAGTGCTGTTTTCAACTATAATTAAGGGACGTCTTACACGTCCTTCGTCAGAGTTTGCGTGGACCTCTTCTGTTGAGGTTTGGGATTTGTTAAAGTATGTAATGTTTACTTCTGTTGAGATTTCTCCTGAGCGACGTTTTGCACGGAAGTTTTTGACCATTGTTTGGGGTGAACTGTGGTAACCGATGATGTTACCGTCAACGAAAACTTTGGCACCTAAAAGGCGTTGGTCAATTGTTACTTCTGCTGCAGGAATTGTTCCCATTTCGAAGAGAATTTGTTTTATTCTATCGGGATTTACGCCGACTGCTATTGTGGCAGATAAGGCTAGATTTTTAACAAGGCCACAGTTAGAGCCTTCAGGGGTTTCGTTTGGACAGAGCCTACCCCAGTGTGTTGGATGTAAGTCTCTGGCTTCGAAGTTTGGTTGGCTTCTGCTTAAAGGTGACTGGAGACGTCTTAGATGACTAAGAGTTGAGATATAGTTTGTTCTGTCAAGCAGTTGTGTAACACCAACTCTTCCTCTGCCCCAGTTGCCTGTTGCCAGTGCATGTTGGAATCTTTCGGTGATTATGCCGGGTCTTACGGCGGCTGATACAGTAATAATTGGGCCTTTAACGCCGATGCGTTCGAGTTGATATTTGATATCTCGTGTCAAGTTGCGGAAGGACACGCGGAAAAGGTCTGCAAGTAGTGGACCACCGAGGCGTAAACGTTTATTTTTAAAGTGGTCTTTGTCATCTTGTTGGCGTATGCCCATTTTTAGTTGGATAACACGGTATGCCATTTCGCCTAGGAATATGGCTTTCTCTTTGCGATTTGCATCACTTCTGCCCAAGTGGGGTAAAAAGTTTTTATCAAGGGCTGTTTCTGCTTTTTGAAGTCGATATTCTTCGACTTGACCGTGAGCGACACGGTTGCCAATAAAGAGAACCGCATCAGAAGATGTGTCAACGCCGACTGCTTTTTCGAAAGAAGCGGCAAGTTGTGCTTGAATATCTTTGTCAAGGCTTACTGCTTCTGCGATATCTTTGTCTTTTTCCATGCTTAATGCGCGCATGATAACTACAAAGGGAATTTCTGTAGGTACGCCGGGCATTGTTACATAGATTGCGTCGTCTGATTTTAGTTTGAGTTCTATCCTTGCGCGGAATCCAACGGTTGTTGAGAAAATTTTTGCTTGATATATGGGGCTAGTTCCTTTGTCGTCTATATCTACGATTACACGGTTGGGTGCAAGGTCTTCCATGGCTACGATGACGCGTTCAGAACCGTTTACGACAAAGTATCCTCCAGGGTCGTCTGGGTCTTCGCCAGCTGCAATTAATTCTTCATGTGATAATTGGCTAAGTAGACAAAGTTTGCTTTTCAGCATTACAGGTATGTTTCCGATATAAACAAGTTCTGTGTCTTGTTCACGTCCATCTATGACTGGCGTCATTTCAAGTGCGATTGGTGCACTATAGGCGAGGTTTCTTAGACGAGCTTCCATGGGATAAATTTCGTGTTTTGTTCCATCTACCTCGGTTACGTAGGGACCGGTTATTCTGCTTTGGGGATCAATTACCCATATTTGGCCTAGTTTTACTTTGTAGGGATTGTCTGGAACTTCTATGGGTATTTCAGCTACTTCGCCTACGACTTCTTGTAGGCCATGGTCGATGAACTCATTGTAGCTGTCAAGGTGTTGCCTTACTAGGCCCTTGTCGTTGAAAAATGCTTTCAATAATAAGTGGGTATCTTCTTTCTGTATTTCGGTCATGCTAAACATTCTCCAATTAAGTTAAACTGGTAAGTGTGAATTTTTGTTAAGCCGGTCTTTCTCACGTGAAAAAATTTCTCCTACGTCTGCTGAGAGCACAAACACATCTACGCAGCCTACTTATAAACATTGTTGTGATGGTTACGTCTAAACTGTGGGTTGACTAAACTTTCACAGAACTGCAATACAAAAATAACACTTTTAGAATGCGTGAAACGCTTAAAAAAGGGCGTAACAAAGAAAAACAACAAAAATCACTAACAAGCATTTTAAGTCATATAACCTTTGAAAACAAAACGGGTTTCAAATAAAACCACCTAGTAACATATCTAAAAATAACACAAGCTAAGTAGTCAATATCTAACTATTTTGTATTTATCTCTACCAAATTGTCGTTTGCGTTTTTCCTCAGCTTCAGTTATCTTAGAGTTAAATGTTTTAACTTGATACGTTTGAGGTTTACCCGTTTCGTTACCAAAAAAATCTCGTTCTTGAATCACAAAGTCACCACCTTTACGAATTTTGACACAATCATTACCTTTCATTGCTTGATCAAATGCAAAACGATCACGTGCAAGATCACCTGCCATTTTTCTTGGTGACTTAGCAAAGCGTCTGTTAGTATTCCCAAAACCATAAGGACGTTTATCTGAAGAGTTTTTTGACAAATTAATAACCTTCTATTTGTAGAGCGTGTTTACTTTAATTTTCCTATTGTCCATTTTTTGGCTTCAGCTATGTCAGCCTCGTTTGGTCTGCCGCGTCTAGTGAAACCAAATGTTTGACCAAGGCAAATAAAATAGTCGGGTTCTAAATGTTGACCTTTCAGTTCGAGTGCTTCTTTGACACTTTGATAAGCAAGCTTGTTGCTTGCACCTCCTCCGGCCCAGGTCATAAACAGTTCAAACCGTTTGTCACTTCCTAAATTTGTCGTTTTTATAAAGTTTAATAGTTCAACATATGGCTCACCGCCACGTATGCCTGTGCCAAGAAAAATCAAGTCATACCCATCTAAAGATGTAGCTGTTGAGGAGGAGGGGGTGTTGATATTTTTTGTTAGTTTTACTGCTTCACAGTTAGCAGTTTGGGCGATTGCAACCGCAATTTTTGCAGTATTACTTCGATGAGAGGAATAGATAACAACAGGATTCATGTCACTTAACCTGATTTATATTATGTGTTAGTGTTTAATATTTTTATACGACTTGAATTCATCAGTTTTGTTAAATGCTTTTTGAATCACAGACAAGTTTTCTTCAATACATATCAAAGTAATTTCCTAAATTCCCGTATTGAGTCTACATGTAGAAAGTCTTCATTTGTTCCTTAATTTTAAGCTTCTTAATTGTAAACAACCGGTTCTTTGTTCTTTCACAACACATCTATAGTGCCAATTGAGCACTACAACAAC
>Ga0209737_10001995_pt1 | contig 14359 bp, 12 predicted proteins | sample TergutCu122P3_FD_187284 | JGI IMG/M metagenome (GOLD analysis project Ga0209737, IMG submission 187284) | Cubitermes ugandensis P3 segment gut microbial communities from Kakamega Forest, Kenya - Cu122 P3 (SPAdes) (version 2) | ecosystem: Host-associated > Arthropoda: Insects > Digestive system...
TATAGTTGCAGGTATCAGATGGGTGCTTTCTCCGTCTATATCACATCCGGGTCCGTAGTAATTCGGTGGAATCAAGCAAACCCAATCCATTATACTTTGAGCAAGCAGATGCTCAAGCATAACAAGCTTACAAACGCCATATGAACTCTCCGGACGTCCGTGCCAAAGACTTTCTTCGGTTGTCGGAATGGGAACTTGGCTATTATAGCATGATGATGAGCCAATCATAATGAAGTACTTTACATTATGCTTTAATGAGTTATGTACAGTATTATAATTAATCAGCAGGTTGTCTTCCAAATATTCCAATGCTCTTTTGTCGGCATTACCCACACCACCATGCATGGCGGCAAGATGGATAACAATATCAAAAGCATTCTCTTTAAAATAAGCATCAACAGAATCCGTATTCACAAGATCGAGTTCTTCTATTGAAGGATAATATAAAGAATACTGTGCTTCTAATGCTGCCAAACGCGCAATAAGCCTTTTACCTAAAAAACCTGAAGCACCTGTAATCAATATTTTTTCCATAATAAATTTTTGTCCTTTAAAAGCTAATCCGGATTCTTTACTGAGTGTAGACCAAAGTATTCAGCAAAAACAACATTAGTCCAATGATTAGGGTTGCCGGTTATATATCTTGCACTGTAAATCGGATTCCACGGAGAACGCTCAGAAGCGTGAAGGTTTGTCATTAGTCGATGAGGAATAATAATATCAAGATTACCCCGGGCTATTTCAGATTCTATAAAGCTTATCTTTCTATCGTGAGTTACTTTAGTCATAGCTATATCAATGGTAGCATTTATAAACGTATTAGTAAACTGAAAAGCCAGTATGCAGATAAAGCTTAATACAACTATTTTCAATGACTCTTTTTCAAAAGATATTCCGGCAAATAAATGGGCACAGGCTATAATCATAAAAATAGTCGCCCCGAACATTGTTCTTTCCGGGATATGAGGTGATAATACCATTGCATATGCAGTTGCTATTGAAGCGATATAAAATATAAAAGAAATACATAAACGCTTATAATCTCTTTGTAAGACCAGATTTATTATAACTAAAACTATTAGTATTACCATCAAAACCAGGAAATTGTTGTATAAATAGTTTGTAATAGTACTTGCTCTATCGGCGAATATCATAAATGAATTCCACTCGTATACCTCGTATTCTCCAAGCGCTATTCGAGAAAAATTCCCCGGAGCGAGAACCAAACCCAATAAACCGATAACACTACCAAGTAATCCACTGATCATCCATATTTTTATCTTTTTCTTAAATATAAGACAATATACAAAGAAAAGAGATACTATAAGTATCATTCCGCCGGACATACTTTCAATACACCATCCGGCGATGATACCAATCAAAAACATTCCGGCTATCGGTATATATTTATGCTTAAAGACCTCATGATCTGAAATGTATAGGTAATATGGCAATAAAAAACTCAGAATTATAACCGCGCCCCATAAATAAATTACCGAACCGGTTGCATATAAAAACACATGACCATAAGCTGCGGTGTAGAGCCAGATAGAAAAAACAATAAAAAGATATAGGAGAATATCATGTTTTTTTTGCACAGTTGCGAATTTGTAAATCAAGATAGTTAAACCTACATATATGAGAGCGTTTAATATGTTAAATATAAATTTTGGAAACATTAAAATGAATCTTAAAATGAATTGAGTAACAAATCGCCCCTCCCAGATCAGATAATGATAAACAACACGCTGCCAGACATCAAATACTGATGTAGCTGTCGCATAACCAAAATCGTCAATCATTAATGGCGTCAGAAAATTCAACACCAGCATTTTGGTAAAAACTAAACCACCAATAAGAAAAAACAATTTCTTATTTAGATTTGGGTTATCACCCTCCCCGTCATTGTGAGGAGCTGCGCTTTGAGACAATCCATGAAGCTCCATAATTTAATCTCCATCAAGCTTTAAAAAAATCAGATACGCCTTGTATTACATAATTAACTTCGTCATCCGTCATTTCCGGGAAGATAGGAAGGCAAACAGTCTGCTTGCAAATCATCTCTGCAATCGGCAAATCACCTTCACTATATCCTAAATAGTCGAATGCTTTCTGTAAATGCAAAGGCACCGGATAAAACGCACCTGTTCCGATATTCTTTGATGCAAGAAAAGCGCAAAGCTCGTCTTTCTTTTCTGTACATATAGCATATTGATGATAGCAGGTTGTTCCAAATTCCGAAACCATCGGAATCTTTACAATATCTTTTAATCCCTCATCGTAAAGCGCTGCTATTTTTTGCCTTGCCGCATTATAGCAATCCAGATATTTTAACTTCAAATTCAAAACCGCAGCCTGAACAGCATCTAATCTGGAATTATATCCAATTAAGTAATTATAGTACTTGTATGGATCATATAGTGCATCACATTTAGATTCCATTGCTGTTTTATCTGCAACGCCTGTAAGAAACTCACGTGCCTTTGCCCCGTTTTTAGCCATACCATGTGTGCAAAAAGCACGTGCGATTATAGCTAACTCATCATCGTTTGTAGTTATCATACCCGCATCTCCAAAAGCACCCAGATTTTTCGTCGGGTAAAACGAAAAGCATACTAAATTATCTGAGTTACCGATTTTTATTCCATTGATTTCGCTACCGATAGCTTGAGCGGCATCCTCGACAACCATCAAGTCATGTTTTTTTGCTATGGAGTTAATTAAGTCCATATCACATGGCCATCCGAAAATATGCACCGGCACAATGGCTTTTGTTTTCTTTGTTATTGCAGATTCAATCTTTCCCGCATTGATATTATAATCCGAATCCCGAATATCAATAAAAACGGGAACGGCACCAACAGCTGCAATCGCCTCTGCCGAGGCAAAAAAAGTGAATGGTGTAGTAATTACTTCATCACCGGGATTGATTCCGCCGGCACGTAAAGCGACCATAAGAGCATCCGTACCGTTCGCGCATGGGATTATATGTTTAACATCAAGATAATCTTTCATATTATCTTCAAAATCTTTAACATAATTACCGCCAATATACGCCCCGCTACGTGAGACATCAATAATAACCGGTTCAATCTCATCCATAAGAGCTTTATATTGTCTTTTTAAATCCAAAAACGGTATCGTCATGTGATGTATCCTTTTCAAAAACTGTGAAGTTATTATAACACCATTACATTCACTTGACAATAATGGCTTGCAAGTGTAGTATTTACATGCTTAATACTCATTATTGTTTCATTTGGAGCGTTTTAAATGCCTAAAAAGATATCATTATTTTTAAGCAAGGCTCTTTATATCACTTTTTTAGCTCTACTACTAATAGCTTTTGCGTTTAGTATAAATGCCTTTGTCAATCCGGATTTTCATTTTCGCCAATTGGACATGAATTTCAAATGGATTGCAGTTATATTACTGATATTTTTTTTAGCCGGTATTTATTATATTATAAAGAAAACTCATGAAGAAGACGAAAAAAAGCTTAGCTACAGTGATATACTTTTAATATTTCTGATTGCCTTTTGCTTAAGACTTATTTTTTTAGTGTTTTATGGTTATTTTTCTCCTCCGTTTGCCGATTCCATGTGGGCACATATGGCAGCGATGGGCTGGGGAGAACTACATCATCTATACGATTTGACATCATCCTGGGCAATTTTTTCTGTTCTTTTAAGAGAATGGTATTTGATTGCCATACCACATATTATTGCCGCATATTTCTTAAATACTATAGTGACAAGTGTAACAGCCGTTTTTATCTATATACTCGCCATGAATATATCAGAGAAACGCAGCATTGCACTTGTAGCAGCAATTGTTTTTACATTTTATCCGCATAACATATTCTTAAGTATTTTTATAACACCGGAACATATAGCAGTTCTCCTGACTTGTATAATTTTTATATTACTGCTACTCCCCCACCGTCACAACGGGGATCAGTTTCGACCGTCGGCGACCCTCTGCCATAATGAGGATCGTTCACTCCGTAGGGGACACGCCCCTGCGCGTACCGTTATGAGGCAATCTGCAACAAAGCATTATATCTTATGTGCCATAATAGGAATAATATGCGCGTTTGCAGATATCCTGAAGCAAGTTGCACCAATCATAATTATCGCATATGTGATAACAACAATACTTGCCTATTTCATTGGAAAAGAGAGTTTTTCCGGGAATACCGCAGATAATACCTTTAAATTTTTATCCAAATTATTGCTATCGATAATAATAATATCATTAACCCTTTCTATCGTTAATTTTGCTGTTTTACGTGTTGCTGAAAGAACGCTGGGTATTCAGTTCGCTAATCCAAGGTATCATATGACACATTTTATCTATGTCGGATTACAGCCGTCCGGCGAAGGACAGGTGTTTTTAGGAGATAATCCAAGACAATTTCTAGTCTTTCTGGAAGAAACCGGCAGAGATTTTGAGCTGGCGAGAATAAAAACAATCGAGTTTCTAAAACAGGAAATAAGAGAAAACCCGGCACAATTTGCAGCTTTATTTCCTCAAAAGTTTCGATGGGCATGGCAGGATGATACCATAGCTACATATCATATATGGATAATGGCTAGTCATAATCTGGTCTCAATAGCACATAGTTCAGACGATATTTCTCCCGGACTCTTACGTATCTCAAGAGAAGTATTGCCTTCTATTGCTCAAATTTTCTACATGTCACTGCTTGTCTTTTCAATAATCGGTTTATTTGGCGCGATAAAAGAGCTCAAAGAGCGGTTCAATTATGGGATATTTTTCATTTCGCTATATTGCTTTGGTTTCTTCCTGCTTCTGCTTATAATGGAAGCACAATCCCGGTATAAGGTAATGATAATTCCGTGCTTATGTATTCTTGCAGCATATGGTTATCATATTGTGATGCCGTCATCACGAGGAACAAAGCGACGCAATCCATTAGGAAATCTATAGACAACGGTACGCGCAGGGGCGCGTCCCCTACAGATTGCCACGCCTGCAGCTCGCAATGACAGCAATAACAAAAGGTAAAAACAAAAAAATGAAGAAATACAATAAAGATAACTTAATAAAAATACTTTGTATTCTTCCGGCGTTTGTTATGGTGTTATTAACATTCAACAGATTGTATTACGGGACGGAACTTACTGATGAAGCCCTTTATGTGGCTATGCCGCAAGCCTTTATAAACGGAATGCGACCATTTGCGACGAATTGGGAAATCCATCAGACCAGTGCTTTTTTTCTGTTGCCGTTTTTATATATTTTTCAATTAATAACAGGTAATACAGAGGGATTATTCTTGTTTAGCAGAATCGTGTACTTTGTGTTCACTTTATTTGTTGCAACAGTCGGATTTTTTGCTTTGAAAAAGTATATAAACGAGATACTTGCTGTTTATATATCATTTGTAATAGTCACCTATGCACCATTTGCCTTATATAATGCATCATATAATAGTTTATCGTTTACTTTTTTATTATTAGGACTATTCTTGTTAATTAACGCTTTTTCTATAGAGTCCGGTGATGATAAAGAGCAAAAAAAGAAGAAAATGCTTATTTTATCGGCAGGTATTTCACATGCATGTTTAGCATTTTTCTATCCACAAATGGTGATACTAAGCCTGTTTATCGGGATGTTTGTTGTTCCCTGTATTATATATTATACTTCCGGAAAAAATATAAAAAGTATACCAAAACTATGGGTATACTACATTACCGGCGGAGCTGCGATGGGAGTTATATTACTTTGTGTTCTGGTTCTTGCTGCCGGTGGACTTAATAATATATTGACCGGAATAAACGGAATCCTTTTAAATCCTAAATATGGGGAAGCCTCGATAGGTACTGAAATTATATCAAATATGCCCGTATATATTTTGGGAGCGCTGTATTGGCAGGGAATGCATTTTTTAATCTATCCGTTTTTAATTCTGGTATATTTTATTAGTAAAAAAGACAGATACAAAAATCCGTTCATTTGTTTAATATTGGTGCTTTTGCCAATTCTGGCACTTATATTCCATTGGTATATACTGGGAAATAGAGATTCCCGCACAATGATTATTTACACATTCCTCGTAGGCGGGATTATACCAATAGCCTTATATATGTTAACTAAACAATCTGAAGCTAATCCCCCCCTGCGTCATTGCGAGGAGCGTCCCGTAATCCGGCAATCCAGTGCACAGTCTAAAAAATTATTCATTCTTTTATACATACCAAGCTTCTTCGGATTCCTGCTTGTGAGTACGGTAAGTGCCGGTACATATGTACAGGCACCCTGGATAATGCCGGGAGGTATTATATTATCGGCTATCTTTGTCACATTTCTTATTGAAAAAATAATCACCGAAGGCAAAGCATTTAAACTGAGTAATACTGCTAAAAAGAAACTCATTTTATCTGTGCAGGTAATTGCTTGCTTATTTTTTCTTGTAAGCAACGTATTTGTGCACTATAATGTAGTATATAGAGATGCACCTATAAAAGAATTGAACCATAGGGTAGAGTATGGCATATTCAAAGGAATAAAAACAACACAGGAAAGAAAACTGACATTAGAAAACACTGAGAGATTGATAAAAAGCCTTGACCAAGACGGTAAGCTGGTAATGGCTATGGAAAATGTTCCGTTTTTCTATCTAATGTCAGATATGCAACCATCGGTTCCGCTGATTTGGGCAACAACTTATTATTTTGAAGGATTCAAAAATAGTATTCAAATTCTTGAATACTATAGTTGTGAGAGTAGAATACCCGACTTTATTTTCTTTTTCACTTTTGAAGATGTTACTTATCCGAATGACCCGGAGTATCCTCTGCATACGTGGATAAATGAAAACTTTACACTAAAGTATGATTATACGGATACTGAAAATATTATACCTTTTTTACTATTTGAAAGAAATTAAATAGGCTACTTTAGTAAAGGAGCTGGCGGCGTAGCCGACTGAGGATTTGTATAAAGGAGAAATAATTATGTTTAAGTATATTTTATTTTTAATATACATACTCATTTCCGTGAGTGGAATGGCGCTGATCAAATCCGGTGGTACAGCGAGCAGCCTATCGCTCAGAGAGGGGATGCTTGGATTATCTGTAAATATTAAGTATATACTTGGAATGGCTACGTACGCAGTATCATTTTTGTTGTATTTAATTGTGCTGCCAAAATTTGATTTAAGCATTATCGGCCCAATGGCAGGTTCTTCGATTATTGTATTATCGGTTATTGCAGGAGCATTAATATTTGGAGAAAAACTTGATTTTTGGCATATTTTGGGCGTTGTGCTGATTATTGCGGGAATTTTCATAATAAATTTTAAAAGATAGGATATTACATCAGCTCATAATCATCTACCAGTAAAAGTCCGCCTCGGCAATTAATGACCATATCATTTTCAAATTTTTCAACACAAGCACCATATTTATGATCCGGATAAGATATGCGGGTGTCAAAAACCTTAGAGCCCCATATCTTATATTTTTTTCCGTCAATAGTCCCAAACGCCCCGGGGTAAGGTTTGGTCTGTGCTCTTACAAAATTGTAAATATACCGGACATCCATTTCCTCCCAATCAATCAAGCCGTCATCAGGAGTCCTTTTCGGATAATATGACGGTATTCCTTCCTGTGGTGTGGTTTTTATGTCACCGGATAACAGCTTCGGAATGTTTCTGAGTATCATTCTTTTCGTCAAAATTGTTTTTTTATAATATAACGTTTTTATTGTATCAAATTCATTAATGTCAAAAAATTCGTAATCAAACACATCACCATCATCAATGCCCGGTTTGATCAGGAATAAGTGCATAATAAATCTCTTTTTGTCTTCAATTAGCGACCAGTTCATGGGTGAGCGGCCTCTCCCTTTCGGGAGAAAGTCTGAACTGCCGTGCACACCAATAGCACCGATCGAAAGTGTATCCAAAACAGCTTCAGGAAATAGCCTCTGCCAACCACCCTGAATTAGCAAATCAAACTTATGCTCCCTGAAGAAATCGATGTCAGCCTGATCCTTCAAGCTATAGCTCCTTACATGATATATAGGGATATTATATTTTTCAGCTATATCACTAAAGTCTTTATATCCGGAAATCGCGTGTTTTTCTTTATCGGAAGGATGTACTGTTACAATATGATCGAAGTTAACACCGTTTTTTGACAAAGATTGAAATAAATCCCAACCTTCTTCCAAACAGCCGACCAATACTATTTTTTTACTTAACATTTAATCGCCCCATATTTTCCATATTTTTATCATATAATAAATAGCATTTTTTGCTTCTGCCGTCAATGCACCTGCGTACACGCTCGCGAGGTGTCATTTTATCCGGAGTCCACCATTCGGGATGAAGAAGAATATGCAATTTTTTATGATCTCCACTAAGTACATCCTCCAGTCGATTATAACGCCAATAACCGTCCGAATCAGAGCAATAACAATAGTTGTCTTTTAAATATCTTGAATAAGTATTAACCATACCGCATACATCAAAATCCTCGAATGCCATCCATCCGCCGGCATCCGGATTGTGAAATGAAAAGACCTCAATATCAGTTTCAAATAAATTCTCAAGAATCTTCTTTTCGTAATTCAAATACATTTTTAACCCATCTGTGTCACCAATAGTCAGGTTATAATGTGCAGGTTCAAAATGCAGTCCTATATTGTGTCCGAGTTTTATTATTTCTTTAGTAAGTGTAGTAATTTCACGTTCCAGCAAATTATACATACTGCTGTGGAGATAAAGAAAAAAGGTACTTTTGACGTGGAGTTCGGTTTCAATCAACGCTAATTTGTATGCTCTATGCACTGAATAGTCAATATCATGTCGCCATATTACGACTGAGCCTAAGTCTTCTTTTATATCGCCATATGTTATAAAACTATATTTTTGCTTAGCGATTTTCAAAAGTCTCTTATAGTTTTCCTCTGTAAAATCCTCAATATAAAAGTCCATAAGCTTAAGTCATGCTCCTAAGTACAAATTTCAATAGATTATAACATATAATATGACTTGTTGCTACAACAAAACCTTAATCCTTGACCAACAAAAAGTATAGTATTATAATACACGATAGTGTGATGCGATCTAAATCGAAATGACCGTATGGGGAGGCGTATATGAATTCAGGTGAATTATGTTTTGCACATGAGTATAAAAACGTTTCGATAGTAATAGCTGCCATAAATGAAACATATTCTTTCAAAGAAACAGTTATGATTATTATTGATACATGTAATAAAGATGATATTTGTCAATTTTTTATTGTTTTATGTGATAGAACCACGCCTGAATGCATAAAAACCGCAGAATCTATCAGAGATATGAACTGCGGTATACCGGTTGAAATATATTATCAGAAGAAACCATTTGTAGGAATGGCATACAGAGAAGCTTTTGAACATGTCAAAGGTAGTCATGTAATTATGATGTCCGCTGATTTAGAAACTCCGCCAAATCTGGTTTCGCAAATGATCGAAAAAGCGAAGAAAAATCCAAATGGGATAATCACTGCATCGCGCTGGATTAAAGGCGGTGGGTTTAGTGGTTATTTTGGTATTAAACTAATAGCAAATTATATATTTCAGAAAATTATTTCGTTTTTATTTTTAACTAATTGTACCGATTTGACATATGGCTACAGGATTTTTCCCACAAAACTAATGCAGTCAATAAATTGGGAAGAGGAAAAGCATCCGTTTTTCCTTGAAACCGCTCTAAAACCACTCCGCTTAGGTGTTAAAATTTCCGAGATTCCTGCATTCTGGGAAGCGCGAACAGAAGGGGAATCACAAAACAGCTTTTTTGATAATTTCCTTTACTTTAAAACTGAAATGAGAATCAGGTTTATGAAAAAAAAAGATATATTAAGGGATTAGTATGGTATAATAATATACATTAGCATTGTTTATAGATAAGGAAAGAGTATGACAGTTTCTTGTATAGTATCTGCGTATAATGAGTCACAACTCATTGACAGATGTATATCACAATTGCTTGATACGCTTAAAAAGGATTTTGAGCAGTTTGAGCTGATTATTATCGATGACGGAAGCACAGATGATACAGCTGATAAAATAAAAACAGCCGCGGAAAAAGATGATAGAATTGTTTTTTTACCAAACTATGTCAATCTTAATCTCGGCTCCTCTGTATTGCGTGGGATGGGAGTTGCAAAATATGATTATATAACTATAAACTCAGTTGATTTATGTTTTCCTATAGAAGAGTACAAAAGCATAATAAACGAAGCTCAAAATTATGATATACTCGTCATCGAAAGGGTTGGTTATAAACCCGTTCTCTGGAGACGAATAGCTTCAAATATACATATTTTCCTGCTTCATATACTATTTCCAATCGGCATGAGAGGGAATCCGGTCACAAATTATATTCAAGTTTTCAGAAAAGAAATGCTTCCCCTGATAGAACCACTGTCAAGAAGTCCTATTTTTTTTCAGGCGGAAATGATTTTTCGCGCAAAACGAAAAGGATTGAGAGTAGGTAACAGAAAAGTGAATTTCAACGATGAAGTAAAACGAAAAGGTGCGTTTGGAAAGCCTCATGATATAATTTGGGGAATATATGATATGTTACGATATCGATTAAGGTCATGGTTCGGAAATGCTTGATTAAACATAACTGCTCACAACTCCGTTATTGCGAGCCGTAGGGGTGGCAATCCAGACACATGAATAATATTAGAACACAAAGCTTTAGGAGAAATTATATGTTAAACGCTGTTTTAATCGGATTTGGTTATTGGGGTCCGAATATCGCTAAAAACCTGAATTTAAGTCCGGAATATAATCTTACCGGGATTTGTGATATAAATGAAAATGCTTTAGAGAAGGCAAAAAGAATTTTCGGAGACAGAGTTAAATATTACACAGATTGGCAAGAGGCAATAGCAAAACAAAATATAAACGTAGTGGCAGTCGCCTTAAGAGACACTGAGCAGCAAGAGGTATCAAGGAGTGTATTAGAGAGAGGTCTGAATTTATTCATAGAAAAGCCTATGGCAACAAATATGGAAGATGCCATATTACTAAAAGAATTAGCAGAAAAAAACAAGGTAAAAGTCCACGTTGATCACCAAATGATTTTTAACCCCTTTATCAGACGAATCAAGAGCATGCTCGATAGTGGTGAACTGGGAGAAATCGTATATATTGAATCAAGCCGCTCAAATTTAGGTCCGCATATAAAAAAGGACATGAATGCATTATGGGATCTTGCCGTACATGATGTGGCAGTTTTGGACTTTTTTTGCGGGGGACAAAAGCCATTATCGGTTAATTGTATCGGACAGCAAAAATTCGGTACTGAAGAAGTGATAACATATTTGACAATAAAATATGATAGTTTCGTATCAATGATAAAATCCAATTGGTTCAGCCCGAATAAAGAACGTATGATGGTGGTATCCGGTACAAAAAAAATGGTGGTCTTCGATGATGTAAAAACTGATGAGAAACTGGCTATTTATGATAAGGGTATTGATATATCTGATTCAATGTTCGAAGAATACGGCAAACTGGAAGCAAAAGTACGGCTTGGGGATTTATATATTCCTAATATTGACTTTGAAGATGCTATGCTAAACGGACTAAATCACTTTGCACAGTGCATACATAATAATACGGAATCTCAAAGTAATCATGACGCGGCTATAAGAGTAATTGATATACTGCTTAAAGCAAATAACGCAATGAGAGAATTGTAATAAGGTAGAGGAAAATGCTCATACAGGCACCTGACGATACAATAAAGAGAATATGGCAAAGAATCCCGGGTAATATAAAGATTACTTTTTTTACCGCGTTTTTTGTTGGAATTGTTACCCATTTATATATGTTTACCAACACATTGCCAAACCATGATGAGTTTAAAAACCTGGTGGGGAATCTGGAATGGTCTATACCGGTAAACGGGCGCTGGTTTTCGCCATATATAGCTGCAATAAGCGGTATCTTTAGTATGCCATGGGTAAACGGGTTGATAGCAATTACATTTCTTACAATTTCCGTTTGCTTAGTTATCTCAATAGCACGGGTAACAAACTACTATTACTGTGCTTTGATTTCAGGTATTATGGTTACAATACCGGTGGTAGCTGCACATTTGAATTTTATGGGAGTAGCCACAGCCAGCATTTCCAGCATAATGCTTGCATGCATTGCTGCATATATAGCTGCAAATTATAAATTTGGTTATGTATATGCAGTAATACCACTAGTTTTTTCTATTGCTGTTTATCAAGTATCTATCAGTGTGATTGCTGCGCTTTTTATTCTGGTATTGATATTGGATGTTCTAAATAACCAGGTTACATGGCAAAAAATAGTATTACAAGGGAGCAGGTTTGTCGGCACGTTAGTTGTTGGCATGGTTATATATCTTCTGTCTATCAGAATAATGTTTCCAGACGGGCTGAGCACCTATCAAGGACTTAACCAAATAGGGCAAGTATCTATAGCTAATATACCAGATAATATTTTTAGTGCATATTATTACATGAGAGGATTCTTTCTTAGAGACAGCCGGAACTTCCATTATTCGTTTATGAGTTATTTTTATATGCTGTCGTTTATTGCATGTGGTGTACTGGTTGTTTTATGGTGTATAAAGAAAAAGCTCTATAAAGAACCTGTAAAGCTGATACTTCTGGCTGTTTTGTTAGTTTTGCTCCCGCTGGGTTGTAATATAATATATCTGATGGAAGTACACACCATACACGATGTAATGATATATTCGACTGTATTAATACCGGTTTTTTTACTTATTATAGTTGATCTATACTATAAAGAGTCAAATGAAAATATCCCTGAAACACAATTCTCCACAGGTGTCGCGGTTTTGTTTAATATAATACCAATAGCTTCAGCCTGGATCATTTCTATAACCATCGCTCTAAGTATATTTAATTACTGGATCGTATCTAATCAAGCATATTTTAAACTGAATATTAGCTATCAAGTGACCTATGCTCAATCAATTCTTCTTGTCTCCCGTATTCAAAACATTCCGGGATATACATATGATAAGGATATCGTAATAGTCGGGAGCCCGCATGTGCCCGAAGGGATTCCGGAACTGCAGGATATTACAGTTCATGGAGCGGGCAGTCCCGAATTATTACTGGATAGCTGGGCATATACGTATTTTCTAAGACAGTATCTAAACTTTACGCAAAATGTTGAACACTTGCGCTTTTTTGATACAGTGTTAGGATGGATACTTCAGGAAGAAAAAGTTGTAACTGCGATGAATATTGCTAGAGATATGCCAATATATCCGGATGACGGGTCTATTATTATTAAAGACGACACAATTTATGTGAGATTTGCATATATTTTTAAACGCTGTTGCTGGGAAAGAATATGCTCTTGCAGTTAAAGGAGGAATAAAAATGCCGACATTATCTGTCGTAGTGCCATGTTATAATGAAGAAGAATCTGTACCTCTTTTTTATAAAGAAATTACAACTGTGATGAAAACCATACCGGATATATTACTGGAGCTGATATTTGTCGATGACGGTTCAAAAGATAAAACCATTAAAGTCATTAAAGCTCTGCATGCCGAAGATAAATCAATAAAATATCTGTCATTTTCCCGCAATTTCGGTAAAGAAGCAGCCCTTTACGCAGGGCTTACACAAGCAACAGGGGATTATGTAGCGATTCTGGATGCTGATTTACAAGACCCTCCGGCACTCTTGCCGCAAATGATAGAAAGTATTGAAAATGAGGGTTATGATTGTGTAGCAACAAAAAGAACCACCCGTAAGGGTGAGCCGGTCATCAGATCATTTTTCGCAAAAATGTTTTATCGGATAATAAATAAACTATCTAAAACAGAAGTAGTAGACGGAGCCAGAGACTTTCGACTAATGCGACGCGAAGTAGTAGAAGCGATACTACAAATGCCGGAATACAATCGTTTTACAAAAGGCATATACGGTTGGGTAGGATATAAGACAAAGTGGATCGAATATGAGAATATCGAACGGGTAGCCGGTCAAACAAAGTGGTCATTCTGGAAGCTGTTTTTGTATTCACTTGAAGGAATAATAGCATTTTCGGTAGCACCGCTGGCGATTGCATCAATATTTGGATTATTCCTCTTTTTTATCGCGCTGGTCGCAATTGTATTTATCATTATACGTACACTTATATGGGGAGACCCCGTAGCCGGTTGGCCGGCACTGGTTTGTATTATTTTACTGGTCGGCGGAATTCAGCTTTTCTGCCTTGGTATTATCGGACAATATCTGGCGAAAACATATATGGAAACAAAAAAACGCCCGATTTACCTTATCAGGGAGAAAAGTTTATAAGCGAG
>Ga0209737_10001996_pt1 | contig 14355 bp, 16 predicted proteins | sample TergutCu122P3_FD_187284 | JGI IMG/M metagenome (GOLD analysis project Ga0209737, IMG submission 187284) | Cubitermes ugandensis P3 segment gut microbial communities from Kakamega Forest, Kenya - Cu122 P3 (SPAdes) (version 2) | ecosystem: Host-associated > Arthropoda: Insects > Digestive system...
GATTACCATGAAAAAATCTCCTTATTATCAATGCAGGCAAGAAATGTCGGAATTGACGCCACATTCCTCGGTGCTGACGGTTGGAGTGCTGTTCCTGATGCGATAGCCAATCTTGATCCTGTCAACGGTTCATTCTTTATAAGCGGATTCTCGGTAGAAGATGATTCACCGATGGTTCAGCAATTTTTAAAAGACTATTTAGACGTATACGGTGTGGAGCCGATCATGTTTGCAGCACAGGCATATGACGCTGCAATAATTCTAATGAGGGCTATTGAAGCAGCCGAAGCCGGTGATTATGAATTCAATTCGACCGAATATCGCACAGCCATAATTAACTCAATGGCTGCAACCAACGACAGATTCGTTACCGGCAATATATCATTTGACAGATATAATAATCCGATCAAAACAGCATTTATAATCCAAATCTTAGACGGACAAGCAAAATTCTGGGGCACGTTTTAGGGTGAAAGGATAGTAATATGGAATTATTCTTTGCGCAGCTCATTAATGGATTACAGCTGGGGTCTATCTATGCGCTCATCGCACTTGGATACACCATGGTATACGGAATAATCAAACTATTAAACTTCGCTCATGGCGATGTGATAATGGTCGGTGGATACATTGCGTTTTTCATGCTGGTGACGGGGAATAATCCTATATTAACATCAATAGTAACAATAGCAGGATGTGTAATAATCGCGGGGCTGATCTACAAATGTGCATACTCGCCGTTAGGCAGTAATGCCCCGCGCATATCACTGCTTATAACAGCAATAGGCGTATCACTATTGCTGCAAAACCTTGCACAACTATTCTTTTCGGCAAACATGCGCTCATTCCCTGCAGAGAGCATAATGCCGATCATTAATTACAATGCAGGCGGAGTAAATATCAGTCTGATATCAATAGTAACCATTGGCGCGGCGGTATTATCAATGCTGGGACTTACATTTCTCGTGCAAAAAACCAAAATGGGAAAAGCAATGAGAGCTGTATCAGAGGATAAAGACGCAGCACAGCTTATGGGCGTTAACGTTACCCGTATAACACTCTATACATTTGCCATAGGAGCCGCACTTGCCGGTATCGGCGCTATCCTGTATAGCGTACGTTTCCCTGTACTGAGCCCCACAATGGGTTTACTCCCCGGCTTAAAAGCATTTATCGCCGCTGTATTTGGCGGCATCGGCTCTATTCCCGGAGCAATGATAGGTGGCTTTGCCATAGGGCTGCTTGAGGTGCTCGTCAACGCCGTGGGTTTATCGATATGGGCAGACGGTATGGTTTTCGGAATTCTAATAGTCGTGCTGCTCGTCAGACCCACAGGAATAATGGGCGTAAGCATGACAGAGAAAGTGTAAACAGGGGACGCGCCCTCGTTTTCATGTTGTTTGTTTGTGACGGTGTATTGCATCCCAAGCCGTAGGGGACGCGCCCCTGCGCGTACCGTTTTAGGAGTTTAGGAGTTTAAAGCTAATGAAACAAACAAAACACTTCCAAATATCAATGCCCATACGGTATGGTATGAACACAGCTCTTATTGCTGTGTTCTTGGTAGTTGGTCATTTTATTGTTTCATCAGGAGTATTTTCAGGAGCGCAAAACAGCATAATTTTACAGATAGGGATTTTTGCGATTCTCGCCGTATCACTGAATGTCGCAACAGGATATTTAGGTCAGCTGCCACTGGGTCATGCCGGATTTATGGCAGTCGGCGCATATGCCGGAGCACTGTTTTGGCGTGCCACCCCGATTTCGGGAACACCCGACATAATTGCCGGTATAATATTAGCCGGTATAGTTGCAGCGGTTTTTGGTGTGATAATCGGCATACCCGCCCTGCGGCTGCGAGGCGACTATCTGGCAATCATAACACTTGGATTCGGAGAAATCATTCGCGTCACGATCAGAAATCTGCCGGATATAACCGGAGGCACACCGGGTCTGCTTGGAATCCCGCGCTATTCCAACTTCTTTATCATTTATTTATGCCTCGTACTTACATGCGTAATAATACATATGATTATGAAATCACGGCATGGCAGGGCGATATTATCAATACGCGAAAACGAAATAGCAGCGGAATCATGCGGCATCAAAACAACCTACTACAAAGTGATGGCATTTTCAATGTCTGCGTTTTTTGCGGGAGTAGCCGGTGCGCTGCAAGCCGGAACGCTGGGAATACTGGTTCCGGGTATGTTTGATTTTATGCAGTCGATAAACATTCTGGTCATTGTCGTACTGGGCGGAATGGGCTCTATGATGGGCTCCATCATAGCGGCGGCAATACTGACATCCATGCCGCTCCTATTACAGGACTTCAACGAATACAGACTTATTATCTATGCATTATTGCTGATCATCGTTATGATATTCAAACCTACCGGTCTTATGGGCACATACGACTTCTCACTCAGCCATGTTGCAGAAAAACTGGGCGGACGTGTCTTTAGCGAGCGGAAAGGAGGGTCACAAGGATGATTCGTGATCCTAGAAAGCCTTTCCTGCCTGAACGTGATATCGGAAAACCTCCTGTTTTGGAATGTAAAACCCTTGGAATTGACTTTGGCGGACTGACTGCTGTTGATGATTTCAATTTTACTGTCGCACCCACAGAAATTGCCGGGCTTATTGGACCAAACGGCGCGGGCAAAACGACAGTTTTTAATCTTCTGACAAAGGTATATCAGCCCACACGCGGAGAAATGTTTCTAAACGGCAAAAACACAAAATATATGAACACAGTAAAAATCAATAAAGCGGGAATCGCCAGAACATTTCAAAACATCAGATTATTTAAAAATATGACAGTTATGGAAAATGTGCTTGTGGGTCTCCACAACGAAATGGACTATCGCCTTGCGAGTGCGATTTTTCGACTACCCGGCTATTGGCGTGCCGAGCGCATTGCAAAAAAACGTGCGCTGGAACTACTGTCTATATTTAACATGCAGGATGATTATGATGTAAAAGCAGGCTCATTACCCTACGGTTCACAACGCAGACTGGAAATAGTCAGAGCGCTTGCTACAAACCCGTCTGTAATGCTGCTTGACGAACCTGCCGCCGGAATGAACCCGTCGGAAACAGGTCTGTTAATGGAAAACATCAAAAAAATCCGCGATACATTTCAAATCGCGATTTTACTTATAGAGCATGATATGCATCTGGTTATGGGGATTTGTGAAGGCATTGCCGTATTAAACTACGGTCGTTTGATAGCGAAAGGAACCCCTGAGGAAATCCAAAATAACCCGGAGGTTATTGAAGCATATTTAGGAGCCGAAAGGAAGAAATAGTCTAAGCCGATGTTGACAGTTACTGATCTAAATGTTTATTACGGTAATATACACGCCATAAAAGACGTGTCATTTAACGTGCAAAAAGATGAAATAGTAACCCTCATCGGTGCCAACGGTGCCGGAAAAAGTACTGTTCTCCGGACCATATCCGGACTTCTGCGCGCAAAGACAGGGTCTATAGTATTTGAAAATTCCGAAATAGGATCGGTTCCGTCTCACAAAATAGTCCATCTCGGACTTGCTCAAGTCCCTGAAGGACGGCATATCTTCTTAAGAATGAGTGTGCAGCAAAATCTTGAAATCGGAAATTATACTCAAAGCGGCAAGGATATGCAAAATAAAATAGAGGCAGCATATAAACGTTTTCCTATACTTAAAGAGCGCAGAAAACAACTTGCGGGAACACTTTCGGGCGGTGAACAACAGATGCTCGCTATCAGCCGTGCTCTAATGTCTTCCCCTAAACTTCTGATGCTTGATGAACCCTCGCTGGGTCTGGCACCTATGCTTGTAGAATTTGTTTTTGACATAATAAAAGAACTTAATGACTCGGGAGTAACAATCCTGCTGGTAGAACAAAATGCCCGCATGGCACTGTCAATCGCCGACAGGGGTTATGTACTGGAAACAGGGAATATAGTACTGAGCGCCACAGCCAAGGAGCTTCTAGCCGATGAAACCGTACGCCGCGCCTACCTCGGCGGATAATAGTACAGTGTAATACCTTCATAAATTTCGCTCAATTTCCCTTCGATTTCATCATCACCGGCAATAGTAAGATTTATCTCTGACTTGATCCCACCCTCATGCAGCAGAATCAAACGGTCGCAATGAGCAAGAGCTAAATTCGGATCGTGAAGCGTTACAAACCCCGCTTTTTCGTTAGCGTGAATCAAACTCTTGATTTTCGCCAGTATTTGATGTTTTCCGGTGAAATCTAATGCACTGTCGGGTTCGTCCATCAGCATGATCGGAGCGTTTTGTACTAAGGCACGCGACAATATAACCTTCTGCTTTTGTCCTTCACTTAGTTTTGAGAAATCCTCATCAATCAAGTGAAGGATTTGCATTTTTTTAAGAATAGTTCTTGCCTGCTCCTTATCTGCCTGTGATGGTGATTCAAATAATCCCAGATGCGGGTTTAATCCCATCAGTACAACTTCGAGCACGGTCACGCCGATTAACTTGCTGTATCTTTGTGGGATATACGAGATGTATCCCGCTCTATTCTTTTCGTTGATATGAGTAATATCTTCCCCGTTTGATAAAACAGAACCGTTTGATACAGGTATCAAGCCACATAGGGCTTTTAATAGTGTGGTTTTGCCTGAACCGTTAAGACCCAGTAGAGCACAAAACTCCCCGGGGAATATGTCAAGATTGATATCCCGAATTATGATTTTTTTACCGTATCCGGCTGATAGGTTCTGTATTGATAGTATTGGGTTTTTTGTCATACCTTGCCTGCCTTTCTGCTCCACATGAAGTAAAGCAGTATCGGTACACCGATAAGGGTAGTCGGTATGCTGATCGGGATTTCCACTGTAGCTAAGCTTCTGGCGAATATATCGGACACAAGCAGAATAAACGCCCCCATCAAGCCCGATAACACACACCATGTAAAATTTGTTTTCTTTAAGGCAAGACGTGCCGCGTGGGGCGCTATCAGACCGGCAAATGCGATGAGACCTGTTTGGCTTATTATTGCTGCTACTGTTAATGCCGCGAATCCCAGTACTACTGTACGGATCAGCTTCAGTCGCACTCCAAGTGTTTTGCTTTCATCATCTTCAAGGCTTAACATTTTGATTTGTCGCCGCATTAATATTAACCCTGTAAATCCCAACAGAAAAAATGGTATCACAGCGATCAGCTTGGTTGCGGTAATATTCCCAAGGCTGCCCATCGCCCAATATTCGATTGCAGCAAGCTCTCTTTCGGGATCGGCAAAGAATTTCAATATCATGATAAGCGCGTCTGATATCGCTTTCATAATGATACCGCACAGAATTATCGTCACGGTATTCGGGTTTCGGCTGATTTTCGCCATAGCAACAACAAGCAGCAAAGCCAACATCCCACCCAGAAACGCAAACGGTGCCATGTAGATGGCTACATTCCCAAACAGAATTATCGCCAGTGCCGCTCCGAGATTCGCACCGCTTGTTACACCTACGATATCGGGTGCAGCAAGCGGGTTTTTAAAGACTTGCTGAAACACACTCCCCGCCATTCCGAGCCCAAGCCCCGCTATAAGTGCCATAATGGTACGAGGCAGACGCAGATTAAAAAATACCCTGCGTGTCATTTCAGATACATCGCCACCTGTTATTATTACGAAGATTTCCGGTGAACTCATGGGATATCTTCCTACAAGCAGAGATATTATAAAGGCTATAATAACCAGTATTCCGGTTATTATCACATATCTTGTTTGATGTTTGGTATTTATCATTATTACAATTTACTTAGTCTCTTTTTTACTTTCTCTGATCTGAACATACACGGAGTAGGCGGCAATACCACCCGGTAAACACAAACTGATAATCATAAAAATAATAGCTTCAACAGACATATAAACAACTCCTTCTCGATAGACGGTACGCGCAGGGGCGCGTCCCCTACAGTAATTTATTCATAGTTTTCGATTGGAGTGCGCCATTTGGCTTTGGTAAACGCTACTACGCATGTTGTAACAAACATCGCCGTTCCTCCGCAATATACCACAAGAGCAGTTAGCGAATAGTCATGATATCCATGCGTTATAAACAACCATTCCATATTTATAAAATTAGCAAATATAACTGTAGGCGCGATAAATTTTATACAGATGATCCACCATCTGCCCACCTTGAAATAAGAATGCTCATTGGCATATGACTGTAATCCGGGAAGATTTTTAACAATCCAACCGCAGAAAACCATTTGAAGACCCCCTGCTAACGTCAGACCGTAGCTGTTGATAAAATAATCCACAATATCGAGAGCAGCAAGCCCTGCACCTGTTGCGAACAACAGACTCACAACAAAACCTACCCCGCAAGTAACAGCAAATGATTTCTTACGGGTTAGGTTAAACTTCTCGACAAAAGGAGCTGAGAATGCCTCAAGCAAGCTTAAAAAAGAAGTATAACCTGCAACGGCTAAGCATAAGAAAAACAATACTCCAAATATAATTCCGCCTTCTCCCATAAAGTTTATTGCTACGGGAAATGTGATAAACGAAAGCCCGACACCGCCTGTAACTACCTCAGTTACAGGCTTTTGTTGCGCGAGTGCCATATAACCTAAGATTGAAAACACGGCTATCGCGCATATGATTTCAAAAAACGAATTGGTCAGTGAAGTAATAAAAGACGTATTGACGATTTCGCTTTTTCTCGGTCGATAACTGGAAAATGTGATCATTATTCCAAGAGCAACAGAGCAGGAAAAAAACACATGCCCGTATGCCGCGATCCAAACAGACGGATCCAGAAGCTTTCGCCATTGGGGACTAAACAGAACATTTAGCCCATCGGAAGCACCGGGCAGAGTCAAACCTTGAACCATGATGACAATGATCAAAAGAAACATTATTGGATTCATTATCTTATTGATTGCCTCAAGCCCCTTGTCAACCCTTTTAGACATGAAGTAATACGCACTCGCCCACAAAAATAATAGAGCAATAGCTATAGGCCAATTTATTGAGCCAAGATTAAGCGGGCTATCGCTGCTTTGAAGGAAATCGTTAATGAAAAATGATTCCGTATCCAGACCCCAGCTTTTTGTAGTGGCAAATCTGATGTAGTTCATAGTCCAGGCAAGAATGACCGAATAGTAAAATATAATAACGCCGGCGACAAACACGGGAAGCCAGCCTAAAAACTCGTATTTTTTCCTGATTCTGGCAAAAACAAGCGGAGCAGTACCTCTGTACTTATTACCGAGTACATACTCAAGAATCAATATAGGTATCGCGGCGGAGAAAAACGCGATAAAATACGCAACAAGAAACGCTCCCCCGCCATTTTCATATGTAACATAAGGAAATCTCCAAATATTACCCAGCCCCACCGCGGAGCCGACCGCAGCCATAATAAAACCGTATTTTGAACTAAACTGTTGCTTCTCTGCTTGCATTTATTAATCCTCTGCCTGTCTAAATTTACTATGACAGTTATTATAACAAACAAAGCAATCCTTCTGCAATATAAATCTAATCCATATATTATTAATATATCATAAATATGTTTTAAGCTTTTTAATAAGTTTTTCCTTTTTATCATCCGGCATAAACGACGCGTTTACAGCGTTTATATTCATAATAATGAGGTCATTTTCGGTAAATCCGGCTTCACTCATTGCTATATCATACTCTTCTTCAAGTGAAACTTGTGAAATTATGGGATTGTCGGTGTTTAGTGTAACAGCCACACCCATTGATAAAAGTTTTTTAGCAGGATGCTCCGCATAGCTTGGTTGAGATTGACATTGAATATTACTCGTCAGGCAAATTTCCAGAGTTACTCCCTTCTCTATTGCCGCTTCACACAGTTTTTTATCATCATATATCCTGTGACCATGCCCGATGCGTCTGCTGCCAAAATCAAAAATCGCAGTCTTAACTGTGCCGGAAGGTTGGCTGTCTCCTGCATGACAGGTATACTTCAAGCCCAGCTCTTTTGCTAAATCAAAAACATAACCGAAATCCGAAAGCGGGCAAAGACCTTCATTACCGGCAAGGTCAACGGCATCAACTCCCATATCTTTCATCTCAGCTGCCAGTCTGACTGTCTCTAGATTTGCTTCTTTATTAAACTGTGCACTTGCTATAGACATAGCACATAATATCAGTCCTATTTCTATATCCTTATTTTGCTTTCCTTCACGGATCCCTTCCAGAACAGCCTCGATAGCGTCTTTTTGAGATATTCCTTTTAGTGTATGAAGTTGAGGAGCGAAGCGGATTTCTGCGTAAACGATTCCTTGATCGGCAGTTCTCTTAGTAAGCTCTCGCGCAATACGCTTAAGCGCTGCTTTATCTTGCAAAATTTCAGTCGGCAATTTAAATTTTTCTAAAGCTTCATTAACACTTCTACAGTCTTTTTGAACAACTACAAAGGGTGTCAGGTCTTCCGGATTATCAGCCGGCAGCGGAATACCCCGCTCCTTTGCCAGTTCAAAAAGTGTCTCCGGTGTAATAGCACCATCAAGATGTAGATGCAATTCAACCTTCGGGAAAGAATACTTCATAACGGGTCTCCTAATAGTTGGTATTAATGATTGCGCTGTTACCTGTCGGGCAAGACTTTCTGCATGCACCACAGTCTGTACAATTACTGCTTTTATCGTTAGTAGGACCGGCGATTATTTTTATTCCGGCAGATGCGCCGATTCTATTTGCGCCTGCGTTAATCATTGTAATGGCATCTTCATAGGTTCGAATGCCACCCGATGCTTTAACACCGACATCAGGTCCGACTGTTTTACGCATTAGTGACACAGCCTCAGCGGTAGCACCGCCGGTGGAATAACCTGTAGAAGTTTTGACAAAAGCTGCTCCTGAGAGCTTACAGATCGTACACGCCTTCACTATCTCCTCGTCTGTTAAGAGAGAAGTTTCCAGTATTACCTTCACTCCGGCTTTACCTTTGGCGGCATTAACTACAGCCTCAACATCGCGTTTGACCAATTGCCAGTCATTTGATTTGATTGCACCTACATTTATAACCATGTCGATTTCTTTAGCACCGTTACTCAGAGCATCAAGCGTTTCACACTTTTTAGTTTCAGGGGTTTGAGTACCAAATGGAAAAGCCACAACGCAACAAGGGATCACATTGCTGCCTTTTAACTCTTCAGCAACAAAACTAATATATGAGGGGTTTACGCAAACGCTTGCAAAATGGTATTTTTTTGCCTCATCACACACCTTACGCACATCCTTTGCAGTAGCATCTGATTTAAGAAGTGTGTGATCGATGTACGAAGCCAACGACTGTGGAGGGTACGAAGTATTATTATTTTGCGCCAGTACCTCTCTTGTTACCCTTTTGATTATTTCATTAATTTGCTCATTAGATAAACTCACGATAAATTCCTCCAACTATTATTTGCCTTTTTTAACTGCCTCTTCAGCAATGCTTTTTGTTGCGGTAAGACCAAGACGGCTTGCACCTGCATTAAATAGCTCTATAGCCTGGTCAAGGGTTTTGATGCCGCCATCAATTTTTATTTTTACACTATCGCCAATAGTTTCTCTTACAAACAAGACATCTTGAGTTCTGGCACCATGTCCGCTTGTCATATTTTGAATCTTCAGCCAGGGTACACCGCTACGCCTAATTATATCCAGCACTATTTTCTTCTCACTTATGTCATAGCTGCCATGTTCAAATACAGCCTTTATTGCAGAGCGGCCTTTTGCGGCTTCAACAGCGGAGCGAAAATCGATTTCCGCTTTTGTATAATTACCGCTTTTGATCATCGCTATATTTATAGCAAGATCAATTTCACCGGCACCCCCAAATGCACATGTATGTACATCCGTGATTTTTGCTTCTGTAGACATAAATGCTCCCGGAAAACCAACTGCCGCACATACCCCCACCGAGCTGCCGGTCAGCATATCTACAGCATCAGCGACATAGTAGGGAGCTACACAGACAGTCGCTACCTGAAGGTTTCGCGCTAAACGGCATTCGCTCTGCAGGGATTCAAGCGTTAGTCCCACAGTCAGGAGCGAATGCTCTAATCTACCGGGAATATCCTGCGGTGATATTTTAGATACATTATTGATCATATGAACTACTCCTTATCATCAAAGACTTCCCGTATTTCGCAATTGTCGTATGTAATGCTGTCCACAACACCGCAAATAGTTAAATCAGCAATGCAATGATTACCTAAATACATATTAGCTGAACCACCCTCATTATTAACAAGAACTATATCGCCGATTCCGGCATCCGCAATATCAAAGGCGATCACACGAGGCTCACCCGACTTACCATCCCGGCTCAAGAATTCCACGATCATAAGCTTTTGACTTAAGTAACCCTCGTCTTTAATAGTGGACACAACATTACCTACTACTTTGGCTAACCTCAATACATTTCACCGCCTAATATTAGTTCAACAATACCCGGACCGGTGTCTAACTGCGTTTCGGAAGAATTCCTTCTATATCGGCATGTGGTGCTGGTATGACATGTACGCTGACTAGTTCGCCGACACGCTTTGCCGCGGCAGCACCGGCATCAACGGATGCCTTAACTGCACCGACATCACCACGTACCATAACTGTAACAAGTGCCGAACCAATTTTTTCCGTACCTGCCAGTTCTACATTCGCTGCTTTTACCATTGCATCAGCTGCTTCGATAGCTGCGACTAAACCTCTTGTTTCTACTAATCCTAATGCTTTTTTTGCCATGTTTGAATCCTCCATTAAATTATTAATATAAAATATGATTTCACCGGAATCATACTTATAGTTCCTCATAGTATTCGTCAATAAAACCTACGATAGTTGCATCTACCGGGACTAACGGTTTGCGGAATATGCGTGATGCCTCTTTTGAACCAATCAGATATACAAAATCATCAGGTCCGGCTTGCCTTGTTGAGTCTGCCGCAATTATCAGACCGGCTTCTTTACCGTTCTCAATTTTGCACACCACAAGTAACGGTATGCCGTTTAAACCTGTATCTTTAATTGTAGCTGTTACAGTGCCTACAACCTTACCGGGGTACATACTGATACCTCCCTGCTCAGAAAGCAGTTTGCTATTTCTGAAAAATACGTTTATCGCCCAAATCTATATGATCAATTATAGCGACGATCGACATATCGACCGGTTTATTATCGGTAATAGCAGTCTGACGTGATGATGACCCTCCGACCAGCATTACGACCTCTCCTGCTCCTGCTCCAACCGCATCGATCGCTACGATCAAATCACCCTTTTCTTTCATTGTTGCGATATCAAGCGGTTGCACAACAAGCATTTTTAAACCCGTAAGTTTTTCAGCTTTATTGGTACTGACAACAGTACCTGTTACTTTCGCAATTACCATAATACATATCATTCCTTTTCGTTTGCCGTTATGATATTATATATTAGAAATTTTGTCAATTGACATTCTATTAGCTCACAACTATAATGTGAATTACTTTACATCACGGAAAACAAATTTAGTGATAACATCAGGGAGAACAACTATGCTTGCGTACATTTATAAAAATGGAGAAAAACTAAGTTTGGAAGAGGTTTCTACCCCTGATTTGGGAGATGGAGTTATTATTAAAGTACTCGCATGTTCCATTTGCGGCACAGACATCAGAACTTATAACTTCGGAAGTAATAAGATCGATAAAAACCGTATCATCGGTCACGAAATGGTGGGAGTGATCGAAAAGATTTCCCCGGATATACCCGGGAATTTTAGGGTTGGGGATTTTGTAGGCATGGCTCCGGCTATCGGCTGCGGGCAGTGTCGGATTTGCAAGCGCGGTAAACCAAACATGTGTGACAGATTATCCACCATTGGCTTTCAATATGATGGCGGTTTCGCGCAGTACGCAGCTATACCGTCAAGTGCTTTTCTGATGGGAAATGTATATCATATTCCAAAGGATGCTGATCCGGCTGTTATGGCTTTGTGCGAACCCTTTGCATGTGTAATAAACGCACAGTCATATCTGAATATCAGCCCGGGGGAAAATGTAGTTATATTTGGTGGTGGGATGATTGGCTGTATGCATGGAGAGCTGGCTTTATCCGCCGGAGCCGGAAGCGTTACGATTATTGAAATGGATGAAAAGCGTATAAGTCAGTCCCGGAATTTACTTAGCTTCGTTACTTTTATCAATGGTAGTGAATGTGACGTGGTGGAGGAAGTTTTATCAAAAACTGACGGGTATGGTGCCGATGTTGTTATTGTTGCGTGTTCCTCCGGTGTTGCCCAAACAAACGGTTTGAATATGTTAGCCAAATGCGGCAGGATTTCTTTGTTTGGAGGATTACCCGGAGATGGTGTGGGTCTTGACAGTAATTTGATCCATTACAGAGAGCTTGGGGTTTTTGGCGTTCACGCCTCCACTCCCGCGCAAAACAAGCAATCGATGGATATGATTATTAGCGGCAAAATCTCAGCCGCGAAATATATCACAAAAAAATACTCTTTGACTGACATTGAAACAGCTTTTCAGGAAGCGGCATCCGGAAAAGTTCTCAAGGCAGTGATTGTCAATTAACCAGAGTCGGTGAGAACCCTTGCATTCGGAAGCTATTATTTTACTTCTTTCGGCTCAGTGAAACTTCGTGTTTCAATTCGCCGTCGCTCCACCATCCATGGTTACGCTTTAGAAGTAAAATATCAGCGTTCCTCATCGGGTTCTGGCTAGATAATAATAAAGGAGAGATTTCATGATTAAGAAGGAAAAACCGAAAATTGGATTTTTGGGTCTGATGCATGGATTGTACGACAAATCCCAGCCGGAGTTACCAAAAATGCAAGAGGAATTCGCAAAGCAGGTCGTGAAGCAATTGCAAGACGTAGCGGATGTTGACTTCCCGGGACCCGCCAAGGAGCGCGCAGATGTTGAGCGATATGTTAAGTATTTCAATGAAAAAGAATATGACGGTATTATGATTGTTAATCTCTTGTACAGCCCGGGCAACCGTATAACACAAGCGATGCTCAAGAACAATCTCCCCGTACTGCTTGCTAATATCCAACCCCATGCTGATGTTACAGCAAATTGGGACTGGATTCTTTGTACAACCAATCAGGGTATTCACGGAATACAGGATACAGCTAATGTTCTTATGCGTTGTGGCTATAAACCGGCAATAATTACCGATGATTGGAAAGCAGATTCTTTCAAAAGCTTTGTCGGAGACTGGGCTCAGGCTGCCAACACAGCAGCGCGTTTAAAAAATACAAAATTGGCGATTTTCAGCAGAATGCATAATATGGGAGATATCATGGGGGATGATGCCGCTCTGGGCCGTATATTCGGAGTCGAGGCAAATCATGAGACTATCGGTCCCGTTGTCAGGTTGATGGAAAGCACTACCGATGCCGAGATAGATGCATTGATCGCCGAAGACAGGAAGAACTTTAAAATTGCCCCCGATCTTCCGGAAGAAGACCACCGTTATGCCGCGCGCCTACAGCTTGGCTTTGAAAAGTTTTTGATCGAGCATGGTTATCTCGGATTCTCGCAATTCTTCAATATTTACAAAGAAGACGGACGTCTGCGTCAGCTTCCCATTTTAGGAGGATCAAATCTGCTGGCAAAAGGCTATGGTTATTCCGCGGAGGGTGATACAAATTGCCTGCTTTTGACAGTTATTGGTCATATGATGGTTGGAGACCCGCATTTCACAGAGATGTATTCTCTCGATTTTGGCAGAGATTCCGCTATGCTTAGTCATATGGGAGAAGGCAACTGGAAGGTGGCGCGCAAAGATCGCGGCGTAACACTGATCAATCGTCCGCTTGATATCGGTGACCGTGATAATCCGCCGACACCTAAGTTTAATGTAGAGCCCGGAGAAGCAACACTGCTGTCTCTGGTGGCTGTTGAAGGTGAGCACTACCGTCTGATCGTTTCCCACGGAACTATTCTTGACACTGATGAACTTGTAGATGTTCCCATGAATCACGCATTCTTCAAGCCGGATACCGGTATCCGGAGTTCAATGGACAAATGGCTGGAGTATGGCGGCACGCATCATCAAGTACTATTTCTCGGGGATTGCCGCAGACGTTTTGAAATGCTGTGCAATATACTTGATGTAGAGTATATAGAGGTATAGAAGGAAGTGATTTTATGAAGATTACAAAAGTAGACCATATTACTATCAACTGTAAGGATCTGGAAGCATCCATTCGTTTTTATGAAGGGCTTTTGGGGCTGGAAAAGTCAGACATTGTTGATCTGGGGGATCATGCATTGTATTACTACATACTTCCCGGTACACGCCTGGAGCTGATAGACTATAAAAATCAGCAAAAAGTATTGGAAACAGGTAATACCGATGTT
>Ga0209737_10001997_pt1 | contig 14349 bp, 6 predicted proteins | sample TergutCu122P3_FD_187284 | JGI IMG/M metagenome (GOLD analysis project Ga0209737, IMG submission 187284) | Cubitermes ugandensis P3 segment gut microbial communities from Kakamega Forest, Kenya - Cu122 P3 (SPAdes) (version 2) | ecosystem: Host-associated > Arthropoda: Insects > Digestive system >...
TGCCTAAAACCGCCAATGCCACAAAATAGGTCAATAAATCTAACTTCTTCCATATTTTATCGAGTTATTATAGAGTGCGAAAATACATTTTTTAGTCTATTAGCAACATTGAATTTCAAATTATAGATTATCAAGTTGACGGCAGTACTGTCCCAAAATGGTGGCTAACTTTGAAATATGTGAAAAAAATCTACCCTATCACTTCCTCCACCCGCTGCAACAACTCTTGTTCCTTTACAAGTGCTTTTTCAACGTATTCTTTGGCTTTTGCGGTAATCTCTTCGGCAAACGCTTTATCTTCCAGCCCAGCGGCGTTAATCCGTACATTAAGGTAGGCACCGGTTACGGCTGCTTTGGCGCAAAGTACGCCCACGCCGGCATCGGTTACGGAATTGGGATTCCCTTTTTCAATCATCGCTTCGCAGAGGTCAAAAACCTCGAATGCGCGCTGCACCGTTCTCAACGGAATCTCAATGGCATATTTGGTAGCCTCTTCCATCGCTTTTTTGCGTGCCGCTTTTTCTTCATCGGTTCCCTTGGGAAGTCCCATCGCATTCATAATCAAGTTGAAAGAGTGGGTGTCTTCGTCCACCAACCAAAGCAGTTCATCTTTGAGTTTTTGTCCTTGAACAGCGTAGTTGGAAAACTCTTCCCAGCGTTCATCCCAGCCGGGTTTGTGAGAGGAAAGATTTGCCACCATTGTGCCCAGCGCGGCACCCAACGCACCCATATAGGCAGCAATAGAGCCACCCCCGGGGGCAGGACTTTCAGAAGCGGTTTCATTGGCAAAGCCCGCACAGGTCATATCCATCAATTTTTTGGAACTCTGCTCTTTATCTAACAGATATTCAATTACTTTTTCCGCAGGGTCAAACGGTTTCAAATCATCCAATCCCATCGATTTCACTGCAATTTTCATCACTTCCTTTTCGTCGATCCCCAGCGAGCGCTGTTGTTTTTGTAAGAAATAGTAACCGGCATCCATCAGTGCTTTTTTGGGTACAAGTCCTACGATTTCCGTACCTGTAACCCGAATGCCGCGTTCTTCGGCTTTTTTTCTTACCTCCTCAAAAGCGATGTGCAGCGGCGTGGCAGAGGTGTTGGTAATATTCATTGATACCTGCGCAATACCGTATTCTTCAATAAACCAGCCAATTGCCTTAGTGCCTTTCAAAGTGCCGGGTATCATAATATTGTTTCCCTGTTCATCTTTTAATATTTTTCCTGTGATTGGATTTCCCTCTCTTTTGGGGCGTCCCTGTTCGCGCACATCAAAAGCGATGGCATTGGCGCGGCGGGTTGAGGTGGTGTTCAGATTGAAATTCACGGCAATCAAAAAATCTCTCGCGCTGATGGCTGTGGCTCCGCTCTTCGCTACCGATTCGTTGAACTGCGCGGGACCAAAATCGGGTTTCCAATCTGGGTTTGTTAATTTATCTTTCAATCCTTCGTACTCCCCGCGGCGACAGTTTGCCAAGTTTCTGCGTTTCTCTTCAAAGGCGGCGTTTTCGTAGCAATAAATGGGGATTCCCAATCCCTCGCCAACCATTTTGGCTAATTTGCGGGCATATTCTGCGGTTTCTTCCATAGTTATGTTAGCCACCGGCACTAACGGGCACACGTCAGTGGCACCAAAACGCGGGTGGTCGCCGTGATGCTGGCGCATATCAATCAGTTCCTGCGCCTTTTTAATTACCTGAAAAGCGGTCTCTACTACTTCATTGGGGGTACCCACAAAAGTAACAACGGTACGATTTGTGGAGTAACCAGGGTCAACGTCCAACAGTTTTACCCCCTCCGATTTGTCGATAACATACGTTATCTGTTTAATAATCTCTAAATTACGTCCCTCGCTGAAATTTGGAACACATTCAATTAATTGTTTCATATTGGCAAAATTTTTAATAATAATTACTCGTGGTGCATTCAGAAAATAAATAAAGAGTTGCTCTAATTCATTAACAAATTGTGTATTTATTTGTAAATCAATACAATAAAGAACAAACAACCTTTCAGCAAAAGTAGAAAAAATATTTGAAACGTTGAAACCATAATCAAACAATTAACACCTTAGTAGCAGAGAAATGTCCCTCAACCATTTTACCTAATTACCTGATTTATTAATTGTCAATTGTTAATTGTCAATTCTCTTTTGGGCGTTCCCCTCACTTTCCGCCCCGTAGGTTCCCCCGCACGTTCGGGTCGCGCTTTCCGCTACAACTCCGCGCTTTAATTGCTTCGTAGAGACGTGGCACGCCGCTTCTCTACTGCCTACCCATGACAGTTTTAAGTAATATTTTGATTTTAAGAGTTCTCGCAACGGAATGCTCTCGGAGAGAGCACACCTATTTAAGCAGTAGCCTAAGGCTACTGTACAGTGCATCGTCCACTCATCTGAGCCTCTGTAAGAGGCTAACATAGAAGAGCGCCTCCTACAGAGGCGTGAGAGGTAGGGTGCGTTTGCTAATACAGTACGCTGAGCGTACTGCTTAAATAGGTGTGCTTTCTCCGAAAGCCGCGTAAAAAGTTCAGTCCATTCATATTTTGTCATTGCTGTTTGTTTAAAAAAAAGTCTTTTATAGGCAAGTCGGGATGACGGCCGTGCAATGGGGGAAAAAGAGGTCGGGCGCGGCAGAAAGAACTGAACAAACGGCAAGCACTCGCCGCCGCGCCCTCCTTTAATGCGCCATAGCAGGTCATTCCGAGCGAGCAACGCGAGCGAGGAATCTCGAACAAATAATTAGGTAATTAGGTCTATTTTCCTTGTGCATAATCCGCTACTACTGAGGTGTTTTTGTGTTTGATTAGGTGAAAATCAGGTTATTCTAACGAAGTTCAACTGCCAAATTCCGTTTCCGGGCTCTATTTTGTGGTAATGATTTTGAGGGATGGAACGGTATTGACGCAAAAGATGATGGTGCAGAAATAGAGTTAATACTTTTCATTATAAAAAAAAAGTCCGATAGAAATATCGGACTTTTTTTCTGCAAATTACAAAAAAACACTATTTAATCAACACCAAACGTTTTGTAACAGGAGCATTATTTTCCGAAAAGATTTTCACGAAATAGGTACCTGCAGGCAAATCTGAAACATTCATTGTTACTCCATTCTGCTTTTCTGCTTTTCTACTTTTCTGCATTCTGCCAAATACATCATAAATCTCAACACTTTCAATTGTCAATTGTCCATTGTCAATTGTCAATTCGCCGCTCGTCGGATTTGGATAGAGATTGAAAGTAGTGGTTAGATGTTCTTTAATTCCTACTTTTCCGGACAGTTCCGACTCCCCACAGTGCTCATACACCGCAGAAACCTGGTAATAGCCTCCTTCGGGTTGCTCATCACGATATTCCTTTGCGGTAACTAAATCTGTATTTATTTTGTTATCTTTACGATACACATTGTATCCTTTTAAAATACCATCAATATTTACAGGTTCGCTCCAGGTAATAAGGATTGAAGTTTCTTCATCGGTAAGTACAATATTTACCGGTGGTTCGCAAAATTCAGGAAGAATAGTAACACTAACTTCGTCTGTTTTTTCGGTTTCGCCGCAAAGGTCTGATAGAGCGGACACCTGATATTTGTGGGTTCCAACAGCAAGATTTGCATCCGTATAAGTAGTATTGGAAATTGGAGTTGTGTTCAATTTTACACCATTTCGATACACATTATACCCTTCAAAAACACCTTCAATCGTTTCCGGTTTTTCCCAGGTTAGCGTTGCAGTTTTTCCGGTGGCAGTACCTATAAGGTTTCGTGGAATTTCGCAAATATTAAAGAAACAGATAACATTCGACATTACAGCAGAAGATTCCTTATCGCCATCATAAACTGCTTTAACATTGTAGGCATACACACCATTCTCAACAATTGTTTCTGTGAAGTTTAAAACATTAAGCGGAGTTGCACCATTCAGTACATTGCCATCTCTGTAAATGTTGTAACCAATGGGCGTTCCTTCTGCGGGGGCTTCCCAGGTAACTTTAATATCACTACCTTCCAATACTGCCGCTACACTCTGAACTTTAGGATAAAGATTGGGGAAAACAAACGTATAGTCAAGGGTTTGTCCCCAAGTAGCCCCACTGCAAGCGTCTGTAGGAGGGTCACTATATGTGCAACGGAGTCTGAAACGTTGCTCTCCGGGAACAAAATCGTTGGGTATGGTAATAGAAAAGGTATATTCCGTACCAGAGGTTCCACAAGGTCCTTGACACAACAATTCTGATGTTTCAAAACTATTATTACCATTGGCGTCCACCCATGCTTTCATATTTTGGCTGCTGAAACCTACCTTTACTTTCAGTGTATATTGTTCTCCTGCGTTTACAGGAACCTGAATGCCGGTATAATCTGAATAACCGTTAGGAGTACCGCAAGGAGGTTCGTGGTCAATTACTGCAACCTGATCCGAATTTCTAATCAGTTTTACAGAAGTAAATCTATCACCTGCAGTACATCCTGTGGATAACTGAGGAATGCAGAAACTTCCCGAACCGGTATTTGCGGCTTTAAATGTTGCGGTATAAGAACGTCCATAATTGGCAGTGAGTTCTAATTTCATACTCACTTCGTAACCGGATGGCATATCAGAGCTGGTTATCACATAAAAGTCTAAGCTCATACTTTCTCCGGCGGGTAAGTTTTGGGCAGTTCTGCTTTTCCCATCTTCGCAGGGAATGAGAATATACTGATCGTCAACTATTAATTGTCCTTTAACGTTAAATGCATCTGCGCCTCCTTTATTGTCCACCACAAGGGTTATGGTGGCTAGTGAACCTTTGGGCAAACTGCCGTTTTCCTTACCGTCTATCAACACTTTGCTCAATTTAAATTCGGGGGCGTATGCTTTTAATACCAATGTGCTTGCCCATGGTTCCGTGCCGCCGGTAATTGTTAAGTCAAGCGGGAAGGTTTTTCCATCTATAATATCATTGGCAACGGTAACTTTAAACTTCACGGTAGTAGTTCCGTCGGGGGCAATAGCGGAGGTAACCTGTGCGGTTCCGGTTACAATGGTCAATTGCGGGTCGCTGCCTGTGATAGTCGCTGTAAGCGTTCCCGAAGTAGGCGCAATACCCACGTTTTTCAAAGTAACTTCAATTTCTTGATTGGTAGAAATATAGGTAAGTTTATCTGCACCCACTACACTGTATCCCTGATGCACTACATACGGACCGGACGGCGGAATAACTGATACATCCCCAATATGCGCTACTTTGTTAAAGCCTGTAACGCAAAGTTTTAAATCCATAGGAACATTAATGGGCACATCGAAATTAATTTCGGCCGTTCCTCCGGTAACTTTAGAAGAGCCTACAATAACAACTTCGTTGTTATCGTCCACATAAGAAAGGGTAGCAATAGCTCCTTCGGTATCACAGGTTACAGAAAGGGAAGTAGCACCTATAAAAATTACGGGTAGATGCGAGATGGTCATCTCTTGGGGATTTTTTGTTCTGAAATTCAGTGTGGGATCGCCGAAAACCAACCACGAATTGTAGTCTGCCGTACTGGTATGAACCATTTGCATTTTTTGAGAAGCATTTAACATAGCACCTGCCATTGTTCTTATTGGAGTGGTTAACCCATAAGTTTGTCCGCCATTAGCAGTATGTGTGATACCCAAATATAGATCTACAAATTCGTCTTGAGCAGTCATAGGGGGTTGCCAACTGATACTGATTGTTGCTCCAAAAACAGCAATAGCACCTGCGGGTTGATTATTATAGGTATGACGCATCCACACTTCCGAAAAACAGAGTCCCGATTGAAATTCGCCATTGTTACAGGCTACTAAAAACAGATAGGGCAATTTATTTGCATTCTGCAACTGCGTAACATTTGAATTTGAGTAATTAGCAACCGACCAGCCTGTCATGCTACCGTGATTGCAATAATTAAGTACGGTTGCCCCTGCATTTACCCTCGAATTAATTTGAGCGGCACTTGTAGGTGGAACCCCCGGATTAGTTCCGTCATACTCTTGCCAAACCGTTGTATAACCATTACTTAGCATTCGGGTTCTAATAATATTCATATGTTCGTGGTCATATTCACCGCCATCGTGTCCCGGTCCTTCATTTCTGGCAACACCAATTCCTGTACTTATCCAATTATCTGCAGTAGTAATGTCGCGCTCATAGTGAATAGAACGTTGTACGTGGGTTTCAACTTGTGCGACAGTTTCGGCTGAAAATCTTCCAATAAGCACTTCCAAATAGTTATCGCCTCCTGTTATTTTTCCATATTCAATATCAGACATTGCGCCTGGGGCCGATATTGCGGGTATCTGCGGGTGGTCGCCCACAAACAGCACGTGCGAAAGGTTATTTGCAGGGTTGTTGTAATAGTCAGCTATGTAGCTTTTAATATTATTGGCAGCAGTACCTGTTGTTGCCGTAGAAACCATGGTGGTTTTTCGCCCCATAGTGCGTTTCCAATCAATATAGGGTTTCATGGCATTTAAAAAATCGGGATCATTGTGACAAATAATTAACAATTCGCCCTCTTCGCCGGTGGGGTAGTTACGTTGTTGAACAACGGAGCTGTTAAGAAACAAACGGTTATACATGGCGTTAAATTCCGGTTCAATAGTGGCATGTCTTTTTTGTGTGGTAAATTCGTTAATACCGTCAGTTCGCGTACTGTTTATCGTAACAGTAATCTCTGAATAAACTCTTAAAGTTTTTGTAACAGGATTGTACTGAAGCGGATATACATCCACCGATTGGCCTCTTACATCTCTCATGATAAAGGGTTCTCTTAAACTCGCCAGTGTTCCAGGGAAAAAGCCATCTTTTTGATAAACTTCGCCTTTCACAAAAGGAACGGTATTTGGGTCAATGTTACGGGTTAAATTTCCTTTTGAGGGCGCGATTTCAATGTTTTCATAATCGGTGTAACTGCCGTAAGAGATTTCCAACTCGGAGTTTCCTTTGTCGGGAATAATGAAAGAGGTAGTAAGGAAAAAGAGTTCTGGGGAACCCTTTTGCAGCATTAGCGGAGCTTTATCCGAGAGGGGAATAAAGGCATTTCCGTAATTAGTAGCCACTTCAACCAGCTCCAGTTGGTTCACATCGAAGCGGATAGTAGTTTGGTTGTCATTAGATAACAAAAGAACCGCTTGGTTCATCGCGTTACCGTTGTTGCCCACCGTTAATAGTTTGTTTTGGGCAAACAATCCTGTGGTAATTGCACAAAACAGGATTAAAAAAAGTTTGATTTTTTTCATAAAAATGGTATTAAAATGATTAAATTTTGGTTTAACTTGGTGTAAAAGTGCATTTTTCGTAATTTTTTTACAGGGTGCGAAGATAAAAAAAAAAATTGAAAAGGAGGATTTTTTTGCAAAAAAAGTAGAGACGCGGCACGCCACGTCTCTACTACGAAAAATTTAAAATAAATTGATAAAAATGAAAAATTAAATTTCTTAATTTTTCACCAATTTCTTCATCACGCTACCTTGCTCAGTGTCGATATTAATGAAGTAAATACCGTTGGTTAAGTGCGAAACGTTAATGAGATGATGAGATGATGAGGCGATGAGATGATTAGTTAAAACTTTTCTACCGTAAACATCATAAATAGCAACACTCATAATTGTCAATTGTCCATTGTCAATTGTCAATTCGCCGCTCGTTGGGTTAGGATAAATGCTGATGGACTCTCCGGGTAAGTCTTTCACTGAAACAAGCTTAATGCATTTATTTTCAGTTTTTAATGGTTCTTCGCAGTCGTTATAAATTACTTCTACATGATAACAAACTTCAATTTCCGGTTCAATTTCATCTAAGTAACTTAATGTTGCGGCAGGGATAATCTCTGTATTTAATTGTGTTTCATCTTTGTAAATGTTATATCCGGCAAGTTCGGTACCTTCATATAGGGGAGCATTCCATGAAATTTGGATGCTTTTACCTTCGGTTTGGGCAACGGTAATTGGAGTAAGAGGAACACACATTCCGGTAACAGTAACGATTACGGGATCACAAGGATCGCTTTCTAACGAAGCACCGTAAACGGCAGTTACTTCATATTTATATTCACCGTTTGCAGAAACAATATTGGTAAATGTAGTTTCTGTTACGAGTTCTTCATTAAGTTGTTCGCCATCTCTTATCACATTATACCCTTGAACAGTTAAGCCTTTGCCTTCGGGTGCTTCCCAAGTCAAAACCACATGGTTGGCTTTTTCAACTTCAGCGGCAAGTTTTTCGGGAGCATTCAGTACGAGAGGGCCGGCATCTAAGGTAGCAAGATAGGTTACTTTGTTAAAACCGGTAACTGCCAGTGTAAATTCGGTTTGGTCTGCTGTGGGTTCGGTAAAAGTAATGTTTGCAGTGCCACCATCAACCACAGCGGCTCCCAAAATAATCACTTCATTGCTTTCATTTTTGTAGGATATGGTGGCTTTTGCACCTTCCACATCGCAAGTTACAGAAAAATCGGTTGTTCCCGGAGAAACGGTGGGTAAATGGGTAATGGTCATCTCTTGCGGCGTTTTGGTTCTGAACATCAACGAGGGGTCGCCGAAAACTAACCAGGAATTATAGTCTGCCAAGCAGCCGGTACCGTGCCGCTGCAACATTCTTTGAGATGCATTCAACATCGCACCTGAAATAGATCTAATTGTAAGGCCGGGTTGACCATAATTAAAGCCACCTGCAGTATGGGTAATTCCCAGACACAGGTCAACAAATTCATCTTGGGCTGTCATAGTTGGATCCCATCCAATACTAATAGTAGCCCCAAAAAAAGCAATCGCGCCGGTTGGCTGTCCACTTTTTGTGGCACGCATCCATGTTTCTGCAAAACAAACTGCATTTCCGGTATTGTATTGCCAAGGACCAAACTCTCCATTATTACAGGCTACCGCAAAGATGTACGGAAGTTTGCCCGCATTCTGTAATGCGTTTACATGCGAGTTACTGTAACCGGCTACCGACCAACCGGTTGGAGAGCCGTGATTGCAATAATTCGCCACCCCAACACCGCTATTGAAGTGCTGGGACATAATTGCTGCAGTTGTGTTTGGAATACCCGGGCAACTGCCATCGTAATCTTGATATACGGTACTATAACCATTGGCGAATAGTCTGGTTCTGATATTATTCATGTGAACATAGTCTGCCTCCTGACCATCATGCCCGCCCTGACCGGGACCTCCTTCATTGCGCGCAATTCCCATGCCCACAGATAGCCATGTATCCGTAGTAGCTATCTCTTTTTCATACCAAATGGAACGTTGCACTTGTGTTTGCACATCGGCAGGAGATTCACAAGACATTCTACCAATTAAAGCATCTAAGTAATTTCCTGCATTAAATCTCACATAAGGAAGGTCTGTTCGCGGAACTCCTACTTGATGTACAGGTATTTGTTGATAATCACCTACCAAAAGAACAAAAGCCAAATTATTGTCAGGATTATTATAATAATTTTGAATGTAAGTTTTCAGGTTGGTATTAGTAAGTGGCGAGATATCAGAAGTAGGAACAATTGTAGTTTTGCGTCCAATGGTACGTTTCCAATCAACATAATCTTGCATTTCATTTACCCAGGGAGTATGACAAATAATCAATATTTCGCCTTCTTCTCCGGTAGGAAAGCCACGTTGTTGAAGTACAGAATGATTGATAAAGAGCCTGCTATACATTGCATTAAATTCAGGGTCAATACTTGCGTGTCTTTTCTGAGTGGTAAACTCGTTTTCGCCTTTTGTTTCCGTATAGTTAACAGTAACGGTAATTTCAGAATAGACTCTAAGTGTTTTAGTAACAGGATTGTATTGCACAGGGTAAACAAACAGCGATAGTCCGCGCACATCGCGCATAATGAAAGTCTCATTTATTTGTGCTAACGTTCCGGGGAAAAAAGCATCATGGCTATACACTTCGCCTTTTGTGTACGGAATTGTTGACGGGTCAACGGTACGCAGAATATTTCCTTTTGAGGGAACAATCTCAATGTCTGTGTACTCGGTGTACTCGCCGGTAATAACTTCTAATTCTGCCGAGCCCAAATCGGGAATAATAACGGCGGTGGGCATATAAAACAACTCAGGGCTTCCTGCATCTAACATGATAGTTGCTTTCGCGGAAGAGATTTTGTTCGCTAAGCCGTAATTTGTTTCAATTTCCGTCAAATTCAGTTCATTAAGGTCAAATTTGATAGTAGTTGAAACCCCACGTTCTGCCACTAAGGAGATTTCGTTGGGGTTTTCATAATTTTTACCAACCACAATGTGTCGGTTTTGCGCGGATATGTTCAAAATAATGAACAACATCGCAAGGATAAAAAGGGTAAATTTTTTCATAATAAAAATGGTATTAAAAAAGATTATAATTGTTTCTAATTGAGGAAAATAACATCTTCCCGAAATATTTTTTACAGGCCGCGAAGATATAAAAAATTTAGAAAGAGAAGCTATTTAACCGAAAAAACTTCTTTATTACCGGTTTTTGATTTCTACTTTTTTAATACTCCAAGGGTAAGTTAAGATATTTACATCCGGCGCATTATACCGAAATGCAATTCTAAAAGAGGTTGCATTTATTTTTGAAATGGGGATTTTGTTACTCCATTTAAAACCCTCGGGATAGGAATTGAGTTTTCCCAACTCTTTCCAATCGTTCAGATTAAAAGTAGTAGAATTGGTTGTGGTATAGTAAACCTGATACGCATCGTATTGTGCATTTGCCACGGGGAGTTCGTGTTCAATTCGCAGGTATCCGTTTTCTACATCGGAGAAATTAATTACCGGCGAGATAAGCCAGTCGTCCATAGCCACGTGGTAGTCGCCGGCACTGTTTCCGGCGTGCAACATAAAGCCTGCGGTGCGAAATCCCCATTGCGTATTGGTTCCCAAACGGGTATAATTGCTCCATTTTCCGTTTCCAAGCGGATTTGTAGCAAAATCAAAGGCAACAGTTTCGCCGGTGGGTAGCACTTGAATATCATCTTTTGTTCTAATAATAAACTGACAAGAGTCTCTATATCTAGAGAGTATTCCTGTTAAGTTGTACTCTTTATCTTCAATAATCATATTTCTGAATTTAGCAAAGTTCGAAGTTCGTACCATTACTACCTTCGACTTTCCGTTGGATAGAGGCACAAAAACTTTCCAATCCGTAGTAAAATCGTTAAAAGCTAAGGGTTTTCCAATTGCATCATCTTCAAATTTAACATTTTCCAACCGTACCAACTTATTAACATCACCTAATTCGAAGAAGTCAATCTCATCATTTGTTAATGGTTTTGGGATATTGTTCAAACTGGGTTTTCCATCTCGGATAATATATTTTTCAATAAAAAGTGAGTTAATTCTTCCCACTTGATTTCCGTTGTAAATCCAACCTATTTGGGGCAGTTTATTATAATCGCCGATTACTAAACCGTTGAGTACCAGCACTATTTTTTGTCCCACAGGATAGAAATTAAACAAACCGGTTTGGTCTAACTGCAGTTGCACAGCACCGGTGGCATCCTGAATGGTCAGGGATTTATAAAAATTGCCTCCTTCATCGGAACTCACTACCACAGCTCTGAGATAAGACGTTCGTGCTTTATAGGAAACAATAGAATCGGGAGCTTGCCCATATTTATCCTTATGGATTCCGAGTACATTTCGTCTGTCGTTGGGTCCCTTGCTGTCAATGGTCCATTCCACCCAATCTTTTGGGGCTACCCAATCGTCTGCTTTAAATTCGGGTTCTTCCCATGTTTGGCATCCAATAAAGAGGATTATGCCAAAAATTATTGCTAAATATACCTGTATTTTTTTCATATTGAAATATTTATTATTATCGTTCAATTGTTTTTGTTGCTACTAAGGGAACTTTTGAAAATAAGGGTTTAATGTATTAAATTTTAAATCTTAAATCTTAAATTATTACATCGTTACATTCGCCTTAAACGAGATATTGTTTATTGCCCACATAGGAAAGACGGCAGTTGTTTTATACTTGAATGCAATTTGCAGATTTGAATTAGCAGCAATATTTTCATTAAGTTTTAATACAGCGTCATTGGTACCTGTTTGGGCAACAAATTCTAAAGTACTCCAATTTGTACCATCCACCGTAAATAACACTTGGGCATTTTCGTTTGTTCCTGCAGTAAGCCGGTAATTGAATACAAGTGCTACATCTTTTTCGCCTGAAAAGTTGAACTTAGGAGATATAAACCAACATTCCGTTTCATTAGAACCGGTTTCATGAATTCTTACATTTTTTGCATCAGAATAATAAGTCCATTCAGTAGTTCCCATTTTTGAATCATTTTTCCAACCTTGTGTAAAGGGGTCGGTATTCATATCATAATTTTTTAGAATTTTCTCTTTGGGGAATAGTTGAACATCGTCAATACTGCGTATAATGAGTTGTGGGGTTGTTCCGAACATCGTAAGCAGGCCGGTAATATTCAATGGCCCTTCGGGTAGAATATCATTGGCGAAGGAGCAGTAGGCACTGATTCGGGCTTCCACTGTGCCTGCACCACCCATATTAAATTGTATGGCACGACTAATGGTTGTACTTGTGCCAGAGGTTTCAAAATATTTCAAGCTTCCATTGGCTTGAGTAAACTTACAATTTGCTAATTTTACCAGCATGTGAGCATCTTTCAACAAAACGATATCGGTAAACTGTCTATACAGCTTCGGTTCCGGTTGCGCTTGAGGAACATCGTGCCGGAAAATATGTGTATTTTCTTTTTGGCTTGAAATATATTCCATCCCGCCATTTTTATTTCCATAAAGACCAATCTGGTAAAATCCTGTGCGAGTACCACTTACATAATTCCCCAAATAGAGTCCTTTGGCTTTTACAAAAATGCGTTGCCCGATTCGATATTTATTATAATAGGATGAATTATTGATGCGCAAACTAATCCCGCCGGTAGAATCCTGAAAAAATATCTCTTTATAGCAACTGCCGTATTTATCGGTTGAGGTAACAATTCCGGTAATAATAATATCATCTTCAATAAGTGTTACATAGTCAATATGGTCTAATGTGTGCAGTTTTTGAAACTCGGCGATGGTCATATTTGCCTCTCCGTCAAACATTAACGGCGGCGGAATCTCTGTCTTAAAACAAGAGGCAAACAACACGGCAATGATGAGGATAATGGGTAATTTAGAGGTTTTTATCATAATTTTTTTATTTAAGATTTAAGATTTAAGATTTAAAATTTAAAATTTAAAGTTCAATAGTTCAACAGTTTCTCCTTTTCTCCTTTTCTTCTTTTCTCCTTTTCTCCTTTCTCCTTTTTTAGTTAAACGTAAAATTAAATCCTGCGAAGAAAGTCGTACCGTATGCATAGTAATTTTTGATGGCATGTTTATCCACATTCAATCCGTTAAAGTCCATACGGTAATTTTCCCAGGCGGTAGTTACTAAGTTTTTATTGTTGGTAATATTAGTAACATTAATGTTAAAACCAATAGTGTAACGTTTGATGCGCCAACTTTTGCTCACAGAAACATCTAAAGTAAATTGACCTTTGTATTTGGTTTGCGTTCTAATTTCATCAAAAATTGGTTCTTTTGGGTCAATATTGTTTGGAACTCTTCTTATAGGGTTAACATCAACAAAGATTCTGTCAAAATAATTGGCATTTATGTTTACCCACCAATAGTCATGATTGAATTTAAGTCCTAATGTACCTGCAATTTGCGGCGAACCGGCAACGAAGTAGTTTTTCCAATATACAATCTCCTGTGCATCCAACGCTCCGGTGTTAAGTAAGGTATATCCGTTTTCGGCATTTAGTGTACCCAGCGCATTATTACTGTATCTATAATCTCCGAAGTTTCCTGCTAATATAAGTGAAAACATTGAAGTAAGTTTAATCTCAGCCCCTAATTCCGCTCCCAAATGTCGCTGATTCATTTTCGTAAGAGCATAATTTAGCATTGTATTTCCATCGTCATAATAAAAACTGATTACTTTTGTAAGGTCAATAAATTGAGTAAAATACAAAGAAGCGCGCATTTTCACAAAAGGGTATTTCAAAATATATGATAAATCAGCACTTAGTATTTTCTCGGTTTGCAAATCTTCAATATAGGTATTTCTAATTCTGGGTGCTAAAAAAGAATGTAAGATGCCGGGGGCGTTGTTGGCAAATTGCCCATTCAATACTAAATAGTTACGACCATTGACTTTGTAGGTAATTCCTGCTTTTGCACCTCCCTCAAAAAAGGCTTTCACTTCCGATTTACCTTCTGAATTTTCGGGGAAACGTCCGTTTTTCATAAACCCCACACGCCACATTTCAGATGCGCCCAACTGTCCGCCCAAATGAAAATCAATCTTAGAATACACAAAATCAAACATA
>Ga0209737_10001998_pt1 | contig 14345 bp, 10 predicted proteins | sample TergutCu122P3_FD_187284 | JGI IMG/M metagenome (GOLD analysis project Ga0209737, IMG submission 187284) | Cubitermes ugandensis P3 segment gut microbial communities from Kakamega Forest, Kenya - Cu122 P3 (SPAdes) (version 2) | ecosystem: Host-associated > Arthropoda: Insects > Digestive system...
CATAGTCAGTTAGGTGGGTTCTGCGCAGCGCTCGACGGCAACAATCCTGCCGCAACAGAGGGCTCTGACTATGGGTTGTCCTATATCCTCGCGGCGCGCTACCTGAGCGCCGGCGAAGATGGCACCGGTAAAGGCGGTGGCTATGCGAGTATCTGCAACCCGCAATTCGATCAGATCGTCTCAAGTATCGTTGAAGATGCTGTCGGCCGCGTTGGTTCACACCCCTTAAAGGGCTATCCGATTTCCTCGACGATCAAAGTGTCCCTGAAAACTCAAGGAAACGACGCCATTGAGTTGACACGCGGGGCAACAACGAACGGCTGGAGCTATGATGCTTCTCAGAACGCCATCGTGTTCGCGGGTCTGAACCCAGCCCCCAGCCCCACTGACTATATTGCCATTGCATACGTCATTTGGACAAAGGATGAGGGCTAGTCGCCTGTATGGTTCCCAAAAGCGCCCTCCCCCACCGGGGTGGGCGCTTTTTTTGTAAGATGCACGGGTTTTCACCCGAATGCGGGATAGTTTAAGGCGTGCGCGCAATCCGCGTCCTCAGGGCGCTGGATCTTTGGGAGGTTTAAATGGATACGCATAAACCTGACACGACAACGGATGAGACAACGGCAGAAGCTGCAACAGCAGATGAGACGATGACGAACGTGGCGGCGCCTGAGACCGAAGGTATGCCCGACCTAATGGCGCCGCTAAGCTCGCCGCGCGAGGCGCTCGAACGTTATGGTGCCTGGTTCATCCTGGTGTGTTTGCGTTACATGCGCGCATACGGTGATCGCCTGACCAACGATTCCGGGGGGTATTCTCCAGATAGTGCATCGGCGCCTGAGCTCATTCATACGGTCGTGGGCGGTGCATCACAGGCAGGGCAGACCTGGCTGGATGAGCGAAAAATCCCGCCAATGCAGTGGTGTCACGGTCTGTCCATGTACGTTTTGGAGGATATCGGCAAACGTACCGCGCTAACGCTCGAACAAATGAAGACCGGCTGCAGGCTTTCCGAAATTCTGCCGATTGAGGCTTTCCGGGCAGCATTTGATTTGAACGATTTGGAGTTCTACTTCGTCCTTTGTGTGGCGCTCGTGCAATACAATGATCGCTATATGCGTGCCTGGCGCTATGCCACGGGGGCGACGTCGAAGACGCGCATCAACGTGGAATTTCTGTTGAGAGCACTCGAGTTTTTGGCGAGTAACCCAGAGACCATGCGCAACGTCCTGCGCGAAGACGGTGCACTCCGCCGTTACGGTCTGATCAAGCTCGTCGAGGCCGATGGCTGGGGGACAGAAACGCCACTGGCCTATGCCAGTGTCGTCGTGCCGAATCGCATCGTAGCATACTTCTTGGGTGAGAACGCTGATTTCGTGCCCGAAGGCTGCCGGATGCTGGCATCGGGCGACGATGGCGAAGCTGTTTCGCACAACAGCGCTTGTGAGAAAGAGATTCTGAGCAGTTTGAGCAAACCATGGGCACGGCTGGCAATCATCGGCTACGAGGGCCTTGGGCGCACATCGTCTGTGCTGCACGTGGCAAATAAGCTTGGGGCACCACTGCTTTCGCTGGATCTCAATCGCTATGGCGAGTTGATGGCAAAGCTCGATTCGAAAAAGCAGCTCTTTAATTTGGCCGAACTCATGCGAGAGATTCGGCTGTCAGGCGCGATCCTCGTCGTTTCCTGCGATGGGCTTTCGACAGAAACAGAGACTTGGCTGCAAGCCAATGCGCGCCCCCTGCGCGAACGTTTCGAATCAGAAACACATCTCAGGATTTGCGTCACGCTGCAGCGCCAAACGCGGCTGACGCGTTCGATTTTTGGCAATCTTCACGAGATCATCTACCCCGTGCCGACGCGCGATGTTCAGCCAGAACTCTGGGTACAGGCCCTTGAACCCTACCTTTCGCCCGAACGCGCGCAGGATACCGCACAGGTCATGTCGAAGGGCTACTGCCTGAGCTACGCAGAAATCCGCGCAACGGTCGAGCAAACCCTTGCCCGGCGCGCCATGCGCTCGCCTGACCACTCGCTCACGCCAGAGTACCTCACCGAAACGCTCAACAAATCGCGCGGGCACAAACTCGAAGGCCTCGCCACACTGCGCAGCACCATGCTCTACCTCGACGACATCGTGCTGTCACCCGACATCCGAAAGGTACTCGACGACGTTCTAAACTTCGCGCGCTATCGCGACACCGTCATGCAGGACTGGGGATTCCACAAATACAACGTCTCTGGCGCAGGCCTGAGCGTGCTCTTTTCCGGCGTGCCCGGCACCGGAAAAACCCTCACCTCGCTGGTTCTGGCACACGAACTCGGACGCGCACTCTACGTCATCGATCTCTCGCAAGTCGTTGACAAGTACATTGGCGAAACCGAAAAACGCCTCGGGCTCATCTTCGACGAAGCCGAACGATCGCAGGCCATGCTGCTCTTTGACGAGGCAGATGCACTCTTTGCCAAGCGCACCAACGTCAAAAGCTCCAACGACCGCTACGCCAACCTCGAAGTCAACTACCTGCTCCAGCGCCTCGAAGCCTACAGCGGCGTCTCCATCCTGACCACCAACTTCAGCGGCGGCCTCGACGAAGCACTCGCTCGCCGCATCCAATTCAAAATCGAATTCCCCATGCCCGACACCTCCGAGCGGGTCGATCTCTGGCGCCGCCTCATCCCCGTAAACGCGCCCCTGGCCAAAGACATTAACTTCCGCGCCATCGCCTCACACTTCGAAATGAGCGGCGGACACATCAAAAACGCCGTCTTCCGCGCCGCCATCCAGGCCGCAGCCCAACACAAACCCATCAACCACGACATGCTCTGGGACGCTGCCCTGCTCGTCTACCGCGAAATGGGACACGTCGTGCGCGATTCGGACGATTATTAAGGCCACTCGGGGGAGCATTGCTCCCCCGGACCCCCTGCGATACTGCGTATCGCGTTGAGAGGCGCTGATCTGTATGGGCGTTGTGCTACGCCCTGCACGGCAAGGTAAACATTTTTTAATTGCCGTTTGACAGGCAGGCATCGGTTGTGGGAGAGTGAACTGGATGGATACTATTGTGTTGATGGAACTTGCCAGCATTAAGTGAGGTGAAATCATGGAGAAACTGACAACGACAGATCAGGCGCTTGAGAAGAAATCAGTGGATGTGGCGGGTACAGATGGATCGGAAGGCAGTGCTGAAGAGTACGAAGAGGCCGAAAAATCCTTAGATACGAAGGTAAGCGAGGCCTTGATTGCCAATGACATGCCTAAAGCAAAAAATCTGATTAAAGGCGCTTTCTGGACTTCAGGGTTGAAAGCGATCGCCACAAACACCACCATGATGAATGACTTACTGGCAAAGCCCAGTAGCGATGAGCTTAACGTCTGCCTCGACAGATTATACGAACACGTCACCGATGTTGGTGTTCTTAAAAAATGCATCAAGGCACGCTTTGGCGTTGACTTGGTTGGCACAGCTGAAGTCGACGCCTCAACCAATACTGTCAACGGTACCATAACAAATGCAACAGAAGTAAATCAATTCATCAGCAATAAGACTGTAGTAGAGTGGGGGCCCAATGGTGTCAAAGGTGTTTATAGATCCCTCCTTTTACTGCCTCCCTCCCATTGGCCCCAAATAAATGGTATCACGACGACGAACACAACCACTGGTACAGGGGGATCCGCAAATAAAAACTCAGGATGTCTCAAAGTCGATTACCAGGAGGCAGCTCCCAAAAAACTCGTAAGTAGCACATCATATTGCGACAAAGGCGATGCTCAGCACAAGCTCTCACTGCTTGACACCACCGTTGTTCATGAAATCGGGCATGTTATTGATAAAGGCGATAGATATTCTGGAGATCCAGTTTTTCGTGCAATTTCCGGTTGGGAAAATAAAGGGATGGCAGATAATGCTAATGCACCTGCACTTCGCACAGCGATTGAAGGATGTGCGCAAGTCGCCTACCCCACGTTGCTCACTGGCGAGCGAGGTATTGTCGAAAAAGGTGCTGAATTGTTGATTGAGAACAAAAGCGCTGACCCAGGCGATATTCAGACCCAGCTTGACCAAGCGTATAGTGATCTAACCAAGGATCCAGCTGGCCAAACAGGCTCTTTCCGAAGTTCTGGGGATCTGGCAACAGAGCTCACCAATAACTGTACGGTCTACAATCACATCCTAAGATCTTGGGCCAATAAGAGTCCTTGGATGAGAGGAAAACGAAGTGATATGAATCGCCAGATTCACCAAGGTTACAATAATGATGTCTGGTATTCCTTCAACAATGCAGCATATGACAAGAAAATCAGCAAATACCAACTGCGCGATCCAGGCGAGGAATTTGCTGAGCTCTATGCGACCTACCATGTTGCAAAACCCAAAGGCAAAGGGCTTAAGCAAGATCATATAAATTGGATCATCGCTAATGACTTACACAAAGATCCATAGTGACGGATGGTTGGGCAAAAAATGGTCATCAAACACCTCATGCCTTCGGGCCTCATCATCATGGTAGTATGCATGTCTTGTTCATCGGCTTCCTCCCAACCTTCGCCTCAAGAATCTGCTCAATTCCCCAATCCAACGCCTGTCGCTGAGAATCCAGATGCAACATGGGGCAACGATATGACTCGTGCTTCTTTGCTCAGAGATAGCGCCGATACCAAGGTCACTATGGCTGTTGTTGAGGCGTCCCTGAGCGCTGGCCAAGAAGCCTATGCTCGCTATCGCATTGGCAACTTAGCCTTCGTCGAAATCATGACCTTGCCTCACCCAGAGGAAAAAGATGTCAATGCGACACATCAATACGTTGCAGTCATCCTCGGTGACAAACCGCGCTTGGTAAGCCTTCCCGACAAAGTACTTTTTGCCCACTTCGCTAAAAATATCCGGCCCAATCCTGACAAAATCGACAGTAGGAACCGCATTAGAACAGCATTGCTGCTTGCAACGGATTCAGGGAGTTATGAAGATGAGCCTACCCCCACCTGGACTGATGAGGGTGGCACGCTAATCATCCACTATCGCAGATATGTTAACTCAAGCAACACCGGTAAATCATACCCAATACTGCAGGAATGCACGCTTATTGTCGATGTCAATCAGGACTTTACACTGAAGTGTATCGAGCGGAAGTAGGTTAAAAGGATGCCCCTAAGACAGGCATGGCTGTAGAAGGCCCACCATCTTTCAACGTAAAGTTATACAACGCTTTGGCTATTAACAATTTAGAATTGGCAGAAAGCCTGATCCTAGGAGCATCTTTTAAAGAGTTAATGGATAGTCAAACAATCGTCCATAATAAGGGGAAAAACCTTCAAACATTACATGCCGACTGCATAAACTATGAAGCTGGAGAGGACGCTACTGCTGTTAAGCAGGCTTTAGATACTGGAAACGGAAAGTTAGCATATGCCTTGATTATGGGAGCATCTGACGTGGGCTTGCGCAAAGTTGCCATGAACGAGAACCTGGTGATATCTTTGTTGTTGTGCCAAAATATGGATAAGCTTTGCCTTTACAGCTGTCTCGACAGGTTATACGAGCATATCAACGACATTGGCACTTTTGGAGTGTGCACCAAGAAACGCTTCGCAAATAATCAAGAGGTTGCAATAATGGGTGCAATAGTGGGACTAAAGAGGCTTGGCGAAGCCAAGCGCCTTTACCGGTACTACTTAAGCACTGAAGTTGCTGGATTGTCTCATACATTAGAGCAACTCAACTTAGATCAAGCCCTACCGACCTTTGCTCAAAGCAAGAGTGACATGCTGCGCTTGAAAAACGTTCCCCGAGAATATAAGGACCAGTTACACAAGCTATTTGACAGACAATATACGGAGATCAACGATGTTGAGCTGCTTGCAAGCTGGATCTTGGAGCGTTTCGAAGTTGATTTGACTGGCATGACCAAAGAAGGACAAATCTTCTTGCACTACCTCCGCGATCACGATGGAGGGAATGCGAAAGACTGGACAATTGAGGGAGTCAGGCACGTTTACAAGTGTCTCATGCTGTTGCCCCCATCCCATGTGAAAAAAGTGAATGCCATCGCAGCACAGAACACTGATCGTTTTGGCGATGACAAAGGTGTGCTAGGCTCTGCCACTATGATGTATGCTGGAGTTAAGCTCAACTACAATAGCAAAAATCCAGAAGCGAACGTGGAAAGCAATAATGCACGTGATGAAAAGGATGCTAAAATTGGCCTTTCTCTGCTTGACACCACCATTGTTCACGAAATTGGGCACCTAGTTGATGGATACAAGACATACTCTGGGGCTGATGACTTTCGGGAAACTTCAGGTTGGAAGGAAGAAAAGGACCCTCTTGAACTTGTCAAAAGTATTGAAGCTAGTGTGAAACAAGAGTTTTCAAATCTCTCTGTTTCTAACCGCAAGTTTAACGTCAAAGAACAAGAAATTGCTCGAAAATGTGCAGGCTTACTGACCAGTAGCAAAGATGCCAGTACAAACACTATGAAGACCAATCTTGAAGCCGAATTCACACAGCGCAAACTACCCCACTATTGGAGCCTGTTCGGTCCAAGTTCTACATGTTGCTATGTGAATGAAATGATACCAGTGATCGAGAAAAGCAAAGTTTATCAGCATATCCTTAGATCCAAAGCATCCAATGCTCCTTGGCAGGCTGGCAGACGCGATGATATGGAGCGTCAAATCCACGAAAGTTATGATGGTGCTTGGTATTCATTCAAGAAAGAAGCTTATGAAAAAAAGATTAGCAATTACCAATTCTGCAATCCAGCTGAAGAATTTGCCGAACTTTATGCTGCCTACCATGTTACAAAATTTAATGATAAAGACACTAGGCCTGAAGGGAAACTCCCAAATGGCCGTGATAAGTTCAATGAAGATCATCTAAAATGGTTCGAAAGCAAAGGCCTGCACAACGGACTACCTGCATCAACGAATGCAGCCAAACAGACGGATCCTCCCAAGTAGAAGAAAATATTACGCCAACGCCCATCCAAATGCCGAGCACCTTTCGTCATGAGGGTCAACATGCAAAAACTCTGCACTCTCCTCGCCCTGTTGCTGACACTATGCCCCCTCAGTGGATGCAACAAAACAGAAGTGAATACTGAAGCGGACACTGAGAGACAAAAACAGCCCATAGCAGACGAATTTGTCAAAGAATCTGGGGCAATTAAAGTTGATGCTTCCCCGAAAACTGACGAACCGACTATTGAAGCAACACCCGACGTTCCCTCCCCAGCGGATCAAAACGTTTCGGAAGGGGATCAGGTTGTGTCGGAGGACGAATTTGACCCAAACGAGCTTGCCTCGGACGCATCGGGGAATGAGATGCATTCAGACGACCCCAAATCGCCCTGCAAACCCGACTGGGATCCAGAATCAAAGCGTATTACAGGTGTTGAGCTCAGATATCATCCACCCGGCCCGACCCATCGGCTGGATTTCACAGAAGATGGCGCTGTCCTGAAAAGGACGCAGTACTGTCCTGAGAAAAAGAAAAACATCACCCATGTCCTGGCTGAATATACCCCTGCGGATGCGCAGCAGCTGGCGGAGAAATTTGCGGCGCTTCATACGGAATGCTGGAAGGCAAGCTACAGCGACAAGGGCAGTATTGTTGGAGGCGGCTGGATACTGATTGTCGAGTTTGCGGATCGCACGCATATCGCAAGCAAAGCTGAATATAAAGATCCTCTTCCTTCCAACTATGAGGCAATGGCAGATCTCCTCATGGTTGCACCTGACCTAGTGACAATATACAGGGAAAATAGCAGGGAAGAATAGCTGTCCAAAAGCGCAGCGAAATCCAGCGCAAATCGGCTCTGCTCAAGCTGTTGAGCTCTCGACAGACGTCCGCCCCCAAGCATTCAGGGGGCGCGTATGGACGAAGGCCATAGCGCCCCGGGCGGGCGTATTTGGGCTTTGCCCAAATAGCCGCCCTACACGACGCCATGGATGCCTCACCTCAGAATGAGAAGTGGTGGCAAATGTCACGAGCTGCCCACGCAACGTTTTCCCGAAGCGGCGTTTGACAAAGGGGGGAGAGTGTGGGAGAATATATGGAGGTGTGTTGTGTGAATGACGTAAACTTAAGAGGTGCGGCCATGGAGAAAACGACAAAATCAGATCTGGCGCTTGAGACAAAATCTGCGGTTGCGGAAAGCGCGAGTGCCGAAAAGGCTGCGGATGAAAGTACCGAGGAGGTGCCCAAATCCCTTGAGACAAAGATAAGCGAGGCACTGGTTGCCAAAGATGAACCTCAGGTATGTGCGCTGATAGCTGAGGCGCCCAAGACTGAGCTGGCGCATATCGGCACGAACTCAACATTGATGACCGACTTGATGAAACTGCTTTTGAGCGCCTCCCTTGAGGAGAGCATACTCCATCCTTGCCTTGATTTGCTGTATGCGCATGTAGACGATGTTGACGCTCTGAAAGAAAGCATCAAAGTGCGCTTTGGCGTCGACTTGATTGATTCGGGTGATGTTGGCAGTTCAACCTTAAGAGATAAAGATGCCGTAGATGAGTTCACCAATGGTGAAACCCTAGAGGATTGGGGCCCCAACGGTGCCATAGGCGTTTATAGAAGTCTCCTTTTACTGCCGCCCAGTCATTGGGCTCAAATAAATGGCATCACAACACAGGATATTTCAAATGGTGCGGGAGGATATGCAATTCCCTACTATAAATGCCTCAATGTCGATTACGACGAGCTGAACACGGATGTTCTCGTAGAAGATATGTACTGCGACGAGGGCGACACTCAATACGACCTCCGTTTGCTTGACACCACGGTTGTCCACGAAATTGGGCACGTGATTGACGAAAGTAAAGATCCACCCTACTCAGCAGACCCCGACTTCCAAAAAATCTCTGGCTGGAAGTTCGAAGGAAACAGACCAAATGAGCTCGCCGATGTGATTGAAGGGTATGCAGGCAGTAAAGCCTATGCTGACACTGATATGCCGCTTAATGCAGATGAAAAAGCTGTTGCCAAGGAGGGTGCAATTCTGTTGCTCGGCAATGAGAATGCGGACGTGAATGACTGCATTGCAAAGCCATACAATGATGCCATCAGTGATGGCAAAGCTGCTAGCTTACGACCATATCGAGAGATGAAAAATGCGTGTCTGTCGGGTAAGCTCTACCAACATATCATGCGCTCCTGGCCATCTAAAGATCCATGGATGAAAGGACTGCAAAGCGACATGAGCAGACAGATTCACAAGCCATACGACTGGAAAGGCTGGTATTCTTTCGACAATGCTGCCTTTAACGATAAAATCAGCAGATATCAGTTGCGCGATCCTGGTGAAGAGTTTGCCGAGGCTTATGCCACCTACCACGTTGGCGGGCCAGATAAGGTGCCTAAACATAAGGATTGGATTGAGAAGCACAACTTGCATAAGGATCCCTCCAACTGACAGATAACAGTTACCCCCCCTCAGACACCTTATGCCTAAGAACATCATACTCCTCATATTCATGGTGACATGCATGTCTTGTTCATCGACTTCCTCACAGCCCACGCCCCAGAAAACTACCCAAACTTCAGCCAGTGAATCTGCTCAGGCTGCTTCACCTGCTGTTGAAAGCGCACAAACGACATGGGGCGATGATATGACCCGCGCTTCTTTGCTTGGAGATAGCACGGACAGGCAAATGGCTATGGCTGTCATTGAAGCAACCTTAACGTCTAACCAGGAAAGCTATGTTCACTTTAAGCTCGGCAATCTGGCCTTCGGCGAAGTCGTCACTATGCCTCATCCAAGCGCCAGAGACATCAATGCTGCACGCCAGAGTGTTGCCGTTATCCTTGGTAAAAACCCGTACCTGGTGAATCTTCCCGACAAAGTGCTCTTTGCCCATTTTGCCAAAAACATTCGGCCCAATCCCGATGTGCTTGAGGTCGATCAACGCACTAGGGCAGCATTGTTACTCGCAACGGATTCAGGCCGTTTCGAAGATGAACCTGCTCCAACCTGGACTGATGAGGATGGCACACTTGTCATCCACTACTACAGATACGTTCACCAGGGGCGAGGTCGGGCACGCCCAAAGCTGAACGAATGCACCCTTACCGTCGATGCCAATCAGGTGTTCACACACGAATGCATCGACCGGGGCTATGGTGATAAATAGTCTTTGGCAGGCGTTCGTCTGCATTTGAGGTAGACGAAAAATGGCCCTCGAACACCTTGGGCCTCACCATCACGGCGGTGTGTATGTCTTGTTCGTCGGTTCCCCGTGCTTTCTGGCACCACCTCATGTCATGCTGAAATCCTCCGCCCCCAAGCATTCAGGGGGCGCGTATGGACGAAGGCCATAGCGCCCCGGGCGGGCGTATTTGGGCAAGGCCCAAATAGCCGCCCCACACGACGCCCTGGATGCCCCATTGTCCGCACACCGTTTTCCCGAAGTGATGTTTGACAGAGGGAGGAGGGTGTGGGATAATAAGTGAGGATTGTTGTGTGTGGATAACGTGAACTAAAGAGGTGCTGCCATGGAGAAGACAACAAAAACAGATCTGGCGCTTGAGACAAAATCTGCGGCTGCGGAAAGCGCGAGTGCCGAAAAGGCTGCAGATGAGAGCACCGAAGAGGCGCCCAAGTCTTTCGAGACGAAGATCAGCGAGGCCCTGAATGCCAAGAAAAATATCGAGGTATACAGTATGATGGTGCGCCCTTCCGAAGCAGACCTGAAGGCCGTCGCCACGAACTCGGCGTTGATGACGAGCCTGATGGAGACGCTCAGCGGGCATCAGCTCAATTATTGTCTCGACAAACTGTACGATCATGTCACCAGCATTGATGTGCTCGAAAAGTGCATCCTGTATCGCTTTAATGTCAACATGGGCGCAACAAGCGAGCAAGGAATGAAGTTTAAGGCATGGCTGCTGACTGAGGATATCAAGGATGCGGATGGCAACGTCACCGGCAAGCGCGATCTCGAAAAGCGATGGACGGTCGTTGGCGCCAAGCGCGTTTACAAGTGCCTGCAGCTATTGCCAGCGTCCCACGTGGCCATGGTTAACGACATCACGACGAAGAACACGACCAATGGCAACGGCGGTGTGGCCGTCGGTTCCTATGGGGTTTTTAACGTCGACTATACAAACTCGAAGCCGGATTTGACGGCAGGCGAAGTCGGATACTGCGGCAACAGCACCACCGACTATAAATACGACCTCCCCACGCTTGATACCACCATTGTTCACGAACTTGCGCACATTGTCGATACGGGTCAGAAATACTCTGCCCGATCGGACTTTCGCAAAATTTCTGACTGGAAAGACGAAGGCAAGGACTCTGCAAAGCTCGTCAAGAAGATCGAATCTTATGCTGCGACACCTTATGCCGCAGCACTTAGCAATGAAGAAAAAACCGTTGCAACGAAAGGGGCACAGCGCCTTATCGACAATGATGTTGTCAAAATCGACGACATTAGCGACGAAGTTTCAAAAGCATATGATGAACTCAATAAAGACAAGGATGGCAGCGACCCGCAAAAACGGAACATTTTCCAGGCGGCCTGGGATGCTGTCACAAGCAAACCCAAAGATGGATGTCGCAGTGCAGAAGATCTGACGACTGTGCTTAAGGGAAGCACTGTTTATCAACACATCATTCGCTCCAGGGCTATTTCGAAGCCACTGCCCTGCTACGGCGGATTGCGCCCGGACATGAACCGGCAAATGCACCAGGGATACGAAAATGGTGTCTGGTATTCCTACGCCAACAAGGCTTACGAACAAAAGATCAGCATGTATCAGTTCCGCGATCCGGGCGAAGAATTTGCTGAACTGTATGCAACCTACCATTGTGCAGCGCCTAAGGGATCCAAGACAAGCGATGTCCACAAACAGTGGTTCCACAAGGTGAACCTGCACAGGGATGAGCCTGGGAAGAAGTAAAAAGTTAAGGGCGCTGTCCCAAAGGACAGTGCCCTGGGTAAACGGAGAGACGCGATGCGTTTTAATCCGCTCGTGTTTGCGGGCTTAGAACGTTTTCAGCTCAGACATCGACGCAACGCGCTCAAAAAACCACCCCGCCCTTCGGGCACCCCTCCAAAGGAGGGGAATTTCCGACCATGCCTCCAATTCGTGAACCACGATTGTTCACAATCTGCTTCGAGCCATTGCCCTGATTTTCCCGCAGCACCCACTTGACGAAAGGTATCGGTTCTGGGAGAATGTCCCAGGTGTATTTTTGGGTTGTTTAAACATCAATACCTTAAGTGAGACACGGCCATGGAGAAAACGACAAAATCAGATCTGGCGCTTGAGACGAAATCCGCCTCTGCAGAGAGCGCGAGTGCCGCAAAGGCTGAGGATGAGAGCAGCGAAGAGGCAGAAAAGTCCTTCGAAACAAAAGTGAGCGAGGCGCTGAGTGCCAAAAACAAGTCTCTGACGCATAGCCTGATCGTGGGCGCAAGTGCAGAGGATTTGGCAGCCGTTGCCACAAACTCGAAGATGATGACGACCCTGATGTCGACGCTTAAGAAGGGTGAGCTTAATGCCTGCCTTGATGCACTGTATGTGCACGTGAATGACATCGACGTGCTTAGCGCATGCATCAAAAAACGCTTTGGCGTCAACATGGGTGCAAAGAGCATAAGGGGGAAGATTTTCCTGATGCTGGTGGGTAAAAGCGAGGTGCCCTGGACGGTCAGTGGCGCTGTGCATGTTTACCGAAGCCTCGCACTGTTGCCTCCGTCGCATGTGGCCAAGATGAGTGCCATTACCACGTCGAACACAGAAAATGGCGGCGGCGGTGTGGCCATTGGCTGGACGGGGTCTTTTAACGTCGATTACACAGAGGGCGACACAGACAAAATTTCCGGGTGGGGATACAGCGACAGTAAGGACGACGCCAAATTCGACCTCAACATGTTTGACACCACCATCGTTCACGAACTCGCCCATATCGTCGACAGTGGCCAAAAATACTCCAAACGTGCGGATTTTCGTGCGATATCTGACTGGGTCGATGAAGGCAAAAATGCTTCGAAAATCGTCGACAGGGTCGAAGAACTTGCAGAAACGCCCTATCACGACGATCTCACGTCCGAAGAAAAGGTCATCGCCAAAAAAGGCGCAGAGCGGCTCATTGAGAAAAAAGTCGTCAAGAAAGACGGCATTGAGCCGGTGGTTGCCGATGTGTTTAAAAATCTCAAGAAAAATGCGGATGGCACCGCTAAAGAGAAAAACCGCCTGGGACAATTGTGGGATAAAATCACCAGCAAACCCACCGACGGGCACCGCAGCCTGGAAGAGCTGACGGCGGTATTCGAAAAGAGTAAAGTCTATACACACCTCATCCGATCCATGGGCAACTCAAGTCCACTTCCCTGCTATGGCCGCTTGCAGGCTGGGATGGCTCGCCAGATTCATCAGGGGTATGAGGGCCGCAACTGGTATTCCTATGCCAATGAGGCTTACGAAAAGAAAATCACCATGTACCAGTTCCGCGATCCAGGCGAAGAGTTTGCCGAGCTCTATGCCACCTATCATTGTGCCGCGCCCAAGGGGGATAAGCTAACCCCAGCCCATAAAGGCTGGTTCGAAAAGGTTGGCCTGCACATGGATGAACCCGGGAAGAAGAAGTAATGCCAAGCGCTCTGCCCCAGGGAGGGCAGGGCTGAAGTGGACGGAGGTGCAAGGTGCGTTTCAATCTGCTCGTGCTCGCGGGCTTAACTTTAGTGGCAGCATGCATGTCCTGCTCCTCGGCTTCTTCACAGTCCCCCGCGTCCGACCCGGCAGCCCCGGCTGGCGCAGAGGTGTCTGCCGTCAAAAATTCTGAGACGGCATGGGGCGACGATATGGCTTACGGCTATATGCCCGAAAAAGATGCTGACACGAAGTCGGCCATGGCCGTCGTTTCTGCCACACTCAAATCCGGGCAAAAAGCCTACGCGCGCTATAGCGTTGGCAACCTGGGCTTTGTCGAGGTTCGCACATCTGCGCCTGCGGGCGCCAGAGATGTCAGCGGCTCCTCCCAGCACATTGCCGTGATTCTCGGCCCAACCCCTCGCCTGGTCAAGCTGCCAGATGAGACACTCTTTGAGCACTTTGTCAAAAACATCCGTCCCAACCCTGACAAGCTCAAACTCACCCGGCGTGTAAAAACTGCATTACTGCTCGCCACCGGCTCGGGCGATTTCATCGACGAACCGGAAGCACTCGAACCGACATGGCTCGACGAAGGCGGCACACTGACCATCCGCTACCATCAATATGTTGGCGGCGGCGGCATGGTACGCCCGCTGCAAACAGAATGCACACTGACCGTCAATGCCGACCAGGCTTTCACGCACATATGCGGCGAGCCTTCGCCGGAATAGGGA
>Ga0209737_10002000_pt1 | contig 14344 bp, 17 predicted proteins | sample TergutCu122P3_FD_187284 | JGI IMG/M metagenome (GOLD analysis project Ga0209737, IMG submission 187284) | Cubitermes ugandensis P3 segment gut microbial communities from Kakamega Forest, Kenya - Cu122 P3 (SPAdes) (version 2) | ecosystem: Host-associated > Arthropoda: Insects > Digestive system...
TCGCTCATTATGCGGGGCATTGGTAGTTTTATGATTTGAAGTTTTTTGCCATCTTGGTCGAGTGCTTGGGAGAGAATTTCATAGTTTTCTTGCAATACATCATAGTCTTCGTCGTTTGGATTTTCGGTGTAGGCACAGACGATGACTGTGGGGTTAACAAATCGTGCCAAGTCGTCGATGTGTCCATCGGTGTCATCGCCTAGGATGCCTCGTTTTAGCCAGATAAAATTGTGCACACCTAGGTATTCTGAGAGATAGGTTTCGATGTTTTGTTTGTTAAGAGTGGGGTTACGGTTGCTGTTTAGCAGGCATTGTTCGGATGTGAGCAGAGTGCCTTTACCGTTGACATCTATGGAACCGCCTTCTAATACGATGCCGGGTTTAAAGCATGGCAAACCTAGTTTTTTGTTAATCACATCGGGGATTTGTTTGTCTCGCAGAAGGGTTTCATATTTTTCACCCCAGCTGTTAAAATCCCAATGCACCATAGCTAGTTCATGTTGGGAGTTGCGGATAAATATGGGCCCATAGTCACGGAACCAAACATCTGCGTAGTCAGAAACATGGATATGTACTAAATCTAGGTTTATATTGGCTTGTCTAAACATCTCGGTGACTTTGGTTTTAGTGGGCTCGTCGATGACAAAGAGGTTGACTTCTTCGCTTGTGTGAATTTCTTTGACTATTTCAACATAGGTCTGCTCAACCCGCTCGACACGATCGGGAAATGTTAGGGGGTCATAGGGCCAGGACAACCAAATTGCATCATGGTGCTCCCATTCAGCAGGCATTATAAATCCTTGAGCTTGACAAGTTTTAGCGCCGCATCTGCCGGTTGAGGGTTGTACGGTTTCAATAAGCGGCTGGTAAGTGTCGGGACGGCGGTTTTGCAGAAAACCCCAGCCTTCCTGTACATTTTTATTTTTAGCTAGATCTAGCTGTGTAACTATAACTTCTTCGCTATTGGTTGTTGCTTCGGCAAGAATGGTTCCAAAGGAGTCACAGACAAAACTTCCGCCCCAAAACTCCAGTTCACCCTCTTCACCAATACGATTCACTGCAACTATGTGGACACCATTTGTTATGGCATGTGCGCGTTGTACGGTGCGCCAAGCGTCATGCCAATCCCCGTCATCGGAGGTGTGATCTTTTATATAGCCAATAGCTGTGGGATAAAATATGATGTCTGCACCGGCTAGTGTATTGATACGTGCCGCTTCTGGGAACCATTGATCATAGCAGATAAGAACCCCGATTTTAGCAAACGCTGTATCAAAGACTTTGTAGGGCGGTTTGCCTTGGGCAAAGTAGTCTTTTTCATAGAAGTAGGGATCATGAGGTATGTGGATTTTACGATAAGTGCCCAAAATTTGGCCATCAACATTGATTACAGCAACGGTGTTGTAGAATTTTGCATCTGAACCTTCCTCAAACAGAGGGGCAATTATTACAACGCCGTGTTTTTTTGCTAATTTGCTAAAGGCCTCTGTAGAGGGACCAGGGATGGTTTCAGCTAGGGGTACAGCATCCATGTGTTCTTTTTGAGGAAAATATCTTGTACGATAGAGTTCTTGAAGACATATTATTTGGGCGCCCCTATGCGCGGCTTCCTCTATTTTTTGCATTATTTTTGTCATATTTTCCGCTATATCATCAGATACTGCTGTTTGAATCATCCCTATTGTAACTATTTTTTTATTTTTATGTGCGCCGCTCATGTTAGTGTCTATCCATCCTTGAAGATATTCATCAAAGACAATTCTATTAACGTTTTGAGAAACAAACGAACTGAAACAAAGGGCTTAAACAGCAACAAACCCATCAAGAAAAAGGTTAAGAGTCAACCAAAAAGGGTTATTTAAAAATGCAGTAGGGTTCTTCTTCGAGATAGTTGTTTTTGGTTGAAAAAGCTCTGGCGCGGCAACCGCCACACATTATACTGTAGGGACATGTACCGCATTTTCCCTTTAGCATTTGGTGATTTCTTAATTCATTAAATAGGGATGATTGTTGATAGATTTCTTTGAAGGTTTGCTGTCTAATGGAGCCGGCGCACAAGGGAAGAAAACCGCAACCAAAAACATCACCAGTGTGTGAGATAAAACAGAAACCGTTACCGGCCATACAACCTCTTCCGCCCCGTGTAGGTTTTTCTTTGGCTTGCTGAGCAACTATTCGGGTGTATTGGGGAGCACAGGTCACTTTAACTGGAATGGGTGAGAACAAACTGAGTTGGTAGATGGTTTGCAGGGTTTCTTCGTATTGCTGAGGGGTTATCTCCATGTCGATTTTTCCTCGACCGGTGGGTACGAGCATAAAAGCGTCCCATTCCACCGCGCCCTGTTCTACGGCGGTTTTGTGGATGGAGGTTATGGTTTGGTAGTTATGCTGGGTTATGGTTGTGTTGATTCTAAAGGGCATGTTATGGGCTTTTGCTAGGGTGACGTTTTTTAAGACTAAGTCAAATGCGCCAGGTACATTTCGAAAGTTGTCATGTGTAGCGGCGGTTGCTCCATCGATGCTAAGTGAGATCATGTGTATGCCGGCTTGTTTCATTTTCTCAAATGTTTCAGGGGACATATCGCTACCGCTGGGGGACATAACTACACGGAAGCCAAGCTTAGATGCATAGGAGGTAACCTCAAAAATATCGGTTCGCTGCAGGGGGTCACCGCCGCTTATTATAAAGACAGGTGTGCAGATTGAGGCAATTTGATCGACCATGTGTAGTGCTTCTTGGGTTGTGAGTTGGTTGGGGTCGGGGTGTTTTTGGGCTGTTGCTCGACAGTGTGAACACGCATAGTTGCATGCGCGGGTTGACTCCCAAGCCACTACTTTGGGAGTGAGATTATGCGGGGTTTTGGTTACCATGATTGGTTGCCTACTGGACGGGGTTTGTTTCTTCATCGGTGAGATAGCACGCAGGATCTGGTGCCCAAACATCGTCATGTACTGCTTGGGCTCTTACGCGGAGGTTGCCGTTGCAGATGTTTAGGAATTGGCACTGGGCGCATTTGCCTTTTAGATGAGAGGTGCGGTTTCTAAGAGCTATGAGCAGGGGGTCTTGGGTTTCGGCCCAAAGTGTGCTGAATTTTTGTTCGCGGATGTTGCCTATGCTGTGGTGTTGCCAGAATTGGTCTGGATGTACATATCCATTGGAGTCTACGCAAGCGATACCTTTGCCGCTACTGTTGCCGCCGTTTATTTTTAGGAGGCTTAGGACTTCTTGGGCTTGTTGGGGGTTTTTTTGTTTGAGTTTTAGGTAGAGATATGCGGCATCAGTGTGATTATCTACAGTTAGGATTTCGGTGTTTTTTTCGTTTTTGTGGTTTGCTTCGACTTTTGAGAGCAGGTAGTCCATAAAGTCACGTGTTTGTTTGGGGGTTAGATCATCGTTTACAATAGAGGTGCCTCTGCCGACATAGGCTAGGTGGTAGAAGCAGGCTCGGGGGATGTTTTCGGTTTCTATTAGATCAAAAATTTTATCGATGTCTTGTATGTTATAGTTGGTAACTGTGAAGCGTAGACCGGGTTTGAGGCCTGCTTGGAGACAGTTTCTTATACCGGTGATGGCTTGTTGGAAGGCTGTGGGGCTACCTCGGAATTTGTTGTTAGTTTCTTCTGCACCGTCTAGGCTAACTCCGATGTATGAAAAACCAGCCGTTTTGAGTTTTTGTGCTTTCTCTGGTGTGATTAGAGTGCCATTGGTTGATAAAACGGTTCGTATGTCTAAATTTGAAGCATAGGTGGCGATTTCAAAGAGATCATGACGCAACAGGGGTTCGCCGCCTGAGAAGAGCAACACTGGAACTTTGAAGCTGGCCAGGTCCTCGACAAAGGTTTTGGCTTCCTGGGTGGTCAGCTCGTTTTGGTAGGGTTTATCTTCGGATTTTGAGTAGCAATGAACACAGTTTAGGTTGCATCGTCTGGTTGTGTTCCATACCACTATTGGTTTTTTATGTGTTGTTGAACCATATCGTATGTGATCCATAGATCCGGAAATATTGCACCAAAGTTTAGTAACGTTTAACATTAGAGGTTCTCCTTGGATTTTGATAAGTGTTTGAGGTCTCGTGTACTGTAGAGTATTTTGTACTCTATATTCCACTTGGAGGATAATTCATGGACCATTGCTGCGATTTTTGTGCGGGTTTGAGCGTGCAGTACGGTGTATAGGTTGTAGGTCCAGTTGGGGTTGTCTGTTGTGCGTTCATAACAATGAGAAATTTCTTCGATATCTGAAAGAGCTCTACCTAATTCTTGAACGCTTCGTTGGGGTACTTTCCAAGCTACTAGTGCATTGGCGGATATGCCGATGCTGTTGGGCTTTATGGACGCTCCAAAGCGTCGGATTTCTTTTTTTGCTTTGAGCTGATTTAGCCGGCTTATGACTTCTTCGACGGGAATTTTTAATTCCAAGGCTATATCGTTGAAGGGCGAGGCGGAGATGGGGATGCCTTTTTTGAGGCCTGCTAAGAGTTTTAAGTCAATTTCATCCATAAGCTTCCCTAGGTCGTAGCAGTTAATTGGAAAAGGACACTGATTTTGAAGCGCTGACAAGTGGGTAGATTTAATAAATCTTGTTTGGGTACGTTTATTTTTTGGCGGATCTGTTCAAGGGTTTGATTTAGTTCTTGGTCGTTTTTTGCTGTGAGGGTGAACCATATGTTGTATTCGTTGTCACGTTGATAGTTGTGTGAGACATTGTCGTATTGGTTTATGATTTGAGCCACTTCGTCGACTCGGGTGGGATCTACACGTAGAGCCACTAAGGTACTTGCGTTTAGGCCGATTTTAGCTGAATCAAAAATAGGTCCGATTCTTGACATCACATGATTTTCTTTGAGACGATAAATACGTGTGATGATTTCTTGCTCAGAGATACACAGACAACAACCAATTTCTACCCAAGGCTGAGCGACTATAGGAAAGTCGTTTTGGAGTATTTGGAGAAGTTTTTTGTCAGTTTCGTCAAGAGTTATTTTTAGCGATTGTGTTTGAGAACTGTTTGTTGTTTTTTGATTTTGCAACATAGTATCACCTGAGCGGCTCGATAGTTGATCGATTTACGATTAACTATCACAGTAGCAATTGCTTAGCGTATATACCTTACTGAAAAAGTATAATGATCCAATTTAGCTACGAAATTCTCAACATTCTTAGAGATTTAATAAAACAACGGATTAAACTTTAAAAATCATGTCATAACCAACAAATACACCTTACACACAATAACCACTAATTTAGGGTTATTGTACTAACTAGCATTATTTTGCGGATGCTTATCTATTGAGCATCAACAGATCTTTAACCTATAAACACTAAAAACAGAATAAATCAAAACATAAACAACCAAGTGTCACAAATAACCATACAAATAATTCAATACCCTTCTGTCTAACGGCAAACGTAAATTCCTGTGTTTTAGCTTGATTTTATACGCTACTGTTAGTGGTTGTTTTTGATGGTGTTTTTTCCATGTTTTTGATGGTGTTTTTTCCATGTTTTTGATTGTGTGTAAGTTTTTTGGTATGTATTCAGCTCTCAGCGAAATGACGCTTTATATTACAACGTACATAAACAAACATAACATAATCAATCAGGTTATTGAACAAAACAGCACAAACTAAATTTCACCAAAAAACACGTGTTCTAAAATCTAACAAAACATGTGAACTGAATACATACGTTTTTGAATGTGTGGTGTATAGTGTTTATGTAGATGTTTCTGTTGGAATGTTGAGGGATATTTTTTGGTGTTTGCAGGGTTCAAATGGGTAAACAAAAAGGTTAAAACAACATTTTTTGGTATGGTGATTTTAAGTGGGGAGCAATGTTTATGTTGAAATCTTCGAAAATATAGAAAAACTGTAGTGTATAAAAAAGGCTAAAAAGTCAGGTAATTAAGAGGTTTTCGGAGGCTACCTATAGAAGATAAAAAATGAAAAATCGGAGTTGCTGTTTTGTTGTTATTGTTGTTTATTATTCTGTTACGTTGTCTTCGGGTGGAACCAAAACTGCTGCTGCAACTGTTGTGGTCCACAAGCCGTTTTTGTCGCCTGCTGCGGATTGAGTTGTGTTTGCTGTTTTTATAATCAAGCCTGTGGTTTTGAAGAGTTGTTTGCGTTCGTCCCAGGCTGTTTCTGGATCAAACTGGATACCCATGGTAGTTGCGAGCATGGTAGCTGCTAGGTCTTCTGCGTAGTCGCCTGCAGTTTCATCAGTTTGGCCGTAGCTGTGGTGTTCAGATAAGTAGCCGTATTGGTTTTTTCCTGAGGGGATGGCAACACCTACTGATGAGGCGACCAGTCGGTGGGGTTCGTTGGTTGCGTTGCGTGCGATGACAACAAAGGTGATTTCTCCGGGGTGTATCATTTTTAGGCCTTTTTCACGTGTAACTAGTTCACATCCAGGTGGAACAATGCTAGATACGCTAACTAGGTTGCACATTTGTATGCCTGCGTCTCGGAGAGCTAACTCAAATGATTGGAGTTGTTCTTTGTGTTTGCCGACTCCCTTTGTAAAAAAGAAGTATTTTGGTATCATCTTATGTATCAGAAAATATGGATTGCAGAATGCATTTATTAGGCTTTTGTTTAAAGAATTAACACTATCCCAAAAAAACACATACACTGAGGCAGTAAATGACAACCTCCTATAGTGTCTTTAGAGACGAATCCAAGCTGGATATAAACTATATCCCAGCAAAGCTACCGCACCGCGAAAAAGAGTTGCGTCTCTTGGGTGAATTCTTCAACTTTATTGTACAGTGTCCTACTCAGATGACTCAGCGTGTTATTTTAACTGGTGATGTGGGTACTGGTAAAACTGCTCTGGCTCAGACCTTTGGAGCCGATCTTGCAAGTCAAACTAAACGAAAAAATCTTAAATTTCGCTACGTCCACATTAACTGTCGTGAATTTCGGGGGAGACTTCAGCCGATTCTGCACAAAATCGTCACCGTGTTTCGTCCCACCTATCCGGCTAGGGGTTATGCGGCTGATGAGATCCTTGCTACCTTGATGCAGGTACTTGATGAAGAACAAACCACCCTAATAGTTACTCTCGACGAATTTGATAGTCTTATTGAAAAAGAAGGCTCTGATGCTGTCTATAAACTCACCCGAGTGCATGAAACCCGCCAAGGCCAACCTCAGCGGTTCTCCTTTATCTTTATCATGCGTGACCTAACATCTGTTGAACACCTCGATGACAGTGCAAGAAGCACGTTACAACGAAACATTATTCGTCTGCAACGCTATGGTAAACCTCAGCTGGTTGATATCTTAACGGATCGTGCCGCTTTGGCCTTTAGCTTGGGTGCGGTGGAGGAAGACGTGATAGATTTAGTTGCCGAGCTGGCACACTCAGAAACCGGAAACGCGCGCTTTGGCATTGAATTGTTGTGGCGTGCCGGAAAATACGCCGATGCCTCTGAGCTAGGCCACATTAGTGCCGAATGCATCCGTAACGCAATATCTGCTATCATCCCCACTCTGCATCGAAGTGAATTGGCCTCTTTGGATTTCCATGAAAAACTATTCTTGTTAGCAATTGCACGATACTTTAAAGAAAACCAAGAGGCCTACGTCCAAATTGGCGAAGCTGAAAAAGCCTACCACGTTATCTGCGAAGAATACGAAGAACCCACCAAGAGCCACACACAAATTTGGATCTATGTACAATACCTCTCAAAAATAGGTGTTCTAAGATCTGAAGTTGTCAGCTCTGAAACCCGCGGCAGAGCAAACCGTATCTCTCTACCCTATCTTCCCGCCGCTGAGCTTGAACAAGAAATACAGTCTATTCTCCAAGAAAAAAGGTGAAAACATGGAACTTGAAGAAGTTCTCTGCTCTAAACCCCGCATAAAAATCCTAAAACTCATCTACACAATAGGTCAGTTAAACGTTTCAGATATAGGCCGCAGACTCAACATAAACTATACCGCAACAAGTGAGCATATCCAAATCCTAGAATCCGCAGGCCTATTGGAGCTTCGAACATATGGACGCGTGCGCATGTACCGATTAAGCAGTTCAGCAAAATCGCAAGCAATTGCAAACCTGATTGAAGTATGGGAAAATCAAACTACATGATTAAAATAAAATTAGGATGCAGGCGGCTCGGGTTCAGCGGCTCTGCGTTTTCTAAACAGGATAAACACATGACCTCTGACTTCTACTAATGCGGCATCAGTTTCTTTTGCTGCTTTATTGGCAATTTCTTCAGCTGTAGTCAGCTCTTTGAGTGCCGCTGGCAGAATTCGCACCTTAACCATCTTGTTTCTTTGCAGTTGCTTCTCAATTTCGCTTATCGATTGCGCCGATAAACCATCCTTGCCCACCCAAATTGTTGGGTTTTCATCTTTTAGAACGTGCTTAACATGGCGTTTCATTTTTGACGTTATCTTGATCAATTGCTTTGCGCACCTTTTTTCTTAACATATAACGGGTGTAATTCCCGCAGTTTAAACATGTTACTACCACGTGAGGCTCTCTTTTTTGTTTTACTCTAACTCGGCAGTTAATTCCATATCTAAACAGGGCATTACATTTCCGGCAAGTTTCACGCCGAAACTCTATGGATAAACGGATTCGAGCGGCCATCGCAATCCGTCGGGCAGACTCTACATACACAGCCGCTAACGTGGGATTTGAGGATGCTGTCTTTTTAGCTTGCCCAAATAATATTTCGATCCGCTGTCGTGCAATCTGCTTGATATTTGATTGGTTCATCATTCTAATATGCAAAAAGCACATTGTTACATAACAGTTACGCTATCCAAGTTTGGTTTAACTCGGTTTTTAGTTGGGCAAGAGCAGCCTCTAGTGGTAAGGGTTTGGATTTGAGAACGCGTTGGGCTAAGGAGGTATCAAGCGAAGAATCCAGAGGCCGTTTAGCAAGCCAGGAAAACTGTGAAGATGCAACTTTATCGATTAGCCTCTTATCTAAATCAAAAGTGTTAGCGATTGCTTTGGCAAATTCTATGCGGGTGACTTTTGTGGCGCCGCATAAATGGTAGAGTCCAACTAAACGGCGTTCAGCGGCTTCTAGAACCATCTCGGCGAGGTTGGTGTTTAGGGTTGGTGTGTTCCATTGGTCTTTGACGATTTGGACGCGTTCGCCTTTGTGCAGGGTTTCAATGAGCCAGAGGGCGAAATTTGTTTTGCCTGCGGCTGGAGTAGTGCCATAGATTACGCTGGGTCGGGCGATGAAAAATTCGGGGATAGTTTGGACAATTTCTTCAGCTATTAGTTTGGTTAGGCCATAGTAGTTTTGAGGATCGGCTGCATCGGATTCTACATAGCAACCTTTCTCGCCGCTAAACACATAATCGGTGGATAGATACATTAAGAAGGCTTCTTCTCGCTCGGATGCTTCGCGTATGTGCATTGTTCCATCTACGTTGACTTTCCAAGCAAAGCCTTTGTTTAGTTCGCATTTATCCACATCAGTTAGTGCGGCTGCGTGAACCACTACGTCGGGTTTTATGCGTTCAAATACGGCATCCACTTGGGTTTTGTTTGAGACATCTAGTTTAAGAGGTGTGCCATAGGGTGATTGGGCTTCCAGATCGGATGAGTAGACCTCGATGCCTCGTTGAAGGGCCATTTGGGCTAATTTGGAGCCAAACAGGCCGTTTGCGCCGGTGATTAAGAGTTTCAATTTATATTTCTCCGTTTCCAAGGTGTAGGGTGTAGAATTGTGTCGGTAGCAAATGGTGTCCACCATTGTTCATTTTTAATATACCACTCCACTGTTGAGTTTAGAGCGTCTTCAAAGATCTCTGTAGGTTTCCAGCCTAGTTCGTTGCGGATTTTTTTGGAATCTATACTGTAGCGAACATCATGTCCTGGTCGGTCTTCTACAAAGGTTAGCAGACTCTCGGGTTTTTTGATGTATGTAAGAACCTTTTTTACTATTTCAAGATTGGTGAATTCGTTACCGGCAGATATATTGTAGATTTCTCCGGGTTTGCCTTTCGCAAGTACCATACTAACGGCTTTGCAGTGATCGGTTACATGTATCCAATCGCGGATGTTTATGCCTTTGCCATAGATGGGGAGTTGGAGATCGCGTAGTGCGCGTATGATGATTTTGGGTATGAGTTTTTCGGGAAGCTGGCAGGGGCCAAAATTGTTGGTGCATCGGGTAATGGAGGCTTTTAAGCCATAAGTTTTGCAATAAGATAGCACAAACATATCAGCTGCGGCTTTAGAGGCGGAGTAGGGGTTGGAGGGGTTAGGGGGAGCGTTTTCTGTAAAAAAGCCCTCCAATGCTTCGCCATAAACTTCATCGGTTGATACCTGTACAAAGCGGGCTTTGGGGTTATGGCGTTTGATGGCTTCAAGGATGGTAAAGGTTCCCACGGTGTTGTTTTGTAAAAACACGTTTGGGTCGGTTATACTTCTATCAACATGGGTTTCTGCGGCAATGTTTACAACGGCATCCACTTGGTGGACTATGCGATTAATGAGTAGGGGGTTGCAGATATCACCTTTGATAAAGGTGTAGTGTTTATTGTTCTCTATCATCTGCAGATTAGCAGGGTTTGCTCCTATGCCAACTTTGTCTACATTTATCACTTCATAGTTGGGGTATGTTGTTAGCATGTGACGACAGAAGCTACTTCCGATAAAGCCTAAACCACCAGTCACTAAAACTTTCATCATAATCACCTATGAGAGACGCTATTCCAGTCCCAGCTTTCACCAACACGTGTATCATTTTTTTTGCCGTTTATGCTTTGGGGAATGATTGTTGGATCATTCCAAACCCGACGTTCCTCGTCGGGGTCAGCAGTATCGTAGAGTTTTGTGGTGTAGTATACAAGCATTGTTGGTTCTGTGCCAAGGGCTTTAAACCCATGCCAATAATGCCCCGGCACTCTAACCACTTGTAACTCGGTGCCGCTGGAAATTATTTCGGTGAGCTCTTTGTTTTGGTCATCAAATGCACAGAGTTTAATGGAACCCCCCAAAACTAAAAAGTAGTCTACTTGGCCTCGGAGGTGACGATGCCAGGCTCGAATAATGTTGGGATAGCTAAATGAATGATTGATCTGCACAACCACATCATCCCCAAAGAGTTCACTCCAGTCACGGCGCATAACCTCACAAAAGAAACCCCGCTCATCGAATAGACGCTTCATAGGCTTAATGCGTATCCCCTCTAACATCGTCTCACCTGCTACACTTAACATAGCGGATAGGAGCACTTATAACGCTTCCCATTAACTCGCTATACTTCAAGCTCAGAGTAGTCACCCACATACAGTTTTAGGGTTCGGTTGCGTGGGTTTCGGGTTACTTTTGCATTTTTTCCAATTAAGCTGTCTTCGAGGCGTTCTACATCTTGTATGGTAACACCGTCTTGTACCACACAGTACTCCAGATTGGGCAGTGTACCAATTTAGAATAGTTATTCAATGCAGTATCAAATTCATGTTAGTTCATAGGTAATTGGCAGGTTTTTCAAGTTTTATAGAACGAAATCACCTTAAATTCATAGATAGCACATAAAGCATCTACCTGTAAAAACTAACCTATATTAGCACACTACCCAAGATTACGTAAAACACTACCAGCTATTGTGTATCAGGACATTGTCAATTTGTGCAGTTAAGGTTTTAAAAGTTCGGGTAGTTCCCCAAAACGTGCTCTATCATAGGGCATCATATCGTTTTCAATTAACTTTGCAGTTTCTTTAATGGCTTCTTCCATGCTTAGCCCCAAATCTTGACGAACTCTATAGACAGTGTACGCCTCCAAATCTGCGAAGCGAGTTTCTTTGTGTACCATATAGTCACCCCAGTACCGCCGTGTTAGGGAGCGTTTGGGGCTTTTTATATTACAATGGAAAACATATGGTTCATGCCATCTTAGATTGTTAAACCAAGGAGGAAAGCGGTGACCCCAGATACTGTCCCCAGAAACTTGCTCATAATAGTTATCTTTTAAGCCCCAACGAAGTTCGGGGCTCCAAGTGAAAAGTCTGCCCTCGTAGGCGCCAAACGGTAATGTACGAGATTGATGTTCAAGATCACCCTCTAAGTTGATACGGGGGATGTCAATTACGTAGTACCGATTTGGGTCGAGGTGTTTTAGTCTGTTTATCCATTCTTGTATTGCTTGAGGACTTTTTGCTACAAGATCGCTGTCCCATTTAAAGAGCCACTTATAGTTGGCACTTGATAGACCAATGTGCAGTGAAAGCGCAAAAGCGTTAGAACCACCCCAGTAGAATTTAATGTGTTTAATCTTTGGGTTATTTGCGGCTAGGGTTTCGACGATTTTTGTTGTGTTATCCTCAACGGAGCTGTCCACAACTATGACCTCGTCTGCGACGCCTTGGATAGATTGGATACAAGGTTTGATCCATCTTTCTTCATCTTTAACTGCTACAAGAAAAGTGACTCCATCTTTGTGATACATAGGTTTTTTTATCAACCCTAGCTTTGGAGCCCATGATAAAACATTTTTGATGCCTAAAACTACTTTGTCCCGGAACACTAATTCATCTCTCAAAGCCCATCTCTTCTATCCAAGACTTCTCCAGAGGTTTTTACTTGATTACACAATATCAATACACTCTCCTTTAAGTTTTTTCACCAGTATGACATTGCGTTCTATCTAGTAATGGGTTGCACTGTGTTTTTGAGGTATATTTCTGCTGGCGTTAAATAAACTATTGCTTCGTGTGGTCTTGTATAGTTGTAGTATCGTATAAAGCTCCAGTGATCTTTGAAAAGATATGGTTCTACTTGGTATGCTTTATGAAAAGCCTCAATCCTACCACACGTGGTGGATCTGCAAACACTAACAGCAATATACTCAATATCAAGCTCAGCACAATGTCGTCTAAGAGCAGAAACATCACCTCTTGCAGACCTAAACTATGTATACCTTTATCAGTCAAAATCTACACAGACACATCAATCTGCTAACGACCCTATCCAACAAATGCATAACACTCTCACTGTGGGATTTCAACTCTTAACTGAACCTGCTATGAAGCATGAATGGTCATTCTGATAGTTTATCATCAGTAGTTATCATCACAAAGCTTAAAATCCGCCTGCCATATTATTGTTGTGTTCACGCTCAAAACATCTAGTTCCCCAACCTTGGCTTTGCTATGGACTTGTTTAAGCCTGCTTGACAAATAATTCTGTATTTAATTGTTATCTATGTCACAACCGCTATATTGTAGAACTCCAGCAATCTTTTTAGAACCCCACCCATATCTGGTGCGAAGCTTAATGACTTTATTTTTTAATGTTATAGCAAACCAACTTTTTGTAGTTTATGGTGTAAATTGTAAATGCACCTAACTGTCTGAGGGGTGTTGTTTGTTATTGACAAAAACTGAAAGCCGTAAAAAAACACCAACACAAACACCCATACACACACAAAAACCATTAACTGTAACTTGTCCACACAAAAAAACAAACAACAAAAAGTAATCTTACTATATATCTATTTTAGGACCAAATGGGCGTCCTTTGGGTTTTTCTTATAGACCACTCCAACCACTGGTTTGGCAACGATTCCACCAGCGATAAAACATTTTCCCATCAACTTGTACTTGTAAACAAATAACTCTAACAGATAATCCTTCCAGCGCTTCTCAACCATCCAAACTCGAAACTCTTCCCAACCCTTATCCAACTTTAACACACACATCCAACCTTAGAAAAAGTGCAACCCAATTAAAAGATAGAACAACCAGTATGACATTGGGACAAAACTATTTTGGGTTGGTTCGGACTGTAAAGATGTTATGAAGCAGTGTGTTTGAGAAAAGTGCACTTTGTTGGCGATCATCTCTTTGTTGTTTAATAATGTTGCCAAATCTTCCTTTATCAGCAGAAAAACAACACACAGAAAGATTACGCCTAAAATACTGCATCAAAAAAGAAACAAGAGACTCCAAAACACGCTCTAAAATGTTCTGCCATGGTTTGATTCTACGCAGATTCTTCTTGGGAATTAAAAACAAAGAAACTGATCGATCAAGCATTTCAACAACCCTTTTACAACTAAAATACTTATCAAGCCGCAACGGCCGCATCGATACATCTAGGCGTTTAAGCATGGCCACTGCTTTGGCGTATCGTCCATTTCTGAGACCTTAGACACTCCACAACCAACATACATGCCAGATGCAAGGTCAATTAAAGCAAAAAATGCACAAACTTTTTTCCATGCTTCACTGGATTACTACGATAATGCTGATTCTCAACACTATAGCAACTTGAAATCATATTGATGCATATCCGTCATGTTTGAACCAGTTTTTGATATCGCTAAGTGTGATTGCGTCTAAAGCGACCTTTAGAGC
>Ga0209737_10002002_pt1 | contig 14339 bp, 9 predicted proteins | sample TergutCu122P3_FD_187284 | JGI IMG/M metagenome (GOLD analysis project Ga0209737, IMG submission 187284) | Cubitermes ugandensis P3 segment gut microbial communities from Kakamega Forest, Kenya - Cu122 P3 (SPAdes) (version 2) | ecosystem: Host-associated > Arthropoda: Insects > Digestive system >...
CTCCGCCGGAACTTGCGGGTGCCAGCCGAGAAAACCCGCAAGTTTCGCGTTGCTACACTTGCGGCTCATGATGAAAATGACGACTTTGCAGTCCTACTGATGTGCTCAGCCTCACCAGACGATTTCTGCCCCAGATACGCCAGCCGCTTCACCTCAACCCGCCCGCGCCTTACCGAATGGAGCAGAAAACCGAACACCATCACCTGAACCGCCAGGAGCACCAATCCCAAACAAAGAAACGCAGTTGGGAATCGCCTTACCTCCCCCGTCGCAACAAAATCGCTAAAAATCGGCATCGCCAAGCCGAACGAAAGCAATGTCAGCAACAACGCAAGCGAGCCGTAAAATAAGCGGGGACGTTCTGTCGTCAATAAACTGATGATAGTGAACAAAATTCTGAAGCCATCTCGGTAAGTCCGTAATTTGGATTCAGAGTCCTCTGGTCGAACCCCATATTTCGTCGGTACTTCGGCAACCGGCAGCCCAAGTTGCAAGGCATGAATCGACATTTCCGTCTCTATTTCAAAGCCGCGAGAGTGGATTGGGAATGTTTTTACAAACCGTCGTGACATCACCCGATAGCCTGAAAGCATGTCCTCAAAACCGTAGCCAAACAGGTGTTTGACCAGTCCTGTCAACATCCAATTGCCGAATTTGTGTCCCGACCGGTAGGATTGGGCATCGGTTGGCACCCGGCTACCAACGACCATGTCGAGGTTTTCGTTAATGAGTTTGCGGACAAGTTCCGGGGCAGCGGCGGGATCATACGTTTCGTCGCCGTCTGCCATGATGTAAACGTCTGCTTCGATGTCGGCGAACATTCGCCGGACGACGTTGCCCTTGCCCCGATTGGGTTCATGCCGGACAACGGCACCGGCAACCTCTGCGATTTCGGCAGTTTTGTCAGTGGAATTGTTATCGTAGACGTAAACGGTTGCCGCTGGCAGTGCCTCCTTGAAATCGGCAACCGTTTTGCCAATGGCGGCGGCTTCGTTGAGGGAGGGGAGCAAAACGGCAATGTTGGGGGGAGTAGTCATAACACTCAGTCTACCATTTTGCCGGGCGTGGTCAAGGTGAATACCCGGTATTGCAATTCTACTCGGGGTGTGCTACACTTGTCCACGCCGTTACGGTCAACCAAATGAGGAGTTTTTATGAAAATTTACCGAAAAACAACGTTCAAAAGCACTTTGCACAAGTCTGCTTTTTCCATCGTTGAACTTCTTGTCGTCATTGCAATCATTAGCATGCTAATCGCCCTTCTCTTACCAGCAGTGCAGGCAGCACGCGAAGCCGCAAGGCGAATGCAGTGCGCTAATCACTTGAGGCAAGTCGGATTAGCAGTTCAAAACTTTCACGACACCCTGAATGGCATCCCGCCGCTCATCGTGGATTCGCACAGTTATTCTGCTCACATGTTGCTTTTCCCTTTTATCGAGCAAACCGCCTCGTGGGATTTCATCGAATCACGTCCCAAAGCATTCGTCAATACTGGAAGACGCTTCTGGGATGGTGGCAATGCCGAATATGATGGTGGATTTACGGGTGGTGCCGGTGCAAACGAATGGCCTCGTCCCGAAGACAGAGGTGTTGGACGTAGGCTGTCAGACGAACGAAAGAGAGGACTCGCAAGTGTTCCGATTTTTTACTGTCCGTCGTTGCGTCGAGGCACTGTATACGTGGATACTCATATGCCGGGTCCGGTTTCGGACTACGTGGTTCCTGTTTTACGCGGGGTTTATTTTGGTGGAATCAGTTGGGAACTTGGTTGGTCTGACTGGCAAAACCACTGGGATTCAAGCAACCCGGATCACTATAACTTTGTCCGTACTGTCTTCCGCGCTGCGCAAACAACGGGTGCAAATCCTGTTGTAAGGGCGCAAAATTGGAGCACCCGCGACACATTTACCCGGATAAGTGACGGAACGTCGAACACAATCATTTTCGGCGAAAAGCACCTCCGCCCCGCTGAATTTGGGATGTGTAACAGTGAAGCTACGGTTGACTGTTCATACTTTTATTCAGCGGGCGACGGTGCGCAGTATTTTGGGATCGTAAGACCGGGTATCGCTAGTCCACGGACTTTCGCAAGGGGGTTGCACGACACGCTGGGAACTAATGTGAGCAACAACGAAAGAGCCTTCGGCAGTGCGCATCCCGGTGTTATCAATTTTGCTTTTGCGGACGGTTCCGTGCGTCCGCTAAATACTGATCTTTCGCAAGATTCGATGTCGCCTGGCACCGTAGTCGACACGTTGGATGGCAGAGGCGTTTTTACTTATCTGATTTACGCGAACAGCGGTCGAATTATTGTGATCCCATAACGAGCACGGCAGGGTGATCGTTCAAAAGTCGCGGAAAAGTTTCCTGCCTATCTTGAAGGTATGCCGTTTTTCCTGTATACTTGACGGCGGTCTTTTGCAAAAGGGGGTATATCATGTTGTACAAGCGGTTGTTGGCGTTGTGTTTTGTGTTGTTTTTATCGGCGATTGCGGCATCGGTGGGTCACGCACAGTCGCAAACTGTTGTTGATTTGTTTGAAGAGAGAACGTTCCGATTTACTGCCGGACAGTATCAAGACGCAGAAATCCGCTACCGGCTTTTTGTACCAGAAAGGATTCGACCAGGTCGAAGGTATCCACTTGTTGTCCACCTACATGGTATCGGCGAGGCAGGGTCGTGCAACAGACATTCGCTCTTGTATCTTGACTCGATAATGCCCGTGCTGGCGGGGAGACAGCGGCAAGATTTTTTCATGTTGGTCTTGCAGGCTCCCAGAGAGACACCAGGTTGGTCTTTCAATCGTTCAACCCAAGACGGCACATTAGATGTTTTGGTGGCGGCGATGGAGCATGTCATTGCGGAAAATCCCATCGACATGAGGCGGATTACGGCTACCGGAGTCAGTAGCGGCGGATGGGGCGTATGGCAACTGATCATGGCACATCCCGACAAGTTTGCAGGGGCGGTGCCGACGGCTTGCGGCGCACCGCCACCCTCGCAACGGTTAGCAGCTCTGACAAAAACACCCATTTGGTCAATCGTCAACAGAGATGATATCAACCCCGAATCGCTCCAAATAGCAACGCGTGTGATCAACAGTGCTGGCGGTTCTAAGGGATATACCATAACTAACCACACCGGTCATGGTGCGTGGGGACCTGCGATGGAAGATTACAACAGCATCCAATGGATGCTTGCACAAAAAAGAGGGGGTTGGTTTACTCCGCCGCCCGGTGTCATTGTCCATAATCGTCCCCAACCGCTATTCCTTGCCTTTTTTCTGTTCGTTTTGCCTCTTGCAATCATCGTTTTCCTGACGTGGGGAACGATTAGCGAGTGGATATCAACGGTTTACCAATCAGCGCGAGCGTGGGCAAGTTAAAATCGCCCGGCTCAATTTCCTCTAAAACTTGATAAAACGGCAAGCCCCCACTTACCTGCTACATAAACAAAAGTGGCGGATGCCGCAAGTATCGAAAATCCGAGAACTCGTATTCCCGTCGTTCCATGTCCTTGTTGGATTAAAATTTGCAGTCCGTTTCGGCAACTTACAAATAGCGTCTCGGTTTCTGTGGGGTCATCGGGCAGTACATTAACGGAAATGAGGAGCGAAAGCCAGATGCTACCCACGGTTACGAAGATGAAACTCGATAATATCCAGAACCATTTCGCTTCCTCCATGTCGATAAAATCTGCCCCGTCACGCCAATAACTACGGAAGAGGTACAAACTTCGGACAATACAACTAACCACCACGATAATACTGACGCTGAGCCAGAGCGAATCAGCGGTAGCCGTAATGCCTGCGAGAATAATGGTGACCAGAACAGCAATTACCGCGATCATCCTGATGGTGGGAAGGTAATCTTCTAGTGATTCGATTGATTCCGAAATGAGCCACATTGCGGCGACCCACAAGAATGCCGCGAAGTAGATAGACCAATACCGAATGTCGAGACAAAACAGCCAAGCACTGGGTCTCAAATCGATGCCGATAAAAAATATCACGTTTAACAAGAGGAGTAATGCGCCCGCGACCAGCATCAGAACCACTGTTTTATCGTTGAGAAAATTTTGCCATAATGACCCGTTTGTGTTGTTTGACATCACTGAAAACCTTTTGTTCGCACCGTAACTGTTCTTCTAATTCTACCGTAATGTATTTCTCTTGCAAGACATCGTAAGTTCCATCTCTGTTTACGGAACGGAAACGGGGTACCCGTCGTTGACATGCACCAATTTAGTGAAAACCGCCAAGTTGTCATCAACGGGCAAATACCCGTTAGGATTGCCGTTGTCCGTTGGGATGGTGACGCTGATAGAACGCACAGATCCGTCGCCAATTAAAAAATTGACAACACCTGGGTGCGCACTACCAAAGGACCTCCCGGCATGTGCGTCTCCCGGCCCTGGTGCCATACTGTCATTCGCACCCCTCGCAATGACTCGTGTGCTACCAACAGCTGTACGGCCGGAACCGTGCTCTCTCCAAGCACTCGCCGAAGAAAAATAGGTACAATCGAAAGTATAATACGGGGGACCAGCGGTACACATTCGGATTTCTTCTTGCCGGAGATGTTTTTCGCCAATCAAAATTTGATTAGATGCCCCATCTGACCACCAAGTAAATGTGTCGCGGGGAGACCATGACGCTGCCTGTTGTCTAGGACTGCTGCCACGAGCAGCCATTGTCCTCGCAAGACGAAAAGGACCTCGATGATGACCGTAGTGGGTAGGGTGCACTGCTGGGTTGGGAAACTGGTTAAAGTGTTCAACCCAGCGAGCACCCATAATTTCCGTGCCGACGGTCAAATTGCCACCATCACCTATGATACCGAGCGTAAGCATAACGGACAGGTAATCAGAAACAGGTCCTTCGTGATGAGTGTCTGCGTAATCGGGACCTCTTCGCCGCGATGGGCAGAAATATATTGGAACGCTTGCGAGCCCATTCTTTTGCTCTGGTGTCAAGGCAGACCAGCTCCCTTCTCCATTCCAGAAATTTCCAGACGTATCGATATAGCCAGGTCTGGATGCAACAAAACTCCATGATGACTGCTGTTCGATGAATGGAAAAAGTAGCAGTAACAAACCGTAGTTGTTTTCAGAAACAGCAATGGGCGGTAACCCCTGGCGGGTATCGTGAAAACTATGCACCGCCAAACCGATTTGCCTGAGATGGTTTGAACATTGCATTCGCCTCGCCGCTTCACGCGCCGCTTGCACCGCAGGCAAGAGAAGGGCGATCAACATACTAATAATCGCAATGACGACAAGGAGTTCGACGAGGGAAAAACCACGTTGGGCTAAGCTGCTCTCCCTCCAATTTAATATCATTTTCCGACGAACAGACATAGCAAGCCTCACTGTGGTTCAATCCCAAACTGAAAAATCGTCCAGTACGAACGTGCCATTCTACACCTGTCGTTCTCAAATGTCAAGCAAAAATCGGAGGCATTCGCCATTTTGTCACTTTGTTTTTTTCTTGTATTTTTCTAAAAATTTTGCAAAACCCCGTAAAATACCGTCTCAAAAAATATCTTAGCGGGAAAATGAGCGGGAAAATTCGTCGCGTTCACGGGTTAACGGAATTTGCATTTCATTCACCCAAATTACGCCCCACCTTCTATCATCAACTCAAACAACCGCTCATGCTCCCGCACCGTATCAGCATCTTCGAAAATCAGGTGATTCCGCTCGAGAATGCGGCGGCTTACTTCATGCCTGAAGTCTGGCTCTGTTCCGAGTCGCACCGTAAGGTCAACGTATTGCTCTATCGTCTGGCACGGTAAATCGTGAAGCCCCATGCGGTTGTATGCTCCTGTTGCAAAATTTTGCACGCAGAGTCGTCCAGAGAGCGTAACTTCGGGAACGCCAAACGAAAAAGCATCGAACAGAGTCAAATCTCCGGCATAAACCGGCGAATCAATGACCACGGTTGATAGCGACATGAGGCGTAGATAGTTGTCTGTCGGGAGTTGTGGGAAAAACACTACTCGTTTTAAGAGAGTTTCCCCAAGGTTTCGTTGCAATCGCTCTTGGAGAACGTCGATGCCGTGATGTTTATGTCCAGTTAGAAGCACAAGGTGACCTTGCGGATCACGTTCGAGGATTTGCCGGAAAATCGTATCAAACGAGGGATGATACTTTGCCGGACGGTGTGGGCAAAAATAGATGCTCCCCTGTTCCGGCAAGCCGAATTCATTCCGGTTAGCATTTTCTGGAAGGGACGCTGTCCCAAGCCTGCGCTGCTGTTGATATGTCGGCATAGCATTCATACAAAGGAGACGTTCGGAATAGTGCTGCTCTGCATCGTTTGGCTCCACAAAACTCGATGACAAAAAATAATCGACCGCCGGAATGCCGCTGGTGCCATGCGTACCGTCAGAAACGCACTGTATCGGAGCAAGTCTGGCAAACGGCATAAAATACCCCCAAGGATCACTTCCCGCTTTCCAATGGTAAATCAAATCACAATCGGAGTCACGGGCTTGCTCTACCAATTGCTCAAATGTGCCACCAAGCGGAACAATGGTAATATCATCAGAACGGATACTCTGGCGACATCGCTCAACCAAACTGCCGGGACAAAGAAGAACAACTTCAAAACGTTTTCGGTCGAGTTGTTTGAGTATTCCGGCAGTGCCACGCAAAAAACCTCCTTCGTGACCGGCAAAGACAAGAAAACCAATCCGATAGCGTTGGCGATGTTTCTGTGCAGGACGTTCTTGCGGGAATGATGGTTCAAAAATTCGGGCAAATTTTGCACGAATGTCTTTGTAACAGCGACCGTGATGCGATAGATTGAAATGTGGAACAAACCCATCGGCGGGGAGGGTTCGCCAATCCAAGTCAAAATGTTCGGCTAACGCCTGATCGAGTCCTTGGTCGAGTTGTTGCCAATAGGCATCAATGCTGGACTCATCGGGAAAAACGGTCTGGCAGAATCCAAGCGACTTGAAATTCCAGATCGGTCTCCCGCCGGGCAATGAAGCGGCGGCACGAAACACTCTATCGGCATCGGCAAATTGCTCTTGCGAGGCAAACTTGTTTCCTTGGCTGAGTAATTGTGAGGCGAGATCAGACATACGTTGCTGGAATTGTAGAAGATTGTGGTCTAAAGTCAAGCAAGCATCTATTATTTGCCCACACTTCAATCCCATGAGGGAAGGTCATCCACTGAAAAACGACGTTCATGAAAATCAACCAAAACCTCATTTGAAAGTGCTGTGCCTTCGTCATTCACCAGCACCGCCTTCAAATTACCTGTCCGTGCCAGTTCTAAAAGTTTCATTCCTTCCTCAACCGCAATAAATGGTGTCTCCGATGCTTGTCTTCCAAATTGGTGTCTCAGCATGAGTCGCACCCCCCGAGCTCTTCCATTGGCGTTATTCTGCCAATCACACTGAAAATCGTATACCCATGATTCCATCGTATTGGTATTCGTGAATTGCACGAAGTGTGGAACATAGCGGTATTCAAACCATTCAATGTGGACAAAAATTGACACATCGCGATCAACGGTTTCATCTGGTATGTGACTACCTAAAACCACAATAACCAGGTGCGGCTTTTCCAGGCGACTGTTTGCTTTTGTGATCTCATCAAAAGCCGCCGACAATCTTTCTGAAATGAGCACCAATATGTCCTCGCTCGGAAGCGTTTTTGCGAACCCCTGGAAATAATCCACTTCATACTCCTTAGTGACCGCAAGTTTCCTTTCAAGCGATGTTTGTTGCGAACACCCAGCAGAACAAATTAAGAGGTATGACACAACAACAAGGGTAGAATACACAACCGATAATCCTCCAGTTTTTTTCAAGTTATTTTGGTAGAAAAACATTATCGTAGCCGATAAGAACGGACGAAAGCAACCAACATGTCGTATACAATAGCACATTATTTTTTGCTGTCAAGGTGTGGTGAAGTTTTCAAATTTATTTAATTGAGTCGAAAAACGGAGAGTGTAGCATCTCTGAAAGTTGTTGCTTTTTTATCACACAGAGTCACGGACGCACAAAGGGGCTTAAAACAAAGTGGAATTTCCTTTGTTGCTTCGTGCCTTTGTGCCTCCGTGTGAAAAACAAAACAAAATGTCACAACATCATTAGAGATAACGAGTTACATTCGATTTTATCAACTTTGTTGCTACACTCTCGAAAATCGTCCAAAATTTAAAAAAAAGAAAAAAACTCCCCACCACCCTCGATTGTTCATCAGCAACACATATCGCGTTTATAATCTCACTTTGCACTGGTTTAGCTGGTTGTATCTCCAGGCTCGTTATTTTTTGCTCTGGCAAGAGCATTATTTACCGAGCTTACAATTGCTAGGAGTGTCACATTGTTTATGGTGCTCAACGGACCCAAATCGGTCCTGTACCACGCATGTTCTTGGTTCCAGTGTCGCTTGGTACAAACACAACAAGGTCCTCTAGTTGTTCTACACGCTTTGAAGTTTACTTTTACCCAGATTGCAACTGCCGCCGTCGTTGGCGCACTAGGTATCTGTTGTATAAGTTGTTGAATAGCCTGGTTTATCGCGTTTTCCAAAGGTCCTGATATCGATATTCCTACACCTATATCAAGTATAACTTCTAGCATTGCAGTGAGACTCTGAAAAGCACCACCAACAAAACCAAGTGCGTCCAAGACGGTGCCCAGTAGTTGTGTGGCTTCGATAAGATCTAGCATAATGTCCACAGCATTAGGATGTCCTTTAAAGCGATCCATAACACGCCAATCTGTCACTGTAAAATCTTCTCTGAAGCCTATCGGCATCAGTCCACATGTAGGTGGGCAGAAAGAACACAAAAATAAACCTTTTGCGTCGACAGCAACAAGAACTCGGTTAGCAACATATCTTAAGAGATTCCAATCTCTCCCTCTAAATCCAATCGGATCCTCCGAAATCCACCGCCCAACATTCGCATCATACCACCGATTGATATTCCACTGCAAGCCAGTTGAATCGTCGAACATTTTACCGGTGTATCTGAACAATGGCTTGTCGCCGGTTGCATTTACCAACTTGCCGAAGGCATTGTATTCCAAAGTGGAAATCACTTTGCCCTTGGCATTCACAACCTTTCGCACGGTATTGAGATGATCCCGCAATGCCCAGTTGTCGCCTATTGCCAACAGTTCATCCTGCACCGCTCCCCAAAGGTAACGACGTTCGATTTTACCATTTTTCAAGGAACAAGCAACCTGCCAACCATCGTGGACGAACAACTCATCGTTTCGACGCACTAATCGGTTCAGGTAGTCGTAATCATACTCGACCGATTTGCCGTTGTCAATGACCTTGACAAGCCGATTGCGATGATCCCAAACATATTCCGTTTTGGAGTTTTTGGAAACCTTCGATACTCGATTACCTTCGCCATCATAAGTGTACTCGAAAGTGCCATCGCTTGTCAACTGGTTATTCTTGCCAGTCTCAAAGTTTTGTCGATTACCATTGGCATCGTACAGATATGCCTCCGCCGGAAGTTTATCGTACACCGCCGACGTTAACTGACTCGTGGCATCGTAGCCGTACTTGGCATCGTTCATCGAAACGATTCGATTGGCGGTATCCCACGAGTAGTCAAAACGAACAATGCCTTGATGGTCGATACTTGTAAGCCGTCCCATACCATCGAATGTTTGCAAAGTGGTGATAACCTCGTTCCCATGCGAAAACAATTGCGTCGCCGTTCGCATTCCGGCGGCATCGTAGTGGTACTTCACCCGCTTGCCACCCTGCGAAATTGACTCCATTTGTCCGGTTTTCGTGTAGGCATACTGATTAGCAAACACCATTTCATTGCCGAAAACCGTAGCAATCTGCGTTCGCCGGCCGAGAATGTCGTATTCCGTTTGCTGCACAATCGGAGTTTCTAGTCCCGGCAAATTCATCGTTGCCATCAGTTCACGCCCATCTTCATCGCGGGAGTAATCAAACGTCGTTACACCATCGTCAACCTTCGTCAGATGACCGGCAAGGTCATAATCAAACGCAAGCGTTTTGACAACCTTGTCCGCCTCGAACCACTTCTCGGCAGTTACACGCCCGAAATCATCATGCTCGAACGTTGTTGCTCGTCCATTACGGTCGGTTTTCTTTGCCATCAAGCGACCGGCAAGATACTCAAACGACCGCGACTTACCAAGTTCGTTCGTTTCCCTGATCGGACGAGCGAGGTCATCATACTCGTAGGTCGTCGTGTTCCCGACGGGATCGGTCAGCGATTTCAACTGCCCGGCATCGGTATATGCGAACGAAGTAACGCCCCCTTCGGCATTGACCTGCCGCACCACACGCCCGTGAGCATCGTACTCCATCGCCGCCGTATGACCGAGCGGGTCAACCTGCTGGACGATGCGACCGAGAGCATCATAGACAATTTTTTGAACCGGATTAGGTTTTCCCGGTTTCGGAGCAGGCAAAATTGTTTCCACTCGCCGACCGAGATTATCATAGATGAATCGGGTAACACGTCCCATCGGATCGCGCTGTTCCAGCAACTCACCGGTACGATTGTACACCATTTCGGTGCGATTGCCAAGAGCGTCGATTTGAGCAACTGTTCGCCCGAAGACATCGGCAATACTCTTCGTGATATTTCCGAGTGCATCAATTTGCCGAGTCACACCACGCCGAACATCAACTTGCGAGCAAGTCTCTCGAACGAGTTTGCGACTTCTGCCTTCCGATACGAAGAGCGATTCTTTGACTCGGCGACGCGTGGCATCGTAAGTAAAGACCGTGGTTCGTCCTGCCGCATCAATTTGAGCAGCATCGAGACCGGTGGCAGCGTCGTAAATTGTGCGAGTTACCAAGCCAGTGCCTGGCACCGTCTTTTCCCGCCGAAATTCCTTACCGCCATTCGTTCCGAACTGGGCACTGGCAACAGACCGTCCCGTCGGATCGAACCACTGCGCCGAAAACTGCTTCCGCATGAAATCTTTTTTCGACGTGGCACTAAACTCGGCAGAAATCGTCTGAATGACGTTGCCGGCATTATCATAAATCTGATCGGTTTCCTGCAACACCTCGCCATTCTTGCCAAGTACGGCAGTTTTGACGGTGCGTCCCAGCGAATCGTGATAATTCACATTCGATACACACTGACAGGCACTCTGCGACTTGATACAGCGACCTGCGATATCGAACCAAGTGAGCGACTTTTTCGTTTCCACGAATTCGCCAGTTTTCGGATCAGCAGCAGTGCTGCTTTGACACCATACACCACCTAGCGGCGTGTAAAGCATTTCCGAAGTCGCAACGAGCCGACCTTCGAGAGCATCGTTGACAAATTGCTCCGTTTTCACCACACGGTCAAGGTTATCATAGGTATTTTTCGTCGAAATGAACTGCCCGTTGGCATCTTCTTCGCCGAACGTTTCAATGAGCCGACCACGCCAATCGTAGGTGTTTTCGGCGATCCGCATTGTGTTGTCATCGACATGCCGAATGACAATACGCGGCTTGCCGCCTCGACCGGAACAGGTATGACAGGCACCTTCGCCGCCGTAAACCATTTCGGACATGAGACACAGGCTCGATTCGTCATCCCCCTGCCAAACTTCCAAAGCATGTCCATGCCAATTGAGTTTCTGCTTCGTGATGAGCCCGTTGGGAGCAATCGTCAGGTTTTGCCGACCAAATTCGTCGTGTAAAAATACAGTTTCCTCATAGTTTTTCCCTTGCACACCCTCGCCCGTCGGCGGGATCGTCGTGTACACACGGGTCGCAATCCGATTTCCCCCTTCGTAAAAATGCTTCGTCCACGAGACGTAGGAACTCTGCGGGAATTTATCGGTAACGAGTAATCTCCCTTCCACTGTATCACGGGCGGCAGTGATTTCCTCAAGTACCTTTCCGCCAGCACCAGTAATCGTAATCGACACCGGATTGACAAGTACCACCTTCTCACCCACTACATAACCGCTGGTATGCATTGTCCGGCGACGAGCATCGTCGTAGACCGTCCATTCCGCTTTGCGAGCAATAATGACATTGTTGTTCTCATCAACCGATTCGTTTTCGGGATGGAGAACCTGCGTCATCCGACCGCGTGAGTCGTACTCAAACTCAGTAACAAGATGCTTTCCAGCATTGCTGGCGGTCGCCCAACCTTGCGGAACTTCAACATTGAAGTCGGCAGTTCTTGCCGTATCAACGTCTTGGATCGACTTGACCATTTGCCCCGTTATCGAGTCATATTGGTTAAATCCAATGATTCCGAGTTCATCTTTCGACCAGATCAACCGCTCTTTTTCGTCGAAACGCTCCACAATCGTTCCCGCAATACCCGTGCCGTTCTGTTCTTTAGGAATAGCGGGCAAGATGGTCGTCTGTTGCAAAACTTTGTCGGTTCCGGGAAAGAGTTCGTACTGGTACGAAGTGGCAATTGCGGACTTTGCCTCTTCATCGGCAAAACGTGTATCCTGCTTGACCCGCCACCTTGGTTTTCCGTTCACGTTGTGGTTGACGTACTGTCTCTCCTCCAGAACGATAGGAGTGCCTTCCGTTCCGTTTTGGATTGTCTTTCGGAAAGACATCTCTTTTGCACCGTACCAATTGCCGTGATACTCGGAAATCTCGATCATTCCCTTGTCGGAAGAAAGATCAAGAGCCAACGTAGTTTGCATGCCGGTAACGACGGTGTATCCAAGAACAACACCTGCCGAATACCTGTGAGTCAGCACCCCGTCTCCATTGTACCGGAAATAGTAAATGGCGGACGGCTCTTCTGTTCCGGGAGGAGCGACCTCTTCACGAAGCAGGACTTGTCCATGATTATTGGTGAATACGATATTCCGCTCTCCGAAGGGACCGGTTTCCACCGTTTTACGATGCACCGCATTCCGATCATTGGTGTCGGGATATTCGGTATATTCCAACGTGATCAACTTACGGTTTCTGTCCACCCGTTCCAAAATAACTCGCTGTTTGGCATCGTACTCGTAATACTTCGTTGCGAACTCCAAAGCATCTGCATCTGAAATGCTGCACTGGCAAACATTTCCATTTTTCTGAGTGAACAACTCGAAATCAGCCGGGAAAAACGCCATTTTCAAGGCATGTTTCGGACCGTTCATGTCACCATCTTTGTAATAACGGTAGCAATAGGTTTGTGCTGGCACCCACGAATCGTTAACTGCCATTTCTGTAACGACTGTCTTGAGGTCACCAGCGTTTCCACAAGTATCTTCATCTGTATAGTAGGAGTAAAGAACTCGTTCGACCGGCTTCAACACCTTGTCGTCTCCTTGCCGCAGTGTAATAGCGGCGAGTAACCCTTCCGAATTGTAGGTATATTCCAACTCGGCAAGGATATTGTTTCGCTGATTTTGATGGGATGTGACCACCTTGAACAGCCTACGGTTCTGGTAAATGAATTCCGTGATTTTGCCGTTATCTGCGGCGACTGAAATTGGCAATCCTTGTGGAATTGAGCCGTTAGGATCGTTGCTGAATGTCCAGACGATTCCGTTATCACGAGTCACAAGGAGTGTTTTCGTGGCAGAATCGATTTTCAGTGTGTCTGGACGGCTGTCATGGGCAGAGCAAATCCCCAACGCATCCGGTTGCAAAGAAAAACGTACGCAGTCGTCTTTCGTAAACTGGACTTGAAAACCTTCTTGCAAACAGACAGCCGTGGGTAGTTCATCGACTTGCCACCCGAAACCATTCAGTCCCTTTTCTCCGAATTTCAGGTTGTCGTATTTACGTTTGTGGACGTAATCTACGGCACCTTCATGCAATTCGATGTCATTTACCGTCATTTGAATCTGACCATCATGGTATCGAACAGGAAAAACAGTGTGTGGGTTTTCTGGATAAATGCAACTACCACCGCAGCCATCGTACGAACAGGAGCAATCCGAATAGGATGGATAGTTCGTCGAGGAGCTTGAACTGCTCGTCGAGGAGACTGAACTGCTCGACAAACTGCCGGAGCTGGACCAAAAACTGGAACTTGAAAAACTGGTTGAATTACTAAAACTTGTCATGTGTATAAAATTTGTTATGTTGACCCCGGAGGGGATCAACGGGTTAAATGAATCGCGAAAACCGTTTTCGCAATCTTTTGTTTCCAAGCATAACATCTGCATGGAAACGGGTTTTTGATTCGTTAAATAACCGTCAGCGATTTTTCAGAAAACAAGCACGAATCAACGCTTTTTCCTTTTTATCTTTCGCTTTTCGCGTAACGGGTTGGGTAGGTTCCTCTGTTGAACCTCTTGAACTACTTGAACTGGTTGTGTGTTGATTTCCTGCTGATAGCATAAATCGTCGCTGGTCTGGTTGACCAACTTCAGCGCATCACGCCGCTGCTCTAC
>Ga0209737_10002003_pt1 | contig 14335 bp, 10 predicted proteins | sample TergutCu122P3_FD_187284 | JGI IMG/M metagenome (GOLD analysis project Ga0209737, IMG submission 187284) | Cubitermes ugandensis P3 segment gut microbial communities from Kakamega Forest, Kenya - Cu122 P3 (SPAdes) (version 2) | ecosystem: Host-associated > Arthropoda: Insects > Digestive system...
ATCGTTTCATCAATGCCGTAGCTCCAACTTGTAGCATAATCTAAATCTAATCCGGCGGTTTTATTTCCTTCATCACCCTCTTTTTCCAATTCGGAGTGCCCACCACGCATGGTTTCTTTTACATATTCCTGATTTAATGCAGCTTTTGGGTATCGGGCTCCAATTCCAACTCCAAGCGCTGCTGAAAACAGAATAGTAGCCAACAAAAAATCTTTTATTCTTTTCTCTTTAATATGAATGAATAGTTCTGCAACAAAGAGACAGCCAATAAGAAGAAAAAAGTAATAGGACATCTGCGGATGCGACATCGATCCCAGTGCACAATAAACCATCACGAAGATGAGTCCCCATAAATATTTTTTATTGAACATAAGAAAAAAACCACCTATAACGGGTGCCATCATGGCAATAGAATACGCTTTTGCATTGTGTCCTGCTTCGATAATAACAAAGAAATAAGAAGAAAGTGTAATGGCTATAGCTCCAACTATACTTAACCAGGTATTTATTCTAAAAGATTTGAGTAAAATAAAAAAACACAAAAGATACAACATGATATATAGTAGTGTCCCCTTAAATCCAAGGTAGGAAATTTTTTCTAATGGAACTAAAAAGGAGTAGGACGGAATTACTCCCCCTCCAATTTGGTAAGTAGGCATTCCGGAAAACATCGAACCTGACCAAAATGTGCTATTACCTGTTTTTTCTCTGTAAATTTTAACTTCCTGATACATCCCTTTCCAAGCTATCGTGTCATCAGCCTTAATTATTTTACCATCTAACGCGGGAGAACAATAGATAAGGGTAAATAGAATAAAAACTACCAGAGCCACCAAGTAGGGAAAACATTTTATTAATAAATCCTTGTTCATAATTTTCGTTTTTAGATTAAGGACGCAAAAATAATCTATAATTTGTAAAACATATCAATTTCAAATATTTTTACATCTCATCATAAAATTTTATACTTTCGCAATCTTTTAATTTTTAATCAATCATTTATGATAGCCACCCGTATTTTCGACATTATAGAGGAACAAAAAAAATATCCCAAGCCTGATATATTAGCCAATCGGGACGGCGAAGGCTGGCGCAAGTTCAGCACGCAAGAATATTACGACACTGCACACACCATCGCGTATGCGCTGCTGGAAATGGGACTGCAAAAAGGAGATAAAATAGCCACCATTATGTTCAACCGTGCAGAATGGAATTTTATGGATATGGGAATTACTTTAGCCAATTTGGTGCATGTGCCCGTTTATGCCACACTAAATGAAAACGAATACAAATATATCCTCAATCACTGCGATTGTAAAGTTATTGTTATTGGCATAGAAGCCATTTATAAACGGGTGGCACCGATATTAAACGATATTGTACAAAAACCGGAATTGTTCACCATTGACCAGATTGAAGGAAAACGTAACTATCAAGAATTGATTGATCTGGGGAAAGCCTATTCATCCAAATGGTACGCCCAAGTGGAAGAGAATAAAAAAACAATCTCAACGGAAGAGATTGCCTCCATTTTATATACTTCCGGAACCACCGGAAATCAAAAAGGAGTGATGTTGTCGCATAAAAATTTGTGTAACAACTTTATGCCGTTAATAGGAATGCAATTATTGAATCATACCCACAAAATGTTGAGTTTCCTTCCGTTGTGCCATGTATATGAAAGAACGGTGATGTATCATTATCAACACATGGGTTTAAGTTACTATTACGCAGGAGGTTTGGGCACCATCGCCAAGGATATTCACGATATGAAAGCCGACGGGTTTTGCGCAGTACCGCGTGTGCTGGAAATGATGTTCGACAAACTATTCTCGGTAGGAAAAGATTTGAAAGGAATAAAACGGATACTCTATTTTTGGGCGTTTAAGTTAGGAACGAAATACGACAATTATAATCAAAACTGGTTTTATTTATTGAAAGTAAAGATAGCCGACAAGTTGATCTATTCGAAATGGCGCGAGAAAATGTCCGGAAAAGAGATGACTGTGGTTTCTGGCGGCTCTGCCATTCAGGAAAGGATTATTCGACTGTTTACGGCTGCGCAAATACGTGTTTATGAAGGATATGGATTAACAGAAACCTCACCCGTGATTGCCGTTAATAATCCGAAAAAACGTATTTTAAAACCCGGAACTGTGGGAGAAATTCTCCCCGGCATAGAGTTTAAACTTGCCGATGACGGCGAAATTCTTACCAAAGGAAATTGTTTGATGATGGGCTATTACAAAGACCCTGAATATACCAAACAAGTGATTGATGAAGAAGGGTGGTTTCATACCGGTGACATTGGCACATTAGTGGAAGGCAGATTCTTAAAAATTACCGATAGAAAAAAGGAGATTTTTAAACTCTCACTCGGAAAATATATTGCTCCGCAGTTGATTGAAAACAAACTTAAGGAATCATCTTTCATTAGTAACGTAATGGTAATTGGCGAAAACGAAAAATTTGCTTCTGCTATTATTGTCCCCGATATGAATGCGTTACATTTCTGGTGCGCCAAACACCGCGTGCGTTTTGAAAATAATAATGAAATGATTAATTTGCCGGAAGTGGTTAAAAGAGTGCAAAGAGAAGTAGATAAAATTAATGCACAACTTTCTGAACATGAACAAATTAAACGTTTTCGTATGGTGGAAGACGAATGGAGCCCCGCAACCGGTGAACTCTCTTTAACGCTGAAACTGAAACGTGCCGTGATTTATAAGAAATATGATGCTTTGTGTAGAGAAATTTATCACTACGACTTAAAAGTGTAATTTTTTTTCTATTTTCGCCGCCCATTAGTATTGCCATGGTGGCGGAATTGGTAGACGCGCCGGTCTCAAAAACCGGTGAGGTAACACTCGTGCCGGTTCGATCCCGGCCCGTGGTACAAAAAAGGCTGCTCCGGATAAAGAGCAGCCTTTTAACAAATAAATTATGATTTTGAAAAGAACATTTTTCCTATTGGTAGCCTTGTTTGTTGCTAACCTGCTTTGCGCACAACAAATTGCACTATTGCAATATCGCGGTGGCGGCGACTGGTACGCCAACCCCACTTCGCTTAAAAATTTGATTGCGTTCTGTAATCAAAATTTAGGAATGACCTTAAATCCGAAATATGAAGTGGTTGAGGTGGGCAGTACCGATTTGTACCGATATCCGTTTGTTCACCTTACCGGACACGGAAACGTGGTGTTCAGCGAAGCAGAAGCGCAAAACCTGCGCAATTACCTGATTGCCGGTGGTTTTTTGCATATTGACGACAATTATGGATTAGATCCGTTTATTCGTAGAGAGATGAAGAAAGTATTTCCGGAGTTTGAGTTTGTAGAACTTCCGTACAATCATCCCATTTTTCATCAAAAGTACAGTTTTCCTAACGGATTACCCAAAATTCACGAGCATGACAATAAGCCCCCGCAAGGTTTTGGTTTGTGGTGGAACGGACGCTTGGTTTGTTTCTATTCTTATGAGTGCGACCTCGGCGATGGCTGGGAAGATTATGCTGTTCACAAAGACTCGGAAGCCACGCGCACCAAAGCGCTGCAAATGGGCGCCAATATCTTGAAGTACGTGTTTACGCAATAATCATAAAATTTTCTATTCCGAAATTATCGTGATTTTTTTGGATTATATTCCGAAATTATCGTGATTTTTTTGGATTATATTCCGAAAAATTACTTATCAATACACCACCTTAACCACTCTCTCCCTGGATTTTACAATATAAACTCCGCGAGTGTTCAGTTTAATACGCTCCGTTTCACTATGAACAATATTTTGGTAAACCAATTTTCCAATAACTGAATACACCTCAAAATTTTCACCGGTTTTCAATCCGCCCACATAGAGCAAATCATTATAAACCCATGCTACTAAGGTTTTAGTGTTCCCGTTTATTTCGGGGATGGCTAATTCGTTAAAGATGTTTATGTCCGTAAGTATTAACTTGTCTTGAGCGGTGCAATCCCAGTGACGAAACGCAATATGAACGGTTTCTCCGGAATAAGCAGTGAGCGGTACTTTAACGGTTTTTAGCCCATAACCGGAAAGTGCGCCGGTTAATAATTCCGTATAATCCGTGGGGTAAAGTGTTTCGGTGCGCAGCGCCGTGAAATCAGCAAGTTCTAAGCCCTTTTTGGAAATGAGTACGGAGTATTTTTCTGCTCCCGATGGCTCGGAGTTTGCCCCTCCCACTTTATACAAAAGGGTGCAAACCTGACTTAATGTTATCGGCGGAGAAATTAACCAATTATCCGGCTCCAAAGCAAATTCATATTCAGCATCATACGATTCGGAAAGAGCATAATATGTTCCGTTATCTTGCAACGAAAACCATTTTTTTGTGTCGTTGTTGGCATCAATATTAAACCAGCAATCGGAAATAGTGCCGGCAAAATTACCCCAAAACTCTCCATACCAAGGCAAATTTGTTGCGGGTGGACAAACCCTGTTTTCCACAATTTTAGTTATAGAATTGTTGTTAGGATTCATATCATTTTCTAAAACAACGGTAACTTTTATGGTATGCATACCTTCTGCGGAAAGGTTTAGTTTTGTGTTAAAAGTATAGTTTACAGAAGCTAAACTTGTGATGTATCCGGTATAATTTTCGGTAGTAATTTCTGTTCCGTTCTGCTCCAATATAAGTTTAAATCCACTAATTTTATCCCCACCGTTGTTTTTTATTTTAACGGTAACCGGTTCGGCATTCGTTAAATTCATCCCCAAAGTTGCCGGGGCAATAATATCAACTATTTCAGCATCAATATGATTGCTCAAATTAAAAACATTGATATCATCAATAGACCATACATGACCGGATTGCCCGCCGCTGTTAGAATACTTAAAGGCGACATAAATATCTTTTCCGGCGTATTGTTTTAGAGGAATTTCTATTCTTTTCCATACTTCGTCGGGGATAAGTTCACCGGACAAACTGAGTACTTCCGTGAAAGAAGGAGTGTTGGTATTGGTAGTTGAAACCCACACGCCGGAGTACGAAAAGAATTTTTTTTCGTAAATGTATGACCAAAATTCCAGCATAAAATCGCTATCGGGGGGAAGAGAAAATTTGGGTGAAATGAGCCAACCCAACGAGCCGTCCCACCAAGCATAACTTGCCCTTGCATTCCCCGAATGAGCACCATAAGGCGTTCTTTTCCATTCCCCTACTTTTATCCAGCATTGCGGCGGAAAAAGTTCCTCTTCAAATCCCTCATCATAAGGAAAAGTAATAGCATCACATACCAAATTCTTAACCGTTACTGAAAGTTCGTCATTTTCAGGAACTTCATCACCTTCTAAATGGACAACAACAGTTAATAAGTAAGTGCCGGATACAGAAAGGTCAACTTTTGCATTAAAAGTATAAACCACCTCGCCTAAGCCGGGGATAGTATTAGTAAAAACTTCTTTGGCAACAAACGCTTCATTAAGATATAATGTCAATTCAAATCCTGTAACTGGGTCTCTGCCGTTGTTTTTTAGAGTTGCCTTTATCTCTTGTTGTGAAGAGAGTCCAACATGAACTCCTTTGGGATTAATATCCTTTACTTCAATATCTTTTCCCACATAATCATCAACCGTAACGGCATCAATTTGAACCGAATGTCCATATTCTTCGTAGGCTTCAAAAGCGATGTAATATTGTGATGACGGTTCGGGCAGGGGAATAATCCTTTCTGTCCAATTTTCAATGGTTTCCGTATATTTTTCCAAAAACACCCACGGGGCGTGGGCACCGGTTTTGTAGTAAATCTTTAAACTGTCCTGATCTCCGGCATAAAATTGCTGAATATGATGAAATTTCAATACAGGATTGTTTAAAGAGGTGATATTCAAAGGCGGAGTAATTAATTTAGTAATAGCGCCATCATGTCCGTTGGTGTAAAAATACGCTTTGTAATCTCCTTCAAATGCACCAAGCGGCTCCAAACCCGGAATGCCTTGAGCGTAAGCGGCGTTACACACTTTCCACTTATAGTTTTCTGCCACAAGTTCTTGCGTCCAACAGGGGGGCAGGTTATTTCCGTTTCCTTCAAAACCTTCAAAGTAGGGAAATGTGGATATTACGGAGCAGCCCAAGTTGTTAATCATGGAGGTTGCAGTATTGTTTTCCGGAACTTGGTCGCCAACTAAGTTGGTAACAACCTGCACTTTATGCATTCCCGCAGTCGAAAGGTCTAACTTGTAATTGAACTTATACGTTACCTCCCCCAAACTGGGAATTGAGCCGGTAAATATTTCCGTTGCTTTAAGAGCGTCATTATCATACAATTTTATCTCAAAACCGGATGCAGGGGTGCCGCCGTTGTTTTTAATACGCACTGTAATCTCCTCACTGTTCGAAAAAAGCGGATAATCGTTAGAAATAGGGGTAATTCCCAAGGGTTGAATATCCACAAAACTTGCGAAGTGGTTTATGTTAATATCATCAATATACCAGTAGGGTCCGTTGTCGGCAGTATATAAAAAAGCAATATAAATGGTTTGTCCAAGGTAAGCGTCTAATGGAATGATAATATTCCTCCAATAAGCAATAGTAACCTCATCACCGCTTAAAGTCTTAACCTCTGTAAACGCATTGATGTTATTATTTACAGTGGTGGATATTAATATTTTACTACTCTGGTTATAACCAATAAGTTGTATTCGCGACCAAAAATTGAGTTCCGGAATACCGTTGTTTGGGAGTGTAATGGGTGGGGTTACCAATGCTGTTGCCTGTATGCTTCCTGCTAACCATCCATGTTCTGCGGATGCGTTACCTGTGTGGGCATAAACCGTGCTTCGTGCCCAGGTTTTTGTGCCCGAAACATCAATGATATTCCAGCCGGTTGGAGGAAAAGCGGTGCCTTCAAAGCCTTCAAACCAAATGGATTGGGAAAACCCAATTCCGAAAAGTGCAAATAATACTGCTGAGAGAATTGTTTTTTTCATTTTAATTTTAAGATTTAATATCTGTGTTTCTTTGTGTTTTTCGTGTCTTTGTGTTTAAGCACAGAGGCACAGAGGGCACAGAGTTTCACAGAGAATATAGTTGGTAAATATCTGTTAAATTTCTTCCCAGTCCGTCGTAGTCGAGTCCGCGACCAACTACAAATTTATCGGGGATGTTAATGCCGACATAATGCACCGGCAAATCTAACCGGTAGGCATCGGGTTTCATGGTGAGCGTGGCGATGCGTATCTCTTTGGCGCCCCGTTCGTTAAGCAACTCCACCAAAGTTTGGTACGTTTTGCCCGTATCCACAATATCTTCAATGATGAGCACACGCTTTCCCTGTACGTCTTCGTTCAGCCCAATCAACGTTTTCATAGTGTTGGTGGATTGCGTGCCTTGGTAGGAACTCAATTTAATGCACGACAAAACCGACGAAAATTTGAGTTGTTTTAGCAAATCGGAAGCGAAAACGATAGCACCGTTCAAAGTAACTAAAATAAGCGGCGGTTCCTCCATATAATCTTTATTTAGTTGTTGGGCAACCTCAATTATCGCCTTATCAATCTCTTGAGACGAAATAAATTTGACAAACTTTTTATCGTGTAATTGAATTATATCCATGATTTTTTGTTAAAAAATTTCGGCAAAAGTAAAATTAAACTTTATATTTACACAACTTTTGTAAAGTTTGAGTTTGATAAAACAGTGTTTTTCACAACAAATCTGGTCTCCGCAATTTTGTGCGTTCCAATTGCTGTTCAAAACGCCAGTCGGAGATATTTTTTTCGTGCCCGGAAAGAAGAATGTCGGGTACTTTATAACCTTGATAATCAGCGGGGCGTGTGTAAACCGGCGGAGAGAGCAGTCCGTTTTGGTAAGAATCGGTAAGTGCGGAAGATTCATCGTTGAGTACGCCCGGAATAATGCGGGCAATGGCATCCACAACCGCCATGGCAGCAATTTCGCCACCCGAAAGCACATAATCGCCAATGCTGATCTCCTCCGTAATAAAGAGTTCCCGCACCCGCTCATCTACCCCTTTGTAATGCCCGCACAAAATCATAATGTTTTCATACATAGATAGTTGATTTGCTTTCGATTGGGTAAACGTTTTACCGTCCGGTGCCATAAAAAGAACGCAATCATATTTTCTCTCCGATTTCAAATGCTCAATACAGCGTGCAATGGGCTCAATCATCATCACCATGCCGGCGCCCCCGCCAAAAGGATAATCATCCACCCGTTTGTGTTTGTCTAACGAATAATCGCGAATATTGTGGGTGTGCAACGCTATCAGATTTCTGTCCACCGCTTTTTTTATAATAGATTCCGAAAAAACTCCGGAAAACATTTGCGGAAACAGGGTTAAAATATCAATTCGTAGTGCCATGGGTTAATTTTTTTGTGTTTTGTAAAGATGTGGGTGCGCCGCGTCTTTACTTATAATTTTTCAATCAGCATCAATCCGTCACGCAGCGGCAAAAGTAGATTATTTACGCGAGAATCGTTTTGAATAAACCGGTTAAATTCCGCAATGGCTTGTGTATCTGTGTCGTGTTCTGAGATGGATTCTATTACCTTTCCGCTCCATAACACGTTGTCAATCAATAAAAAACATCCTTTTTTTACGTGCGGTAAAACCATTTCATAATATTGCAAATATTCCGTTTTTTCGGCATCTATAAAAACCAAATCCCACGTTTTGTTCAATTTGGGAATAATCTCCAAAGCATTTCCAATATGCAAATGCAATTTTTCTTTATGTTCCGATATATTGAAATATTTGGTAATCATCTCTTCCAATTCTTCATCAATTTCAATGGTGTGCAATTCTCCGTTCGGTTGCAACCCTTCTGCCAAACACAACGCAGAATAACCGGTAAAAGTTCCAATTTCAAGAATATTACACGGTTTCAACATTTTAGAAATCATGGATAAAAACCCGCCTTGCAGTTGCCCCGCAATCATTCTCGGATTCAAAATTTTCAGATGGGTTTCGCGATTGAGGCGATACAACAAATCGCTCTCTTTTGAGGAGTGCGCTTCGCAATATAATTCGATTGGTTCGTTCATAATATTTTTTAGGATAGGGGTCGAAAATTTTCGACCCGTACTTTTATTTTTTATAAGTTCTTAAAAATGTATTCCGTCATCATGGTGTATAAATGCAGCCTTGTGTTTCCACCGGTGATGAAGTGGTTTTTGTTGGGATAGAAAAACATATCATACTGTTTTCCGGCGTTGTTTAGTGCGGTTGCCAAATCCATCACGTTTTGAAAGTGCACGTTATCATCTGCTGTTCCGTGAATCATCAAGAATTTCCCTTGCATTTTGTTTGCCCAAAACACCGGTGAATTTTCGTCGTAACCATCCGGATTTTCTTGTGGAGTGCTCATAAAACGCTCTGTATAAATGTTATCATAATATCTCCAGTTCGTAACGGGTGCCACGGCAATGGCCATAGAAAATGCGCCTTCTCCTTTACACAACGATAAAGCTGCTAAATATCCTCCAAAACTCCAACCCCAAATTCCGATTCGTTCAGGGTTTACAAAAGAGAGATTTTTTAAGTATTTTGCAAAAGCAATTTGGTCGTTGCTTTCATATTTTCCCATTTGTTTGTAAATCATTTTTTTAAAAGCCTCGCCTCTGCCGCCGGAGCCTCGCCCGTCTGCACAAGCCACAATATAACCGTTTTGTGTAAGATATTGATACCATGCTTCGATGTTGAAATTTTTCGTTACTTCCATAGAGCCGGGACCGCCGTAGGTATAAACCAACACCGGATATTCTTTGGTAGAATCAAAATCGGCGGGTTTCATCATCCAGCCATCCATTGTAACTCCCTCAGAAGTAGTAAATTGAAAAAACTCTTTGGGCACACAATTATACTCTTTCATTTGTGACTTCAGTTTTAAATTTTCTTGTAACACCCGCAGCTCTTTCCCTTTACAATCATTAATCGTAATATAGGGAGGCTGTGTGGGAGAAGAGTAAGTATTTCTGTAATAATTGCCTGAAACACTGAATGATACGGAATTCCATCCCTGTCCGTTTGAAAGTCTGCTTTTCTTCTTTCCGGCAAAATCAATTACGTATAAGTCTCGTCCCAGCCGGTGGGTTTCATTCGATAAATAGAAAATCTGTTTCGTTTTAAAATCAACGTGCGCTATGGAAGAAACTTCCCAATTTCCAGAGGTCAGTTGTTTTATATTTCCTTTAAAATCAACAAGATAAATATGGTTGAACCCATCCCATTCCGAAGCGAGAATCATAGATTTGTTATCCTGTAAAAAATAATATTTATCGGCAACATTAAGCCAATAGGCATTAGTATCTGTAAAAACAACAGAATAATTGTGATTCAAAACATTATAATTCACAAATTCTAATTTATTTTGCAAACGGTTTAATTGTAAAACCATTAATCCGGTAGAATTTTGGAGCCAAAACAAACGCGGATAATACACTTCTACTGAGGTTTTTATATCTACTACTGAGGTTTTTTTGTTTTCCGTATCATAAACATAAATATCCACAACAGAATTATCTTCGCCTGCCTTCGGGTATTTGTATTTATATTCTTCGGGGTAGAGTTCACCCCAAATGGTCATGGAAAACTCTTTCACATTGCTTTCATCAAAACGCATATAGGCTAAATATTTCCCATCCGGCGACCATGTGAACGTTTTTGAGATGCTTAGTTCCTCTTCATGCACCCAGTCGGGCAGTCCGTTAAGGATATGATTTTCTTTGCCGTCTAAAGTAATTTGGGTTTCTTCGCGGGTTTTCACATCCATATAAAAAAGGTTTAAATTGCGCACGAAGGCGATTTTTCTTCCGTCATCGGAAAAAGTAGGAAAACTAATTTTCCCTTGTGCCACATCACTCACCGGTATTATTGTATTATTTTGAATATCAAATACATAGTAAAACCCCTTGGTGGTTCTTCTATAAATATTCTCCACTTCAGTAGCGAGCAAAATTTGAGTTTCATTATTTGAAAATGAGTATGAATGAACATCTTCGAGAGTTAAATCAAAATTTGACAAAACACTTAAGGTTTCGCCGGATAAAATAGTTGAAATAAATGCTCCGGTGGCAAAATGGTGTTTTTCGATTCCGATTTTAGAAAATACCGTATAACAGTCGCTTGCCGGCATGGGTTGAAAGCCGGAGACCCCCTCGCTACGCAGTACTCCTTTACTAAAGATATCTTCCAACGTAAGAGTTTGTGAAAACATTGTGGTTGAAATTGTTACAAAAAATAAAAAAAAGATTTTCTTCATATTGTCAAAGTTTAGAATAAACGTTTGCAAAGATAAAAAATGAGAAACAATATTTACATGAAAGTTATTTATTTCACTAATTCTAAAATTTCTATCTTTGCGGCTTATAATCACAAATTTTATTTTTATGGAATCAATTAAACAGTATCAACGTAAACCCGAATCAAGAGCGCGTAAATTTTGGCGTGTTGTGTTCGGTTCAATGGTAGGATTTACCTTTGCAAACATCATCGTTTCTTTTTTAAGTTTCTTTTTTGTGCTTGGACTTATTGCGAGTTTAAGTATCTCGCCCACTCCAAACCTGAAAAGCAACTCTGTTTTGAAAATCACCCTCAGTGGTAACATTGAAGAGCGTGGTGAAGATAATCCGTTTGAAAACACCGGATTGGAAAGTTATGGAAATTCAATTACCGGTTTGGAAGATATCTTAAATTGTATCGCAAAGGCCGCCGATGACCCCAATATTAAAGGGATTAGTTTGGAAATTGAACCGATGGTGTCGGCAGGTTTTACTACTCTTACGGAAATTCGAACTGCACTTGTAAATTTCAAAAAATCGGGAAAATTTGTTTATGCGTATAACGAATATTACTCACAAAGAGCATATTACATTTCTTCTGTTGCCGATAAAGTATATATGAGTAATATGGGGGAAGTGGGATTGAAGGGACTCAGTTTTCAACTCATGTTTTTTAAAGGGTTACTTGATAAATTAGATATTGATATGCAGATTGTGAGGCATGGAACCTATAAAAGTGCCGTTGAACCGTTTATAAACGATAAAATGAGCGAGGCAAACCGTGAACAAATGATGTTGCTGGTAAATAATTTTTGGAGTGTATATCTGAATGATGTTGCTGCAAGTAGAAACATTCCCGCTGATTCGTTAAACCATATTGCAGATCAACTGCTTGGCAATGATGCAAAAGCGTGTATGCAATTAGGTTTAGTGGATAGTATTTTGTATCCTGTTGAGTATCAGAATTTATTAAGGAAAGAATTGGGAATTACGGAAGATGCCAGAATTAATACGGCTACGGTTTCTTCTTACAAGAACTTAGCAACTCCGAAAGAAAAATCTGAAAATGTTGCCATTGTGTATGCTTTTGGAAACATCATTGATGGAAAAGGAAACGATAGAAATATTTATTCTGAAAATCTTTGTCGGGAAATTCGCAAGGCATATAAGAATAACAAAGTGAAAGCCATCGTATTGCGTGTAAATTCCGGTGGAGGCAGCGCTATGGCTTCGGAAATGATTTGGAAAGAAATTGAATTGGCAAAAGCAGCCGGAAAGAAAGTGGTTACCTCTATGGGCGATTATGCTGCATCCGGTGGATATTATATCTCTTGCAACTCCGATTATATTGTAGCCCAACCCAATACACTCACAGGCTCCATTGGGGTGCTTGGTATTATTCCTTCTCTGCAAAGAATGATGAAAAACAAATTGGGAATCACTACCGATGTGGCTAAAAGTAACCCCCATGCCGATTTTCTTTCGGGGATAAACCGCCCAATGGATGCGTTTGAGATGAAAAAATTAGAAGCATCCATTGAACTTATTTATGAAATTTTTACTCAAAGAGTGGCAGACGGAAGAAAACTGCCTTTGGAAGAAGTGCTAAAAATTGCAGAAGGTCGTGTGTGGTCGGGGATTGAAGCACAAAAGTTGGGCTTGGTGGATGAGTTAGGAAATATTGACGCCGCGGTTGCCAAAGCTGCAGAATTGGCAGAATTAACAAATTACGGAATCATTTGTTATCCGCAACAAAAAGATTTCTTCACAAGATTGTTTGCAAGATTTGACCCCGAAACCAAAGTAGAGCAAAAACTGCAACAACAACTCGGCGACCTCTATTTTACCTATAAAGGACTCAAAACCATAACCGATGCACAGGGTGTTCAGGCAAGAATTCCGTTTGAAATAGTGGTTGGTGATTAAAATTAAACTATGTTTCTCAGCGCATTTTATATTTATTTATGGACAATGATTGTGGTAGCGATTGCCACTTTCATTACATTGTTTTTCGTGGAAGCCGGATATGGCATACTGCGAACAGAAAAATGGGGAAAAACCATCAACAACAAATGGGCGTGGTTTTTTATGGAATTTCCTATCTTCATAGCCATGATTATCTTATGCTTGTGTTTTACAGATGTGCATCAATGGGAAGTTATGCCTTTGGTGTTTCTGCTGATTTTTCAGGCACATTACATCCAGCGTACCTTAATTTTCCCGTTCCTGTTGAAAGGAAAAAGCAGAATGCCCATCGGAATAGTATGTTTGGGAATCTCTTTCAATATTCTAAATTCCATGATGCAAGGTTATTGGATTTTTAATGTGGCATACATTCAAGAACCTCAGGCATTGTTTGTGCAGGCAGGCACCAACTGGTTTTACTCGTGGCAGTTTATTTTGGGAACTTGTTTATTCATTGTTGGTTACATCATCAATTTGCGTTCCGATTATATTATCAGACATTTACGTAAAGACCCAAACGATACCAAACACTATTTTCCAAAGGGGTTTATGTTTAACTATGTAACCAGTGCCAACTATTTCGGAGAACTTATTGAGTGGTTGGGTTTTGCAATACTCACATGGTCGGTTTCGGGGTTGGTATTTTTTATATGGACATTTGCCAATTTGGTGCCCCGCGCCAACGCCATCTACAAACGATATAAAGCAGAATTTCCTGAGGAGTTTGAAGGTAATAAAAACTTGAAGCGGGTAATACCGTTTGTATATTAGCATTATGCAAAACCCTGCATTTTTTTACGGTCTTACGCTCTTACGCTCTTACGGTCTTATAATTAATTATGGATAGTTTTGGCACACATTTCATTTTAAGTGATTACGGCGGAACGCACGATGCCTTCATTGGCGGAACAATTACGGGTTGTCCTGCCGGTGTTGTAATTGATATTGATTTTATTCAAAGCGAATTAGCCCGCCGCGCACCCTCTCAACACCCACACTCTACCCAACGCCACGAACCCGATGTTGTAGAATTTTTGTCCGGTATTGAAAAAGGAAAAACAACCGGTGCACCCATCGAATTTAAGATTCAAAACAAGGATGTGCAACCGG
>Ga0209737_10002004_pt1 | contig 14332 bp, 11 predicted proteins | sample TergutCu122P3_FD_187284 | JGI IMG/M metagenome (GOLD analysis project Ga0209737, IMG submission 187284) | Cubitermes ugandensis P3 segment gut microbial communities from Kakamega Forest, Kenya - Cu122 P3 (SPAdes) (version 2) | ecosystem: Host-associated > Arthropoda: Insects > Digestive system...
TCACCATCAAATCCGACGATACGGCAGGCCGCGTCAAGGCCTATGAGCACATCATAAAGGGTGAGAACATCCCTGCCGCCGAGGTGCCTGAGTCATTCAAGGTTCTGGTCAAGGAAATGAAGTCGCTTTGCCTGGATGTTGAGCTTATCGGTGAAGCCGTTGAGGAAGAACTGGGAGACCATGTGCCCGAAGAGCCTGACAGCCTTGTCTCGGTCATGATGATGCAGAGCCTTGACTCGGATGAGGACACGCTTGATCTCATTGCCAGCGGCCTGGATAGCCTGGGGCTTGACGACCTTGAAGACGATGGCCCCACGCTTCTCGACAAGGGGCTGACCTCACTGCTCGATAACGCAGAAGACTACGCGGTAGGAAAGGAGTGAACATGACTGAATTCGATGTCAACAACTTCGATCAACTCCGTATCGGTCTTGCCTCGGCTGAGCGTATTCGCTCATGGTCTCGCGGGGAAGTAAAAAAGCCCGAAACCATCAACTACCGCACACTCAAGCCAGAAAAGGACGGCCTGTTCTGCGAGAAGATCTTTGGCCCAACCAAGGACTGGGAGTGTAACTGCGGCAAGTACAAGCGAATCCGCTTCAAGGGCATTGTCTGCGAGCGCTGCGGCGTGGAGGTCACCCGCTCAAAGGTTCGCCGCGAGCGTATGGGCCACATCGAGCTTGCAGCGCCCGTGAGTCACATCTGGTACTTCAAAGGGTCACCGTCACGTCTTGGGTATCTTCTGGACATTCCACCCAAGGAACTGGAGAAGGTTCTCTACTTTGCATCTTCGATCATCAACTGGGTTGATTATGAGGCCCGCGATGCTGATGCCGCAGAGCTTAAAGACGAGCTGACAGCGGATCTTGAAGAGCTTGATGCTGAACTTGAGCGCACCATTGAAGCCACTCGACGCCTGTCTACCGAACTGACAAACAGTGAGGATGCTGATCCTGACATCGCCGATGATGAACGTCTGTCTCCCGAAGAGATAGAGCTTGAGATCATCGACCTGCGTGAGGATTACGCTGAGCGCAAAGCATTACGTATTGAGGCTTTTGATGCTTTCTTCAAGCTCTCGGAAAAACAGCTCATCAGTGATGAGCTGTTGTATCGCGAGCTGCGCCTCAACTACAGTGAGTACTTCCGTGGTGGCGTAGGCGCTGAGGCCGTGCGTGACCTTCTGAAGGCCATGGATCTTGAGCAGATAGCCATTGAGCTAAGACAGATCATCGCCGAGGGTAGAGGGCAGAAACGCGCCAAAGCGATCAAGCGACTCAAGGTCGTCGATGCCTTCATAAAAAGTGAGAACAAACCTGATGACATGATCCTCGATGTCATTCCTGTTATTCCGCCCGACCTGCGCCCCATGGTGCAGCTCGACGGTGGACGCTTTGCAACAAGCGACCTGAATGACCTGTATCGTCGCGTGATCAACCGTAACAACCGCCTCAAGAGGCTTTTGGATCTCGGCGCTCCCGAGATCATCGTCAACAACGAAAAGCGTATGCTTCAGGAAGCGGTCGACTCTTTGTTTGACAATGGGAGGCGTGGCCGTCCGGTGACGGGGCCAGGCAATCGCCCGCTGAAGTCCATCAGTGACATGCTGAAGGGCAAGCAGGGGCGCTTCCGCCAGAACCTCCTCGGCAAGCGTGTTGACTACTCCGGCCGTTCGGTCATCGTGGTCGGCCCACAGCTGAAGATCTACCAGTGCGGCCTGCCCAAGATCATGGCGCTCGAGCTGTTTAAGCCCTTCGTGGTCAAACGCCTTGTCGAGCTCGACCATTCTCCCAATGTAAAAGCTGCCAAGAAGGCAGTGGATCGTGCTGTCTCTTCCACCGTCTGGGACGTTTTAGAAGAGGTCATCGCCGAACACCCGGTGCTGCTCAACCGCGCGCCCACGCTCCATCGCCTGGGCATCCAGGCCTTTGAGCCGGTGCTGGTTGAGGGCAAGGCCATCCGCCTGCACCCGCTGGTATGTACTGCGTTTAACGCTGACTTTGACGGCGACCAGATGGCCGTGCATGTGCCACTTTCCAATGAGGCACAGGCTGAGGCCCGTGTATTGATGCTCTCGGTGAACAACCTCAAGTCACCTGCCCATGGGCGCCCATTGGCCGTACCCACTCAGGATATGATTATAGGTCTGTATTACCTCACCGCGATGCGCGAAGGTTTTCCGGGTGAAGGGCGCGCCTTCATGGACTTCAACGATGCCATGAATGCCTATGATTCCCGTGCCGATGTGGATCTGCAGGCCAGGATCATCGTCCGCCTGACTGAGAACACGATCGTCGAGACTGCATATCGTGAGTTCAAGGAGTATAAAGCCGGAGAGCGTATCGAAACTACCATCGGACGCATCACCTTCAACAACGTGCTGCCTGATGACCATGCTTTCGTGAACTTTGAGATGAACAAGAAGGAAATCGCTCGCTTGGTGGAAGACTGCTGCAATCGCTACTCTATCACCCAGATGCCGAGCATCCTCGACGGGCTCAAGGCCATCGGTTTTCACTACGCAACTCGCGCGGGTGTTACCGTCAGCGTATTTGACGCAACGATTCCCCCCGAAAAGGAGGCCATCCTTGCTGAAGCTGACAAGAAGGTAAACGCTATCGATGCCGATTATGATCTCGGCCTGATGAGTACTGACGAGCGCCATCGTCAGGTGGTCGATATCTGGAACGCGGCGAATGAAGAAATCGGCGAAGCAATGGCAAGGAACTTCGACCGCTTCAACCCCATCTATATGATGGCCTTCTCCGGAGCTCGAGGCGACATCAAGCAGATCCGCCAGCTCGCCGGAATGCGCGGCCTCATGTCTGACCCGAAGGGTGAGATCATCGACCGCCCGATCAAGGCCAACTTCCGTGAAGGCCTCTCGGTTCTCGAGTACTTTATTTCCACACACGGTGCCCGCAAAGGCCTGGCTGATACCGCATTGCGCACAGCAGACTCCGGTTACCTCACGCGACGACTCGTCGACGTGGCACAGGATGTTATCGTGCGCGATGTCGACTGCGGCACTGATGACGGCATCTTCTACGATCTGTTGAATGACAAGGGTGATATCGATCGCAACCTTATCGGCCGTTGCCTGCTTGAACCCTGCGTTGATCCTGAGACAGGTGAGATCCTGCTGGATAAAAGCAGGTTTATCTCCTCATATGAGGAGATAAAGGCCCTCCTGGATGCCGGACTGAAGTCTGTTCGGATACGTACGATCATGACCTGCCATGCACATCGTGGTGTCTGCCAGAGGTGTTACGGTTGGGATCTGGCGGCATCGCGCCCGGTTAATATCGGCACAGCGGTGGGCATCATCGCTGCGCAGTCAATCGGAGAGCCCGGCACTCAGCTGACGATGCGTACCTTCCATACCGGTGGTGTAGCCGGCGAGGACATCACGCATGGTCTCCCCCGCGTCACTGAGCTTTTCGAAGCCCGTCGCCCCAAGGGCCAGGCTATCCTCGCCGAAATATCAGGCACACTGCAGATTACTGGCGATCGTAAGCAAAGGATCATGACGATCATCGACAATAAGGGTAATCTCCGCGAGTATCATATATCCGGACGCACCCAGCTGATGCCCGACACCGTTGATGGCATGCAGGTTGAGGTTGGCCAGCAGCTTACCAAGGGATCGATTAACCCCCATGATCTGCTGCGCCTCACTGATTCGAACACCACGCTGCGCTACATCGTCAAGCAGGTACAAAACGTATACATCAGCCAGGGCGTTGACATCAACGACAAGCACATCGAAGTCATTGCGCGCCAGATGTTGCGCAAGGTTGCGGTTGTCGATTCCGGAGACAGCGGTTTTCTGCCTGGCAAGCAGATCGATGCCTTTGAGTTTGCACGTGAGGCTGAGCGTATCTCACTGGAAGGCGGAGAGGTTCCCGTTGGTTCTCCCCTGCTGCTTGGTATCACCAAGGCCTCACTGGCTACAGATTCCTTCCTGTCGGCGGCGTCTTTCCAGGAAACCACCAAGGTGCTTACCGATGCGGCTATCGAAGGCAGGGCAGATGACCTGCTCGGACTTAAAGAGAATGTCATCATCGGAAAACCCATTCCCGCTGGAACCGGCCTCAAGCGCTATCGCAATGTCAATCTCACATATAAGGGTGAGCCACTCCAGACACGCAAGAGCAAGTTGGATGATCTCCCGACCTGGGCACCCAGCGAGCTCTGGGAGCTGGAGAATCTGATACCCAAACCCATTGAATGGCCAATTCTGAGCGAGGACTATCTCAATGGAGCAAACGGACTCGCTAACTATATCAGCAGCCTCACCTCCGAGGGACGTCTCCATGCCATCCCGCTGGAGATTGCGCGCCTTTATCTGTTCGACGATCTCGGTGTTTCCCAGCGCTGGGCAAACAAGTTTTCAGAGGTTGGCATTGAAACAGTAGGCGACCTCATCGGCAAGACCGAAGAAGAGCTGCTGCGGATAGAAGGTATTGGCAACAAGGCTATGGAAGAGCTCAAAAACGGTCTTGAGGAGCGTAATCTTCTCTACATCATTGAGGGCCCCGGTGAAGAAGATGATCAGGATGTCTCAAAGCTATTAGAGATGGTCTTTTCTCCGGAAAACAGTGACCTGTTCATGGGCGGAGAGGTGCCGTTAACCTACAGCGTTGACCCGGATGATGATATCCTGGGCTCTGGTTTACCGATCAGATCGAATAAAAATGATGCAGACGATCTGGATGAATTGCTGGGACAGATGGGGCTGGGAATCGAGAATAGCGAAAGCCTCAGTGATGGGGACTTCGAAGACGAAGACGAAGACTGAAGCGATGAGAGCGTCTGCTGAGACGGCTGGCACCCCAAAAGATAACCACGGCGCTGACGGAAACGAAAGCGACCGTGGCACCTGATGGGATAGCCGGCATGCCAAACGATGATCGAGGCGCTGAAGACCTTCTGGGAATCGATTGGCGCAAAGCCTGGCTCGAGTATAAGTACGTGCGCCCAATATCTGATGATCCGCAGGCGTGGGATAAACGCGCCGGTGATTATGCGCGGAATTCAGGGATCTCTCCTTACGCTAACACTTTCATCAACTACCTTAAGCCTGCGCAGGGTGCCAGCATCCTGGATATGGGGAGCGGCAATGGTACACTCGCGCTCCCTCTTGCCCACAGAGGGCATAGCGTACTTGCTGCGGATTTTTCCCCAAGGATGCTCGAAATGCTGCAGGAAACCGCCACTCGAGAGGGCCTGAGTGCTGCTATCCACTGCATGCTGCTCGACTTCAATGCGGGCTGGAGTGTGTGGGAGGCTGCAGGAATCACCGAAAATTGCGTAGACATTGCCATTGCCTCGAGATCAACGATGGTTGACGATCTCTGGGCTGCCTTCGAAAAGCTGGAGCGCGCTGCTCGCCTTAAAGTGGCCGTTACTGTGGCTACAGAGTTCTCCCCTCGTGAGACAAGGCGCATGGGAGCCGTTGTTGACGGTAGCCCTCCCTATATTCCCGCCTATATCTACGCTGTCAATATCCTGATGCAAATGGGACGTCATCCATCAGTTCGTTACATCGATTCAGACAAGACCGATGAGCACGGCACAACCAGACTCATACGCTGGGCATTCATAAGCTGGGACGTAAGCCCCAAAACACAAGTATGAGGCTGTGTTAGACCAGAATTAACAAGGTGACGCACAAACTTTGCGCATCACCTCTGTACGAAAACGCCCCGTCCGCTTTCTGCATGATAGGACGTCCTCTTAATGTCTTGTTACTTCTGCTTGGTTATCTGGTCCATTGACCCCTGGGGATAACGGTGAACTCATAATCATCTTCTGGATACTTAGATAGCTTGATTAAGGAGACAATGAAATCCACCAGCACTCCAATCCCAAATCCTCCACCAAAGGTGATAATAAAGAGGATGCCGATGCCTATCTGCCCCCTGAGAAACCGATGTACCCCGAATGCTCCAAGGAAGAAGCATAGCAGAATATACGCAAGCTTATTGATTTTCTTAGTTTGAATCACAGGAACTTGCTGTGGGACGTTTACATAAAAATTTGTCTGGTTGCCGTCATATGTCATTTTTCTCCACCTTGTCCTTTCGCCTTGTTTTAAACCCATTTATCTTACAGCTCAAGAGCAATATCATTATAAGTGCAGAATGGGTGCCAAATGGGTGCCGAATGGGTGCCAAATGCAAAAATGGAGACATGGCGTTTTTTAGTGTTTTACACTTTGTCAGAAGTGGCTGACGACCGGCGTTCCTATCGACACCAGGCTATACAGTTCCCGTGCAGAGTAGAAGGGCATGTTGATGCAGCCGTGTGAGCCGGCATAGGTGTAGCGGTTTCCACCAAACCAGGGCTGCCAGGTTGCATCATGAAACCCATGACCCTCCCAGGTCATCCTCATCCAATAGGAGACCGGCGCTTCGTACTCACGCTGTCCATCGGGCATGATCTGCCCCAGTAAAACAGTGGGACTCAGTTTTTCGAGGATATACCATACGCCATCGGGTGTTGAGGTTTTACCGTTCCAGAGAGAACCGGTGACCACCGGGCAATTGAAAATCATTTCACCGTTCTGGAAGTAGTACATGTGCTGGTTGGTCAGGTCAAGCTCGATATAGCTGTCTCCCCAATCCGGCGTTCCCGGTGCTCCTAAAGAAGCGCCTTTTCGAACGTATATGGGCTCCCGTGTCTCTCCAATATGGTTGTAGTAGGCATACTTGATGGCTTCAAACTCAGCCTTCTCGTCAACCTCCCAGCCATAGGTGCCGCCTTTGACCGTTGTGACTTCTCCTGTTGCTGTAACAAAGGTGCGTTCTTTTCCAATCGTATCGTATTTCAGGCCAAATTCGCGAACCCAGGCCCTGAGCCTTGCCTCGTTTAAAGTGCCCGTGCCGTCTTCGGCGATGTCTACCCAATCAAGAGCTACGGTTGGCGTCAGATCTTCAGTCCAGCCATCCCCAAAGGTATAGATGATATAGAAGCGAGCATATTTATTCCATAGATCAATGGTTTCATTCATCTCGGAATCGTCGGAATAAATCTCGGGTGAGAAGTAGCAGCCTTCCTCTTCGAGATCAATCTCAGTTGCAAGGCTATACATAGCGTCTCTGATGAGCCTGGTTGTCCGATCCTGATCAAGCGTGTCTCCCATGACCTCGGGAATAATCACATACATCGAGTCTTTGAAGTCTATGTAAGCATCAACAGGGAGTACACGTACGTCTTTGTGAAACAGCTTGAACGAGTCAAGCTTGTTGATAATTCTTGCATAGGTAAAGCGAACTTTTGGCTTTTCTGTTGAAGCTATGATGCCATCACCGGTAAACCAGGGCATGAACCACCAATAGGGATCCTGCTGTTCGAGTATCTGTTTTACCTGATCATCGCGTATGGGCTCAAGTCCGATTTCCTTGCCTGTGATAAACAACCTGAGACCGTTGCGCCCCGTAATGAAAAGCTCGTAGTCTTCGTATTGTCTGTTGACAATCTTCTCGACTTCCTCAACGGTTTTTAAACTGCAGTCGATTCCGTTTATCTCTGTGTAATACCCAAAGTGCGTCGAAAAGTAGTACACCCCATAACCATACACAGCACCAACGAGCAATACCACAACCACGCCCAGCGTAATCCACAGTGCCTTGAAATTGAACTTCTTTTTTGCGTGTTTCCGCTTTGCCATGCAACTCTACCCGTCTATTACGGACTACGTCCTTATATAGAATACTCGTATGGTTGTTTACCACTGTCTGCTGCAATTCAGCTGTATTGCAAACAGTAATTATACCGCAACTCTCCTTTTGGCGAAACCAAACGCCATAATTATGTGTTGCTGGTAACAAATAATGGTTACTCGTCACACAGTTGCCGAAAAAGCACTAATACACGCTTTTGTCTATATTTCTGGGCTAAAACTGTCGAAAAACTAGACAAAAGCGTGTATTAGTGCCACATGCTGCCACTGTGTGGCGAGCAACAAATAATGTTAGTGTTCAGGCCTACCCCCGTCATTGCGAGGAGCGTGTAACGCGACGTGGCAATCTAGCCGGAGAGTTGCAACTTTTACCTCTAGATTGCCACGTCGCGCTTACACGCTCCTCGCAATGACGAGGTGGGTGCGTTACACGCTCCTCGCAATGACGAGGTGGGTGCGTTACACGCTCCTCGCAATGACGGGGGTAGGCCTGAACACTAACCAAATAATGTCATCTTGAGCCGTAGGCGAAGGATCATACCAGCGCATACTAAAAAACAGGATCCTTCGCTTGCGCTCAGGATGACAAGAAACAGCAAGTTTTCACACAGTCTGACGGTTCTCTTGTCATATAGAAGCATCTGTCATCTTCTTGTCTTGGCAGAAGCATCACCTCAGCAGCAGAATAGCCCACTTTGGAAACATGACAAGAGAACCGTCGCCTTGTCACTCGCCCTTGTCACTCGGAATAAGCCCTAATATATGCCAAAAGGAAACACGCATCCGCGTATATAGTAGAGAATTACCAGTATTTGTATTACAATTACGCCTATTAATACAACAATCTTCTTTTTTCCATACTCAAACACCTGCTTTACCCCAGTATAAATTAGAGCCTCATTAAATACATTCGGATTATTATAAGGGTATGTGCCGAATGCCCCATCCCATAATTCTACGTATTGCATTTGATAAAAACTGTTGTTGTCAGCGTACGATACATCGACAATAACGACTCCCAAGCAATTTTTATTTGCTTAACTCATAGTATCGAAGTGGATGTGTCAGCCAAAAACTTGGTGGTTTACCAGCATGGATGTGAGATTCTTTTCCACACAAACTACAGAAGAGCCCAAATAATAGACAAGGGCGTGTATTAGTACTGTTTTCTGAAATTAGTGACGGATAACAGATTCTTTGCCTAATCCTACCTTTTTCATTTTTCTGCCTGTTTGCAGTTTTGCTGTGCTATACTCTGTAAAACCGTTTTACAGAGTGAGAGGCAAATAAAATAATGTACAGCAACACTATCGTAGCCGCCAGAGTTCCGGAAGAGATAAAGCAGCAGGGCAATGCGATACTTGCCAGTTTGGGCTATACCCCCACAGAGCTTATCAACTCTGCGTATCATTACGTTTTGGAGTTCAGGAAGCTTCCTTTTGAGTCAGCTGCACCCAAGGCAGGCCGGCGTACGCTGGAGCCAAAACGACTGCAACAGATAGCAGATGAACTCGAGTTACTACAGGTCAGCACGTATGATTATTCACAGGGAGGCACGCAGGGTTTCAAAGAAGCTCTCGAAAAGAAACTCAAGTCAGGCTATGAGGCACAATCATGAGGGTGATGCTCGATACCAATGTTCTGATCGATTACTTCGCCAGGCGAGAACCGTATTTTCAGGATGCGTTCAAGCTCAGGATCATGCAGGAATTTGGAGACGTTGAACTGTGGGCTTCTGTGCAGTCATTTTCCGATATCGCCTATGTATTACGAGGCGACACCGACAGCAAAAAGCTCCAACAAGCTTTTTTATCCAGTTTAGAGTTTTTGCACGTGTGTTCATTGGATCACCAAGACCTGAAAAGTGCCTGCCAGGCTGCCTGGGAAGACTTCGAGGATTGCCTCGTCGAACAGTGTGCAAAAAAGCTCAAAGCAGAGTACATTCTCACTCGTGATGCAGGAGGCTTCGTCAAGTCATCTGCCACAGTTCTCAAGCCCTCTGAGTTTTTTAGCCATATCTCGAGTCGTTATGGTCTTTACTACGACACCATCGATTTCTAAAAAGCGACAGGTGGACGGCAGACTGTGTGAAAACGTCGCAGAACTTGCCTTTTATTGTCATCTCCCCTTATCATCTGTCTTTGGGTTAATCTCATAGTGGATACCGTTCAGGTAGTAGTGGTATCCAATGATTATTTCAAGTGCCATCTCGTCTGTATTTGTATAGCCTGCATCACGGAAAACCTTGTCTATTCTGCCGTTTGCTGGATGTATCCACTTGCTGTGTATCCACATTCTTATCTCAAACGTGCGATAAGGAAGGGCTTTTAAACTCGAGTTCTTAATGTATTTCTTCGTATTTTCATCAAGCTTGTTATCAAGAGCTTTGTAGCACTCTTCTAAGGATGCCGGAATATCAACTCTCACATAATCCCGTGTGTAAAGGTACATGGCATCGTAGCTGTCCTGCTCAAGTCTAGGGAAGCACCGAAGTATTCATTGCACGCCATCTTGCGACCAATTTGCTCCAGCTCTGCCCGTGCAAACGGCGCCATTACTGCAAGTAGTGCCGCCGTTCACACGAACAGACCTGGAGCAAATTGATCCACAATCTGTCATACAAGCAATACTTCGGCACTTCCCTAGCATCCATTGCATATCGAATTATTGAAAACTTAATGTATACATCTTCGCCAATAACCCAGTAGCACAGCTCCCCGTAAAATCATCTAGATAGTTCATATATCTCTTTTTCATACAGTATTTCTATGTAGCCATCTTTCACTTCAAAAGTTGCACCCATTGCCTCATAAATAGGTAGAAGCAAAACATAATCTCCAAGATTGTAGGGACGAATAGAATTGGGTTGTTCTTTATTTCTGTGAACAGGTGTGTCTGCTTTTACTCCGTTCACAAATACATCAATTATTACAAGATTTCCAATTTCCTCGCTTACTGAAGTGCCCTCTACAATATCATAACCGTTCCGATTTACAGAAGCTTTATTATCAATACAGCCACACAGAGATGCTGCTAATAAAGCGATTAATGTCGTTATAAGTATCAGTTTTTTCATAGCATCTCCTATAAACCAAGTTTTCAGACCGACCCTCTGACACATTTGGCCCTCAGGATGACAAAACTGAGTAGAAGCCTATCTATCTATGAGAAACGCTCCGGTCTGCCTGCTCCAGAGATAGGCATATTCTCCGTTGGCTTTCACCAGCTCAGCATGGGTTCCGTCTTCAACGATGCGCCCTTCCGACAACACGATGATGCGATCGAGACTCGCTATGGTGGAGAGCCTGTGCGCTATCACGATAGATGTTCGCCCCTTCATGAGGTTGCGGAGCGCCTCCTGGATAAGCCGCTCGCTCTCGGAATCGAGCGCTGCCGTTGCTTCGTCAAGCACCAGTATGGGGCGGTTTGCCAGTATCGCCCGAGCGATTGCAATGCGTTGGCGTTGGCCACCGGAGAGCTTGACTCCACGCTCACCAGTAATGGTCTCAAAGCCCCTGGGGAGCTTCTCGATGAACTCAAGAGCATTGGCTTTGATCGCTGCATCCCTGATCTCTTCGTCGGTAGCATCGGGAGAGCCGTAGGCAATGTTTTCTCGTACGGTACGATGAAACAGCAGGGGTTCCTGTGGCACATAGGAAATCTGTTGGCGAAGGCTGACCTGCGTAACCTGTGAGATATCCTGCCCGTCTATGCAGATGCTCCCCTCCTGAAGGTTTGAAAGTCTCAGAAGCAGCGATGTTAATGTGGTTTTACCCGAACCCGAGCGCCCCACCAATCCCAGCCTCTGACCTGCCGGTATGTGCAACGAGAAATCGCGAAACACCTTACTTTCCTCGTTTGCATCGGCATACCAGAAGGTGAGGTTGTTGCAGTCGATGGCTCCATTGCTCACCTGCAGGATCTTCGCGTCGGGGATATCGGCAACCAGTTTTGGCTCATCAAGCACCAGCGTCATATCATATGCATCACCAAAACCACGGTTGATATGCTGAAAGGTGTTATTTATGCGGTTAAACTGCATGGTCAGCGATGATGTGTACGAAAACATCATGATCAGGGTGCCGGCGCTTATCCCAAACCAGGCATTACCTCCCGTGATGAAAATGACTGCGAGCGTCATGATGAAGACGATGATGGTGCTGGTAATCGCTCCGCGCAAGGTTGAGGCACGCATCCTGCGCGAATCGGCCTTTACCACATCCCGGTTTGCGGCATCAAAAATACCGCGCTCATAGGACTCGCGCCCGTAGGTCTTCACTGCCAGGATGTTGGTTATGCTGTCGGAGAGCTCTCCAGACAGCGCATTCTGCGCACCGGCTGCCGCCCTGTTGAGCGGCAGAACTCGTTTGTACATGAGATAGGCCGCTATCACATAGATCACCAGCAGGATGCTGAGTATGCCTACAAAGATCGGCACTGTGCCGATGAGTATCAGTATCGTAAACACCGCGCTGAGAACAATAGGGATAACCGCATAGATGAAGCTTTCCAAAAGCGTAGAGTACCCATTCATGAACTTTTGCGTCTGGCTGACCAGCGAGCCGCCAAAGCGGTTGGAGTGAAAGGTCATCGACTGATTAGAAAGCGTGTCGAACGCACGGGTTGCCAGCAGATAACTTGCGCGGATTTCGAGTTTCCACACGGCATAGTCCTGTAACTTGCTACCCAGTTGCCCCAGGATATTGACGCCGATCATCAGGAGTATGTAGGGGCCAAAAACCTCAAACACCTCTTCGGGGGTTACCTTTGTCTGGTTGACCATGTCAACGATGAGGCCAACAACATAGGGATTTCCAAAGGAGAGAAAGAAGACAAAAGCCAGAGTCGAAACCACAGCCAATAAAAACATCGGCCACTGGGATTTGGTTGCTGTCCAGTAATAGTACAGCGTGCGTATGATGGTGGAAGATTTTTGGCTCTTGTTGGACATCTGTTTGCTTTCTCCGATACATGTTGGCTGCTTGTGGCGGATGCGCGTGGCGGTTATGCGTTGGCTGTGCGTGGTGGTTGTGCGTGGCGGTTGTGCGTGGCGGTTGCTCAGACTGATAGGCTTGTCTGCTTATTCTTCGCTATCGAAAGTCAGATTTCCATTGTATGCGATTCATGCACTGCTTGGTACATATCGAGATTTTACAAAGACAGGCCTGGTTCAGAATTGAGTTGGCTTTTTGGAAGCTCTTGATCTTATGCTTCGTCCATGTCTGCTTACTTATCTGTTGATACCCTTTTTGTTGAGTGCCTGGTGCTGGTGCTCAGATGCATCCTGTATCTTGTCGTACTCTGCATTCTGTTGGCCATCAGCCTCATCGATGCTGAGACGATGCTGATCCCAGACAAACTGAACCTCGCCTTGTTGGTTTGTGGGATACTGGCGGTTTTTTTCGTGCCTGAAGTATCTTTAGACAGTCGACTTGTTGGGTTTTTCTGCATCAGTATCCCGTTGCTCCTTTTCAGCCTTGTCATCCCAGGATCATTTGGGGGCGGCGACATAAAACTCATGGCTGCTGCAGGTTTTTTACTGGGATGGCAGGGCATATTTCTTGCGGCAATTCTGGGTCTGAGTGTTGGTGGTGTCTATGGAGTTTACTTGATAGTAACTGGCAAAAAGCGTGCCAGTGAGCACTTTGCCCTGGGTCCTTCTCTATGTATTGGTATCGCCTTGGCGATGCTGTTGGGAAGCACGCTGATGCGGAGCGCGATGCTGTTGTAGGGCATGATGCTGAGAAGCATATTACTGAAGAACTTACCATTACTGACATGGAAACTGTCGAAGTAATGGCGTCCTAAAGGTGGCTGTTGTCATCCTCAAACCTACATGAGCAGGTTTTTAAACCAGTAAAACCACCATCCGGGGATCTCGCGAAAGGCTGCTCTCTGAGTTACGATTCCTTCTCCCGCGCTGCTCGCCGGCACTGTTGAAACATCGATGCCTTCATATAGATACAGCATCTTAATCCGTGCCATATGATAAAAAGAGCTCACGGCCCCCAGACGTTCGAGCCCATACTCTTGCGCTAAAGCCTTGGTGTTTTCAACGGATAGTTCTGTTGAGTTGCCCTGCCTGTCGACAAGTATCGCTGTGGCTGGCACTCCCCTTTCAATGGCATACAGCCGCATGGCTTCAGCCTCATTAACGCCTTCCCAACCAGTGCCACCCGACATGATGAGCATTTGGGTACAGCCCTGTTCATACAGTTCGATACCGGCGTCTACCCTGTTTCTCAGGGTAGTAGACAAGCGGCCGTCGGGATGTACCTGTGCGCCAAAGATGACCACCGCATCAACCGGGTCTGCAGGGCTTCGGTAATCGGTCATCCCAAAGCAGAATATCTGTCCCAGCGGAAACGCTACCCCGCAAAGTACTACCGAGAACACGACAATCACTGCGGTTACCAGACGAGGTGGTCGATGCCTGCGAATATCTGGGGCAGCTTTTCTATCGCCTCTCTGCCTCCCGTTTGCCTGCAAGCCGCTCCCCAGCGCCTCGCTTGCCGGTGTCTCGCTTGCCGGTGTCTCGCTTGCTTGTGCCACACTTGCTTGCACCTCGCTTATTGGTGTCTCGCTTGCCGGCATACCGCTCATCTGCGACTCATCATTCTGTTCTCCAACAAGCTCTGCTTCGCT
>Ga0209737_10002005_pt1 | contig 14330 bp, 13 predicted proteins | sample TergutCu122P3_FD_187284 | JGI IMG/M metagenome (GOLD analysis project Ga0209737, IMG submission 187284) | Cubitermes ugandensis P3 segment gut microbial communities from Kakamega Forest, Kenya - Cu122 P3 (SPAdes) (version 2) | ecosystem: Host-associated > Arthropoda: Insects > Digestive system...
CGAACATTCGGAGGAAGGTGTACGAACGATAAAAAAAGAGATTGGCGATTTACACGGAACTGAATGTTGTGACCACGAACATTCGGAGGACGACGATAAAAAACCGGAAGATGAAGACGAGCCGAGGGTGCCGCGCTCAACCCAGTGCCAAATGGGACACGCTCTTGGTATGCCAACATCAGTTCATGAAGGTAATCCGTGCAAAGTCAACACATATCAATCCTGTACTCGATCAGGCTGTACTTATAAGGTCCTTCTATCGTCCTCTACTTGTTCAAATCCATCGCATACCCCCCCCATTACTGAATGCGTTCATCCGGGTTCTCCTCCAGGTTTTACTTGCTCTAAATGTAAAAATTTTATAGGTGCAGGATCATGTCCTCTTTGTCATATGTGTTAAATAGTTGATTTATGAATAAAGAAATGTTGCATTTGCCAAGAATTTATATATTTATTTTCCAAATATAGAGAGTTCGCAGTAAAATGTAATGGAAATTTACGAAAAGATGAGGGTGACCTGACTAAAACAAAAAATCTATAAACAATGTTGCGTGCGGTCACCCTCATCTAACTTTTTGCTTTCAAAAACAAATTGAATGGAAACTAAGGGAAAAAACTATGTGGATAATTTTTATATTGATTATAATCATTCCGATAATATTTTATCTGTTGAAACCGATACTGCGAAAACTCGACATACCAAAAGCAACCATTTCGCGGGCAAAATTGATACAAAAAGAAGTCTGGAGCGGAGGGAATATGCCAAATCCGTATGTAAGGGTGAGAGAAATTATTCCAAAGACAGAATATTTATTGACTTTTGCGTATATGGAAGAAAACAGTTGGGGAAATCACAAATTTATAGTCCCGTTCAAGGTTTACGAAGCCATCGCCGTGGGCGACGAAGGAATACTCAAGCACCACTACACAGAATTTGTAAGTTTTGACAAATTCGAAAAATAATTTTGCAAAATAAACTCAATGAAAGGAGATAATATTATGAACAAGTTTTTGATTATTATGACGGCAATATTTTTCGTTTTGATGATTGCGGTAAACTCCGTCATTTTTAAATTTGTGCTTTCGGGACCAGCACTGGTGAATACCTGTATCGTTTCGTGGATTATTGTAGGTATATTGTCTCTCGTGATTGCCGCACGCTATTCTCATTTAAATAGAACCAACAACGGCACAAATAAAGAAGATTATATTATTAGGATTTGGTCGGTGCTTATCGTCATGGTGTTGTTTTGGTTCGGACTGTCATTGGTCGGTGGAATAGTGACATTTGCGGTCGTGACATTTATGAAAAACGGGTTCGGAACTGTCTTTTTGAACGGTGCGATTATCCCAATCCTCATGCTTGCGGTTTATCTTTTGGGGGTTTATAAAAATTTTATCAAATTGGGTTTTCAAGATGCTCAAGAACAGAGATTTAATTTGAACCTTAAAATATTAACTTTGCTTTTGTTGCTTATGTTCGTAATGCCGATGGCAATTTTTGGCAATGCATACAGCACATATTATCCTCAAACCGGATTTTTAGTGGACTTCAGATCTATTTTTAGTTTCAATATTGATTTGACCTTAGTCGATGACCCGATATTGCCCGAAACGGTCACAAAGGCGAATATGGTCTTCGTCATGGCGAAAGCACTATTCGTACTTGCCGCAGAAATGGCGGTGGCGGTATTCGCGTATGTGCGGGGTAAAGCAGTATTTATCAAACAGCACATAAGGCAGGGCGACGACTACCAGACCGACGAAAAATTTGCATTTCGAAAAAATACAATCTTAAAAACTTTCGAACCCAGCAGGTATTGATAAACACAAACATTAACTTCAAACTCAATTGAACCGCCATATGCGGCGGAATGGAGGATAACCATGATTTGCACAAAATACGATAACCGTATAAACACGGGCACAAAATGTTCACAGTGTGGATATGACGTTTCAAAAAAACCGGACAAAAATTCGGACATTCGTTCGCCAAATAAAATAAGCCCTGCGGAAATCGGATTTATGCGGGAAAAAGCGGAAAAATCAATCAAAAAAAGCATATACGAAGAATCGTTTTTTTAAATCAAAAACAAAAGGTGAAGGCATATGGTGAAATCGCGAAAAAGACAAAGTCAGGTTCTGATTGAAGAGAAAAACAACACGATAATCAACGGAATTATAGCACAAATAGCATCGGCGTTTTTTATCGCAATCGCGGCGTTATTCCCGGCTTTTGCCGGATTCGATGGGTATTTCGGCATAAATTTGAACAAAACGATATTTTTGTGGGTATCCGTGGGCGTTTGTGTAGTAGGGCTGCTATTTATGTTTGTCTGCGTAAAGGGAAGATATGACATGGAAAACTATTACACAAAAGACGAGCCGCCGAAAAAAATCACAATCGCGGAATGGGCGGTACTGGCTTTTATCAGTTGGGTTGTAATAAGCGCGTTTTTGTCCATGATAAAAAACCCCGAGTGGGCGAACTCCAAATTCGGGAGCGTAAGCGTTTGGTTCGGTGCCGACGGCCGCTACGAAGGCCTCATAAGTTTCCTCTGCTATACGGCGATCTTTATTGTAATATCGCGCTTCTATAAGCCCAAACGTTTGCATTTGATACTCATCGCGGGAAGCGCACTATTTGTTTCACTTTATGGGATTTTGCAATTTTTCGGAGTTGACATTCTAAAACTTTTCCCCTTTGGGGACAAAATGTTTATCGACGTAATCGGCAATCCGCTGTACGGCCCGCTGTCCGCCCATTTCCGCACCACAATAGGCAATGTCAATTTGATTTCTTCGTATTGCTCGTTTGCAATCCTGTTGTTCGCGGCGCTTTTCACAGTCTCGCGCTCCAAATGGCAGTATCTTTACCTTGGCGCAAGCGCATTCTGCTTCGCGCTCTCGCTCACCACGGGTTTCAGCGGGGATGCGCACAAAGTCGCGATACTCGGGACAATGGTTTTGTTCATACCGTACTGGATTTCAAACCGGGAGCGTTTGGGAAAAATATTGATTGTGCTGTCTGGCTGGTGCATCGTCTATACAGGCCGCGAATTATATATCTCCGCCGTGAAGCGACAGCTTGAATCGGGCAAATATTTCCCGCTGCACGACCAAGGATTTTTGAACTCGTATGTTTCCAAAAATATTATGGTGTTTTTGGCACTCGCGGCTGCGACATTCGTTATCGGGTTCGTATTGTTGAAGGTTATAAAAAAATGGCCCGACAGACAGATGAAAATAGCCGGAATGATCTTTTTGCCCGTCATGCTTGTCGGCGGTTTGATAGGGCTTGAAATAATAGGCTCGCGATATGTTGACCGACCCTATCACGCCATCTGGCAGGCGCGTGAGATGATGCACGGGAAATTGGACGATGATTTCGGTTCCAACCGCGGTTGGATATGGAGAAACGCAGTCGAAGTCATCCCCGACAACCCGGTTTTCGGAACCGGCCCGGACACATTCGCCCAGGCACTGGGGGAAGAACGCCAAACCGAGGCGATTGAATTGCACGGCCTCATACACGACAGGGCGCATAACGTGTTTTTGCAAATCGCGGTCTGCATGGGACTACCCGCGCTCGTCGCATACCTGATTTTTTTGGGAAGCGTATTTATCCCGGCAATCAAACCGGCATTTGAACGGCCTATCCTGTTTTCATTCGGGGCGGCGGCGGTGAGCTATTTCATCCAGAGCTTTTTTTCCATAGAGGGCCCTATCACAACGCCCTTGTTCTGGATCGCGCTCGGGGTGATCGCCGGAGAAATTTGGATGGCAAAAATAGGATGCAAAAGTATAGAAGTGTAAAAACAAAAAGCAAGGAGGTATTGAGGTAAATATGTACAATCGATTTACAAAACGCTTGATCGATATTGTTTTAAGCCTTTTGGGGATTGTTTTCTTGGCACCAATACTATTGATCATCGCGGTAGCGGTAAAAATTGACAGCCCCGGACCGATACTGTTCAAACAAAAACGGGTCGGCATCGGCAAAAGCACCTTTTATATGCTGAAATTCCGCACAATGTGTATTGACGCACCGAAAGACACGGCGACGCATTTGCTCGAAAACCCCGGCCGATATATAACAAAATTGGGCGGATTTCTGCGAAAAACCAGTCTGGACGAATTGCCGCAGCTCTTTAATATTTTGTCGGGCAAAATGAGCGTCATAGGCCCCCGCCCCGCATTGTGGAACCAATACGACCTCATTTGCGAACGCGACAAATACGGCGCGAACGATGTCAAACCGGGGCTTACGGGATGGGCGCAGATCAACGGTCGGGACGAGCTTCCCATAGCCGCAAAAGCCGAATATGACGGCGAATATGTGATAAAAAGGAGTTTTTCAATGGACTGCCTGTGTTTTTTTTGGACAATATTCAAAATTTTGAAAAGCGACGGCATCGTGGAAGGAGTAAAAACATTAAATGTCAATGGGTTGATGGAAAAATGAAACGGATTTTGATTATAGGCAAAAACAGTTACATAGGAAAATCGTTTGCCAAATTTGCGGGAGGCAAATACGAAATAACAGTGGTAAACAGCCGAAACAACGCATGGGAAAATGTTGATTTTTCGGGATATGACAGCGTTTTGCACTGCGCGGGGATCGCCCATATATCGCATTCCCCGAAACTGAAATCCCTGTATTACGAAATAAACTGCGATTTGGCCGTAAATGTGGTAAAAAAAGCCGCAAAAGAAAATGTAAACCAATTTATATTTTTGAGCAGTATTTTGGTATATGGGAACAAAAATCTACAAATAGACAACACGACATTGCCAAACCCCGATAACCATTATGGCGGCAGCAAACTCAAAGCGGAACAGGAACTTCAAAAATTGAGCGATGAAAATTTCAAAAATTTAAAATTGTGCATAGTCCGGTCGCCTATGGTATATGGGCCGGGATGCAAGGGAAATTTCCCGAAATTGGTGAAACTCAGTAAAATAATGCCGGTTTTTCCCGCCTATCCGAATAGACGCAGCATGATATACATCGAAAATCTCTGTGCATTTTTATGCGCCTTGATTGACGGTAGTTCCGAAGGGGTGTTTTTGCCTCAAAACGAAGAATATGTCAACACGGCAGAACTCATAAGACTTATCGCGGCCGCCGACAAAAAACGTATTGTCACAACGAAACTGTTCAACCCTTTGATAAAACCGCTTGCAGATTGCATATCCGTTTTCCAGAAATTATTCGGCAGCCTGTATTATGCCAAACAGGAAAATGAAAACGAATACAGCATCGTTTCATTCGAGGAAAGCATACGGAGGAGTATGGCATCATGAAAACCAAAAAATGTTTGATGATTGCCTCAGTATCGTCCATGATCGGGCAATTCAATATGCCCAACATAGATTTGCTGTTGTCGATGGGATATATGGTCGCGGTCGCCGCCAATTTTTCGTTTGGCAATACTTTCACCGACAGCGACGCGGAGGATCTATGGAATACACTGAAATCCAAAAACATCGAAGTGCATAACATAGCATTTGTCAGGAACATATTCGATTTCAAAAATATAACCGCATATAAACAGATCAAAACATTGATTGACGAGAATGGCTACTCGTTGATCCACTGCCATTCGCCGATTGGAGGGGCAGTTGCCCGGCTGGCGGCAAGACGCCACAGGAAAACCGGCACTCAAGTGATATATACGGCGCATGGGTTTCACTTTTATAGGGGTGCACCCCTTGTAAACTGGCTGCTGTATTACCCCATGGAAAAATGGTTGTCCAAATATACCGATATATTGATCACAATCAATAACGAGGACTACAATTCGGCCATCCAAAGATTGAACGCGAAAAACACATATTATATCCCCGGAATCGGGGTTGATGCGAACAGATTTGCAAATCCGGCTGTCGATGGGAAAAGCAAGCGTGGTGAATTGGGGATACCGGCGGATGCGACCGTCATCATTTCAATAGGGGAATTGAGCAAACGCAAAAACCATCAGGTGGCGATAAAAGCCATGAGCAAAATAAAATCAGACAAACTGTACTATATCATTTGTGGGCAGGGCAAATTGCAAAAAAAGCTGCGGGATTTATGCCAAAAATTGAAACTTGAAAATTTTGTGCTGTTTTTGGGATATAGGAACGATATTTCGGACCTGTTGCATATGTCGGATATTTTCGTGTTCCCTTCTTTGCAAGAAGGCTTGCCGGTCGCGCTGATGGAGGCCATGGCGGCAGGGTTGCCTTGCATCGTATCGAAAATTCGCGGCAACACCGATTTGGTCGCACATACAAAAAAAGTGTATATATGCGAAAATAACGATGAAGGGGAATACATCCGCGCCATTGAAAACTTTATGGAAGAAGGCGCTCGCAGCGGCAAAATGGATGCGCAAACCAAGAATCCATTAAAAAAATTCGATATAACCTACGTTTTGCAGCAAACAAAAAAAATATACAGCGAGTGCGAAAAAGGAGCTTAATATGGTTAATGTGGACAATGTGCCGATGAGGGTATTGCACGTTCTCGGCAATACCGAAGCGGGCGGAGCCCAAGCGTTGATAATGAATATATACCGCCGTATAGACCGCACAAAAATACAATTTGATTTCATGGTCCACACAGCGGACAAAGGCGCATATGACGATGAAATCATCGCATCTGGCGGGCGGATATACAGAATTATGCCATATAGGGTGATTAACCATATGAAGTATAAAAACGAATGGCGCGAATTTTTCAAGTCAAACAACAAAAACAACGATTATGCGTTTGTTCAAGGCCATATGACAAGCACCGCTTCGATTTATTTCAAAATAGCCAAAAAGAACAAAATAAAAACAATTGCCCACGCACACAACACTTCCTCGGGGAAAGGGCTTTCGGCCATAATAAAAAATATTTTACAACTGCCGCTAAAGTACAGCGCGGATTATTTGTTTGCTTGTTCGACGGCGGCGGCCAAATGGTGCTTTGGCACCGCAGGGGGATTTATGGATAAGGTTGTACGCATTTTGCATTCCGTCGGCAGTATGGACAGAGGCGGCCAGGAAACATTGATTATGAACGTTTACAGAAATATAGACAGACAAAAATTGCAGTTCGATTTTTTGATCAACAACCCGCGAAAATGCGATTATGAAGATGAAATAAATTCAATGGGAGGAATAATCCACCGGATACCGAGGCGTTTTCCGAATTATATCAAACATTTGAGCTGTCTCGATGATTTTTTCAGAAACAACAAGCAGTACAATACAATACACCAGCACACAGGCATAAATCTCGCCGTTTCCACCATCATCGGCGCAAAAAAGCACAAATTGAAAAAAATCATTTACCACAGCCATTGCAGCAACTCCGAAAAAGGCGTTATCGCCTCAATTTTTGACCTAATCTACACTCCAAAAATAAAAGATTATGCCACGCACTATTTTACCTGTTCCGATTCGTCCGCGACCCATCTGTTTGGGAATTATATAGACAAGGCAAAAATCACTTTGATCAAAAACGGCATAAATACCGAGCACTTCGTCTTTGATGATTCGCTCAGGAAACAAAAGAAAGCGGAATTGAAGATCGGAAATAGATTCGCAGTAGGCCACATTGGGCGTTTTGCAACCGCCAAAAACCATACTTTCCTCATCGATATTTTCGCCGAAATACAAAAGAAGATTGAAGATGCGGTGCTGCTTTTGATTGGGGAAGGGGAACTGCGCGGCGATATTGAAAAAAAAATAGAAACATTGGGATTAAAAGACAATGTGATTCTGACGGGTGTGCGTTCGGATATATCCGGCTTGCTGTGCGCGATGGATGTGTTTTTGTTTCCGTCGCTTTGGGAAGGGCTTCCCGTCGTTTTGGTTGAGGCGCAGGCAAACGGGCTTCATTGCATTGTGTCCGACACCACGACCGAAGAGGCAAAAATCACGGATTTGATCGAGTATGTGTCGCTCGATGAAAAGCCGTCGCATTGGGCGGACAAAGCGGTTTCGTTTGCGAAGGGGTATGAACGCAGGAACACGCAGGACGAAATCACGCGGGCCGGATTTGACATAAAAGAGGTGGCAAAATCGTTGGAAAAGTTTTATTTGGAGGAAACAGGTTCATGATACCCAAAACAATTCATTATTGTTGGTTCGGAGGCAATCCGTTACCGCCATTTGCACTCAAATGTATAAAAAGCTGGAAAAAACACTGCCCGGATTACGAAATAAAAGAATGGAACGAGAGCAATTTCGACATAAACTGCAATGCGTATGTAAAGGAAGCGTATGATGCGAAAAAATGGGCTTTTGTCAGCGATGTCGCAAGGCTGATCATAATCTACAACAATGGCGGCGTGTATTTGGATACCGATGTCGAACTCCGCAAACCTTTGGGCGATCTCTTGAATAATTTCATGTATATGGGTTTTGAGCAGGATGGGGAGGTCAATACCGGGGTCGGTTTCGGAGCCGTAAAAGAATTTCCCATACTTCAAAAAATGATAGGCATATATTCATCGGCGTTTTTTATAAATCCCGATGGAACGCACAACATGACAACGTGCAACATATACACGAAAAAAATACTGCAGCAGGAAGGCTTTATTTTAAATGACGAATACCAAAACATAAACGGTCTCGCCCTATACCCGTCGGAATATTTTTCGCCCAAGCGTTTTTCCGCTGTCGCGAACACGTATTCCATCCACTATTACGCTGTTTCATGGAAAGACAAAGACGAAGATTCGAATAAATTGAAAATATATTTGATGAGCGTATTCGGGGCGAGGGTAGGAGCATTCATATACAACGGCTTGAAGGTGTATAAAACGACCGGAATTCGCGGGGTATGGAATAAAATAAGGGGCAGGGATTGGCGAAAAGAGGTTGCAGGATGAATTTATTGCGTAACGCAAGAGATTATCTTTGCAAAAAATCCATATGGTTCAGGCGAACATATAATTCCATATGGCCGGTAATGGAGCTAAAATATAATGCAAACGATTCCAAACCGAAAAAACGAATTTTATTGATTTTAAATTTAATTGCCATCTTTACCCGCAAAATATTAAAAAAAATGACCGGCAAACTTGAAACTGCATACATGGAATTCGTCATTACGACCAAATGCACTTTGAAATGCAAAGATTGCGCGAATTTATTGCAGCATTACAAAAACCCCTATAACATTTGCATTGAAGAACTGAAAAAACATTTTGACAAACTGATGGACGTATTTGATTATATACATATCCTGAGTGTTATAGGCGGGGAACCCTTCATGCACCCTCAAATATCCGAACTGATCGCATATATTTGCCAAAGCAACAAAATCGGGGCAGTCAGAATAACAACCAACGGAACATTGATACCGGGCAAAAAAACGCTTGATGCGTTAAAGAACCCCAAAATAACCGTAAAATTGAGCAATTATGGGAAATACAGCAGTAAACTCGAAGCGTTGAAAAATATTTTATCTGAAAATAACATTAAATATCACGTGATGAACCTTGATTATTGGTTTGATTACGGTGGCACCGAAGCGAGAAACCGAGGTGCGCATGAATTGCAGGATATATTTTCCGATTGTAGGACTCCCTTATGCCAAAGCTATTTAAACGGCGAATTTCATTTCTGCCCGAGGAGTTCGGCAGGTGTGGATTTGGGGCTTGTTCCGAAAAAAGAATCGGACTATGTGAATATAGGCAAATTGGAAACCAAAGAAGCGCGCAAACAAATGAAAAAATTTTTGAGCAAAACCAAATTTGTCCAAGCATGCGATTATTGCGATAATTCATACCGGTTGCCTTTGGCGAGGATAAAACCGGGAATACAAAAAACAATCAAAATAAGTATATGAAAATAGAAACGAGGATTTTATGGATATTTTATCAAGGGTAAACATGGGCATCAAAATCAGGAAATCGGGCGATTTAACATACCAAATCGATAATTTGAAATCGTGCCTGGAAATTATGGATGGTATCGATACGGGCGGAAAAAACAATTTTTATCTATCGTGGTACCGGGATTATCTCAAACACAGATTGACAGTGGCTAAAATAAATCAATATATCCCCGGATTGGTTCTCCCCGGGAAATTTAAGTGGGCCACCAAAAACGCGGTCAATAAACTTGTGAAAAACGGCAGGATAATACTGAAAGATATAAATCTTCCCCTGCCCGAAAACGTCAATGAATATGATGACGTTATGCACATGATTACCGACAGCATTTTATTCTATTTGCTCAGCGACATAGATCAAGATACATTGTATTCGCTGTATTCCCATATACTCTTTTGGACTGAAGGGTTATATGAGTACAAAAAAGTCCGATTGGAAAAAGGCGATATAGTGATTGACGCGGGAGCGAACATCGGTGACTTTTCGGCTTTGGCGGGAGTCAAAGGATGCAGGGCATATGCGTTTGAGCCGATACCGAATGTCATCAATTCATTTCTTGCGAAAACTGCCGCATGGAATCCGAATATAACTTTATGCGAATACGCGCTTTCGGACAAAATCGAAGAGCTGTATTTCGACGAGGATACGAAAGGCCTGATGGGTTCATCCTGCATTATCAAACTGCCGCCGAAGGAATCCAGAAAAGTGAAAATTCAAGCAATAGATTTGGATACATTCGTCGATAAAAACAATCTGCCGCACGTGGATTTCATAAAAGCCGACATAGAAGGGGCGGAGCGCTATATGCTCATGGGAGCAAGGCGGGTATTAAAGGAGTTTGCCCCAAAAATCGTGATTTGCACGTACCATTTGCCGGATGACCCCCAGGTTTTGCGCGAATTGATATTAGACAGCAATCCCGATTACATAATCGAGGAAAAATGGAAAAAAATGTATGCGTATGTACCAAATTGAGGTAAACAAACATGAGTGATACGACAAAATCAATATCAATTGTCACCGTATTGCTTATGATTTCAAGAATTTTTGGGTTTATACGGGAAATGGTGATCGCCGCATACTACGGCGCGACACATCAGACCGACGCATACAATATGGCAGTCATAATTATGGGACTTTCGACTGCGGTTATTTCGGCGGGAATCGCCACCGTCATAATACCGATGTATAACCACAGGCGGATTCAAAAATCGAAAGAGAATGCGGATCTGTTTGCAAGCAATATATTGTGTATCACGTCTGTATTTTATCTGTGTTTGTCGATTGCGGGTATAATTTTTGCGCCGGCACTGGTAAAAATTTTTGCCCCGAACTTTGACGAAAATACAATTGCGCTGACTGTCGATATAATAAAAATGACATTTGTTTTCACCGTCATTATAAATATATCCAATTTTATGGCCTCGATCGCGCAGATACACAATAAATTTTCCATTACGATTGTTGCAAATTTTCCGTTCAGCGTGTTCACCGTTGTATCCGTTATATGTTTCGCAGACAAAGTCGGTATATATGCCCTGGTCATAGGTTATATAATGTTTTTGGTGACGCAGGTTTTTCTTCTCGCATTGTCCGCCCGCAAGGTGTTCAAATTCAGGTTTAAAATAAATTTTAAAAACGGCGACCTGAAAGAAGTCCTCAAATTAAGCCTTCCCATTTATTTGAGCGTTGCTATTTGGGAAATAAATATCATTATAGACAAAGTTTTGGCTTCGGGACTTTCCGAAGGAAGTATATCGCTTTTGACATACGCTTCAAGGCTGCGCAGCCTGCCCGACGGGATAATAACCGCTTCCGTGATAACGGTCATGTTCCCGCTTTTATCCAAATATGCGGCAGAAAGGGAATTTGCAAAATTGAAGGAGGCGACCACCAAGGCGATTTCCCTGTTGTTCATGGCCCTACTCCCTGTGATCTCGATATGCGTATATTATGCCGAGGAAATCACAAAAATAGTTTACGAACGCGGGGTTTTCACCCCGGAGCAAACCGCATTGACGGCAAACATCTTCACAATTTCGGTGGTATCGTTGATTTTTTCCGGGGTCGCCGGACTGCTGAGCAATCTGTTTTACAGCGTACAGGATACAAAAACCCCGCAAATCGCCGCAGTGGTGACATTGGTGTCCAATATTGCATTCAACCTGATTTTTGTCAAGTATTTGCAGCTCACAGGATTGGCATTGGCCACTTCCATCGCTTCGCTTGTATATTTTATCGTTTCGTTTATCCAATTTGGCCTCAAATTCGGTGGATTTGGCATAATTTTGTTTCTAAAAAATATTTACAAATATGTATTGGCTGCGGCCGGAATGGTTCCTTTGTTTTTCGTGTGCGAAATATTGCGAGGTAAATTGCCTCTTTTGCCGTTTTTTACAATAGTTTTAGCCGTTTCACTGTGTTTTTATGCGTTTTTGCTTTATCTTTTAAAAGCCGAATTGTTTATGGAATCTTGGATTCAAATAAAAAAACTTAAAACCAACAAAAATAATATTCAAAGTGTCGGGAGGCGCGGATGATGAAATCGATCTTAAATCCAAAAAATGTCATAGTCGAAATAACCGAAATAACCACCCAATTGCAAAAGCTGAAATTGTTTTCAATAAGAGACAAAACATCCGCAGCCGAAATCGCCGAGTGCATTGCACAAATCCATTTACACGACTTGAGCCAAAACAAATCACCCGTGCGTGATGCCCGATGGGTGATAGGTCTGATCCGTGAACATGAATCCTGCGAATACAAAGACGAAATAATCTCCGCCCTTGAATATATGAGCAAATTCGAGCGGTATAACCCCATGGGCGGCAACGAAGTGACATACAACACATTCATGGCATGGAACATCGAAAGTTTGCGTTGGCAGGGCGACTACAGATCGGGGCATATCGGAAGCTATGCCTGGGACATAGCCGCCGTCATAAACCAGGCCAACGACCCAGAGTTCAACGATGCATTTTTGGAAAGCTATATGCGCCACAGCGGAAGGGAACCGACATTGGCTCTATTGCAGTCAAATTTGTATTATGTCCAAGTGGCAGAGGCCGCGAGGTCTAACGATTTTGAAATGGCGGTACGGACGGCGAGGGAGATAACGGGGCGGCATATGTTCAAAACGGAGATGATTTCGGGCGAAACGATTTCACGGCTCGGTATATCAGGTTGGCGAAATCCACGCTGTCGGTGCAAAAAAATTTAATTTTTTTTGAAAAACCTATTGACAAATATTTTAAAATATGATATTATTAAGATATAAAAGTAAATTTGGTTTACAAAACATCATTTCAAACGAAAAATCAATTGCGCATATGCGCATACGATGGGCTTTTCAAAAATACCAAACCCCCGAAGCAGCGAAATTTACCTTTACGCACACACACGCGAAGGCGAAAATTCAAACCAACAAAACAATCAATCAAAAAACGGAGGTCGAATATCATGAAAAACATCAAAAACATCAACAAATCGGTCGGCATACTCCTTGTTTTGGCACTCATGCTCTACATGCTTGCGGCCTGCGCGGAGAAAAGCGGAACGGCAACCCAGGCGGCCGATAGGGCCGCGCCCATACCCATAGAGGAAATCGCGGAAGTTGCGGCCGTGGCCACGACCGAAGAACCGGAATACCCCGAACTGAAAGTGGAACGCACGAGCGACGAAACGCGGATTTACGAGACCATGGACTATGTGTTCATACCGGACAACGACGTTCCGGGGACCTGGCAGACCGTCGCGGAGATATACGACTATTCACAGACGATATACGCGAATTACTACACGGGGGAGATAAAACCCAGAAACGGGGACTCCCTGAAAGAGCAAATCGATTATCACATCGAAAACAATAATCCCATCGCACATAAAATCGTTTGGGAGGAAATCATTTGCCAGACGCTGAAATTCCACCCCGACGGAAAAATCAATGTCAGATATGGCACCCACAGCCTCACCACGGAGTGGACAAGGGGGCACATCGTGAACCTTTTCGGGAAAACCATATCGAAATACATAACGGCGACTGTCGGCGGCACCGACTATATGTTCGTCGAGAAAAAAGATATGTATATCTATGAAGGCGAAAAATGGACATTGGCTCCGGCATCACTGCTGGTATTGGAAAAAACCGCCGAATATACTCCCAATGCCCCCGAAAACCCGGAAGATCTTCTGAAATACGACACCATCGAGAGGGACTATGACTGGTACATAAACCAAAATGACACCGGCGAATACTGGAATGTCAACTGCGGCCCCACTTCTGCGGTCATGGCGGCGAAATGGTACGACAGGAATATCCAAACCACCGTCGAAGAGGCGAGGGAGCGTTTCATAAAATCCGACAAACACGGCTGGAGCTTAAAAACTATGAGGGACTTCTTGGATTCGGAAAACGTCCCGTATGAAGCCTACGCGGGGATCAAATACGAAGAC
>Ga0209737_10002006_pt1 | contig 14329 bp, 9 predicted proteins | sample TergutCu122P3_FD_187284 | JGI IMG/M metagenome (GOLD analysis project Ga0209737, IMG submission 187284) | Cubitermes ugandensis P3 segment gut microbial communities from Kakamega Forest, Kenya - Cu122 P3 (SPAdes) (version 2) | ecosystem: Host-associated > Arthropoda: Insects > Digestive system >...
TGGGTGTTTCATCGCTTGGCGGGGGCAAACGTCTGGGGATTCCCTGTTCCGTATCAAACGAAGAGGTTAGCAGAAAAAAAGAGAGCAGCAAGAAAGAGATATCTGCCATTGCGGCTGTGTTGATTCCCGGAAGCGGACGTTTTGCCATATTACACTAATTTTCTATGAATAACGCCCGACAAAAATATCAAAAAATTTATATACCCTTATGGCTGACTTTAACAAACAAAATGAAAAAGGAAGGCAGAAAAGTGGATTGGTTGGCAACTCATATAAATTGCCACAGAAACAATATTTACCGAATTTACCGGCAGGAGCATTTATATCCGGAACTACTCTTAAAAATAAGTATCATTTTGCAATACAATTTTTTTTCTCATTATTGTGAGTATGTGAGAGAAATTATTACCCATTAATTAGCCTGAGCGAGTCCGTCATTCCGAACGCAGTGAGGGATCGCGAACAAGAGAAAAAAGTGAATAAATAGTGTAGGTATTCATGAAAAAAAAGAATTATTTGTATAATTTCGCCAAAAAATACAATGAACCACCCCGTCCGCTTCGCGTCCACCCCTCCTTTACCACCCCGTCCGCTTCGCGTCCACCCCTCCAATGAATTGGAGGGGAATATCCCCCCGCCTTTCTGCTTTTCTGCTACTAAGGGTACTCTAGAAAATAAGGGTTTAAGGTATATTTTTTCTGCTCTTCTGCTCTTCTGCTTTTTTGGCTGCATTCAAAAACCCGAAATCCCCGTGCCAAAGCCCAAGGGATATTTTAGACTAACCACCCCAGTTGCCGCTTATCAAAAATGGGACAGCGTATTTCCCTTTACTTTCAAGTATTCAGAAAGTGCAAATCTAAATTTCAAAAAAGTAGAGAATGATATTTATTGGATTGATATTCAGTACCCCTCTCTTTCTGCGGTGTTTAAAATGAGTTTTGTCCCGATAAAAAATAATCTGCACAGTTTGATGTGGAATGAAGAAGAACAAGTGATGTTTCACGTGGAAAGAAGAATGACAGACGATATTCAATACTCCTCCGTTTCCGACCCTGATGCAAAAGTGTACGGAAGATTGTACGAATTAGAGGGCAAAAATGTGGCTACCCCATTCAAGTTTTGGCTTACCGACAGCACACACTACTTTGTGAAAGGTGTTCTCTATTTCGACTTTGCCCCCAACAACGATTCATTAGCCCCTGTGATAGATTTTATGAAAAAAGATGCGCTGTATATGATTGAAAGTTGGCAATGGAAATAGTGGGTTAACAAAAAATAAAAAAAAACCTACTTTTGCCGCTTATTAATCGGTAATTTTTATGAGAATATTAAACGGAACCGCATTGGCGAAGAAAATTAAGTCGGTTTTAGCCATTGAGATTGAATATTTGGTAAACAAACACAAACGTGCGCCTAAACTGAGCATTATTTTGGTGGGCGATGACCCCGCCAGTACCTCATACGTGAAAAGTAAGAAAAAATCGTGCAATGAAATAGGAATCTTGTGCGATTTGAATATCCTCCCTTTCTCTACTTCTCAACAGGAGCTTCTTGCTTTAATTCAATCTTTGAACAAAGACCCCGAAGTGGATGGTATTTTGGTGCAACTTCCGCTCCCCAAGCATATTGACCAACAAGTAGTTTTACAAACTATTGATTATAAAAAAGATGTGGACGGACTGCACCCGATGAATGTGGGGTTAATGAATGTGAGTAACGAGGCGATTATTCCCTGCACCCCCAAAGGAATTCTGTCGCTGCTTAGGGCGGAAGATATTTCTATTACCGGCAAACACTGTGTAATCATCGGAAGGAGCAATTTAGTGGGCAAACCGATGGCGCAACTGATGCTTCGCGAAAATGCCTCCGTTACCGTTTGTCACTCTAAAACCAGAGACTTGCCCTATTTGACCCGCCAGGGCGAAATATTGATTATCGCTATCGGGCACCCCAATTTAGTAAATGCCGATATGCTGAAAGAGGGTGCTGTGGTAATTGATGTGGGGATTAACAGCGTGGATGGAAAATTGGTGGGCGATATTTACAACAGCATTGATGTAACCAACATAGAGAAGAAGGCCGCCGCCATTTCGCCCGTTCCGGGAGGCGTGGGACCGATGACTATCGCTTCGCTGCTGGAAAACGTAGTGGAAATTTATAAAAGACGGTGCGTGGGGTAAAACTACACCAACTTTTGCTCTATTGCCATCCGCACCAATTGCGCAGTATTGTGAACGTTGAGTTTTAAATGAAGATATTTGTGATAACTACGTACCGTTTCAAAACCCAAAAACAACTTTTCGGATATCTCTTTTATGGTAAAGCCATCAACGATGAGTTTTAACACTTCGCGCTCTTTGGGCGAAAGGGCAATAGGTTGGTACATTTGATTTTTGAACAAAACTTTGGCTTCATCGCACAAAAAACGCCTACAGGAATAAACCCTCTTAATTCCTTCAATAACTTCCTCTATTGTAGCATTTTTTAGCATATAACCGTGAGCACCTTCCTCTAAAGCGCGGGCAACCACATTTGATTCCGCATAGCTCGTTAACATCAGAATTTTAACATCAGGATGGTTTTTTTTGATTTCGGGACAAAGGTCTATTCCATTTCCATCGGGCAAACTCACATCAAGCAGCAAAACATCGGGCTGGCAACGCAGCAGCATTTTACGACATTCCGAAATACTAAATGCATTGTCAATTACGCTAATACTTCCTGTATTGTTTAGAATTTCGCTTAATGCATCGGTAATTATTTTGTGGTCGTCAACTATGGCAACGGTAATGAGTTGAATGTTGGGAGTTGAGCGTTGAGAGTTGTTTTTTTTGCTTTTCATATTTTTTGAATTATCTATTTAAAACCGTTTTTTCAACTTTCAATTTTCAATTCTACATTAATTTCCGTTCCCCCTCCAACACTTGTAACTATTTCAAAGCGACCGTTATAAGCGGCAATCCGTTCGCGAATTTTTGGTAAACCGGTGCCTTTGGTTCGTCTCTCTTGAACGAAGCCACAACCATTGTCATACACCGTAAACGCAAAGTAGTCTTCTTCGTGCATTACATTTACGCCAATTTTTGTTGCTCCGGAATGTTTCAGGGCGTTGTTTACCAATTCGTGAATAATATGATAAATCAGCACTTCCTTTTTTCTATCCGAAAATCGTTCCTCTTTTCCAAACCAAACAAATTCGATAAATTCAAAATGAGCGCAAAAGTCTTTGAGCGCGGCTTTTAACCCGTAGCGGCTCAACGAATCTGGCATTAAGTGATGTGCAACACGCCGCATTTCGTTCATTGAATCGTTGAGAATTTTCATGGCACTTTCAAAATATTTTACTTCATCTTTGTTAAGAGCAATCATTTTGTTCAATAATTCGAGGTTAAGTTTTACACCGGAAAGCATACTGCCTAACCGGTCGTGCAAATCGCTTGCAAGTCGGGTGCGCTCTTGCACCTCTCCATCAAGAACAGCCTGAGTGGCAATGAGTTGTTTCTCTTGCCGAAGTTGCTTTACTTGCTGCTCCGAAAGCCGTTTCTTCTGTGCAGTTCCTCGCCAAAGCAAGAAAGAGGTCGTTAATAATAATATCAATACGGCAAAACCTGCAATGCTCAGCCAAACGAGCAATCGTTTTTCTTCTTCGAGTACATTTATTTTAAGTTCTTTCTTTTCGGTTTCGTATTTAATTTCCATTTCTGCTAAAGATGCCGACATTGTTTTTTCGATTTGTTTATATAGAGCCAAACTCATGAGCTCCAAGTTTTCCGATAATTTAACATCATCTCCTTTTTGCGCATATATTTGAACGAGAAGTTGGTAAATATCAAATAATAACTGACAATCGCTGGTATCAATACTATGAAGTACGTCTAAGGCAGATTGTTCGGCAAGCATCAATTGTCCGGATGCACAATATATATTTGTTATAGTTATTTTGCTTTCCGTAATATAATATTCAAGTTCTCTTTCTTCGCTAATTTCAAGTGCTTCATTCGCAATTTCAAGTGCTTTACTATATTGTTTAAGCTTCATATACACCAATGCCAACTGGTTTGTGGCGCATAAAATAAGAGAATAATTTTTTAAAGTATAAGATAACTCTATGCACTTCTCAGCATATTCCAAAGATTCGCCCCATTTTCTTTGGGCAAATTTGATTTTCGCTATTAAATTGTACGAATTTGCAATACGCAACGAATCATTTAATTTCAATGCCAATGTCAATGCTTTGTTTACATATTTTTCTGCTTGAATGTAACTATTCATATCTGCATAAACGTAGGCAATACCAATATATGTGGAAGCTATTTGGTTTTTATTATTTAATTGTTCGTAAAGCGTTAACGCTTTGAAATAATGGGTAAGCGCATCTTGATATCGAAATTGCCAAAAATAACTATTTGCCTTTGCTTTAATAGAATCTGCTTCAATAGAAGTATAATGAAATTGTATTTCCTGAGCCATGCTTTTATCTTTTTTTGCCTGAACCCAAATGGTTCCCCAAAATAAAATGCATAGAAAAAACAGTGTTATACGTAGGTTCATTATGATTTTTTAAATCACTGCAAAATTAAATTTTTGTTTTTATGAACTAACCCCCAAATTTGGGGGTTTTTCAAGTCAAAGATAAAAACCCCAAATTTGGGGGTGTCAAAAGAATATTAATATACTACTTTTGCGGCGTCTTAAGAATGGAGTTTGTAGCAAGGTAATGAAAAAATAACATAAAACATATATTCCTATAAATCAAATTATTAACCAAAAATCGATATTCAGTATGAAAAAAATTACAAATTGCAATCGTTACACGTTACACGTTACAAGTTACCTCTTCAAATCTTCAAATCTTACGGTCTTACGGTCTTACGGTCTTACGGTCTTTCTATTTTTTAGCTTCTGCTTTCAACAAGTAACTGCCCAACCTTGGGCAAATTTTCTTCCAAAAGGGAAAACTACTGAAGAATTAACGCTGCAAGATTATCGAAAAGCCTTTCACATTTGGGAATCCGAAAATGAGAATAGTGAATCGGATGAAAACGGGGAAACCGTAAAAGATGACTCCCATACAAAGTTTAAACGCTGGGAGTATCGTATGGAGGGGTTAGTGGATTCCAATGGTCATTTTCCCGTTCAAACCGGAATGCAAGTGGTGCGTGAACATAAAAAAACAAACCCCAAAGTATATGCAAGCACCCATAAATCATCGAATTGGAGTATTTTAGGACCCTTTACATCAGCAGGTGGATACGCCGGTATTGGGCGTATAAATTGTATTGCTTTTCATCCCACCAACCCTGATATTTGGTGGGTGGGCGCTGCTTCGGGCGGACTTTGGGTAACCACGAATAACGGTGCTTCATGGTCTTGTCTCACCGACGACAATGGCGTATTGGGTATTAGCGACATTGTTATTCCCACCGATTTTGCTACTTCAAATACCATTTATATTGCTACAGGAGACCGCGATGCCATAGATAATTACAGTATTGGTGTGCTTAAATCAACCAACAACGGGGCCACATGGCAGGAAACGGGATTATCTTATTCTTTGGGGCAGGGAAGACTTGTAAATCGTTTGTTGTTAGACCCAAATGATAATAACACACTTATTGCTGCCACCAATGTTGGGGTGTTTAAAACCACCGACGGGGGCGATACGTGGAATACAAAATTAAGCACACAGAATTTTATTGATATGGAATTTAAACCCGGAGACTTTAATACACTTTATGGTTCAAACGGTTATTATGCAAGCGGGGCTCACATTTGGAGAACTACTGATGGTGGCGACACTTGGAATCAGGTACTTACACTCAATCAACAACGAACTGAAATTGCAGTAACACCGGCTAATCCCAATGTTGTTTATGCAGTAGTTTCAAACAATGCTTCCGCACTACACGGTGTTTATAAATCTACAAACAGCGGAGAAAGTTTTCAACAGGTTGCCGGCAGTTCTCCCAATATGCTGGGTTGGAATTCTAATGGTTCCGACAGCGGTGGTCAGGGTTGGTTTGACCTTTGTATCGCTATTTCGCCAACAAATGCCGATATTGTATTAATTGGCGGAGTAAATACCTGGCGCTCTATGAACGGAGGAACAGATTGGAACTTGGTTAACGTTTGGTCTAATAATTATGGACCTGTAGCTCAAGTGGTACATGCCGATAAACATGCTTTAGTATTTAGAAATGACGGCGTTTTATTTGAAGGAAACGATGGGGGAATCTATATCTCTCAAAGTAATGGAACTTCCGGTACCTGGGTGGACAAAACCAATGGCATGCAAATCAGCCAAATGTATAAATTAGGTTGCTCTGCTACCCATCGGAATGAAATTATAACAGGCTTGCAGGATAATGGTACAAAATTGTTTTATAATAATAATTGGTATGATGTGATAGGTGGAGATGGCATGGAGTGTTTGATAGATTATTCAAATGTTAATGTTCAATATGGTTCTCTGTATTACGGCGATTTCAGGAGAACTCTTAATAGATGGGGTTACTCAACAAAAATTGCACCGACATCTGCCGGAAGCGGTGCATGGGTTACCCCGCTCATCATTCACCCCAAAGAACCTCAAACGCTTTATGCCGGATATAGCGACCTCTTCAAAACTACGGACAGAGGCGATAGCTGGACAAAAATTTCAAACATAAATACAAATAATAAACTTAGAAATATTGCCATTTGTGAATCTAATCCCGATGTAATTTATATGGCAGATTATTCCAATAGTACATACGTTTCTCGCATCTGGCGTACATTGAATGGCGGAGAAAACTGGACGCTTATTCTTACAACAAACTCTATAACTTCTCTTTGTGTTAAAAATGATGACCCCAATACGGTTTGGTACACCCGTGGAGGGTACAATTCTTCATCTGTTTTTCAATCCACAGATGGAGGAATAAACTGGAAAAATATTTCGGAAGGATTACCTGAAATTCCAATGTACTCCCTTGTTTACAATAAATTAGCAGAATCTAACGAACAACTTTACGTGGGTTCGGAAGTAGGTGTGTATTTTAAAGATGGCGATAATGATTGGGTAGCCTTTAACAACGGATTGCCTAATGTAAAAATCGGCGAGTTAGAGATTTACTATGATATTAAAAATCCGGAAGAGTGTCGTTTGCGTGCCGCTACTTTCGGGCGCGGACTTTGGGAATCGCCCATTCAAATTACCACCACACCGGTGGCAGGAACTGTTACCGGAACTACCCAACTGTGTGAAAAAGAGGTAGCACAACTGTTCTTAATCGGTTCTTCAGGAGAAGTTCAATGGCAAGAATCGCTAAACAATGAGGGATGGAAAGATATTGACGGCGCAAACACCACTTTCTATCAAAGCGACCCCCTAACCGAAAGCAAGTATTTTAGGGCAAAAGTAACTCTTGGAACTACTGTGTATTCTAATGAAATTTTTGTTGAGGTAAGCCCTGTTCCCGAAAAGCCAATCATTACAAAAACAGAAAATAGTTTAACATCAAGTGCAACGGAAGGCAATCAATGGTATAATCAGGACGGATTAATTCCGGGTGCTACCGGAAAAAACTTTACCCCTATTGAAAACGGTACTTATTTCACTATAGTAACATTAGGAAACTGCTCATCAGAACCCTCCAATTCAATTTTAATAGACGACCTTTCCATTGGCGGAAATGCAATTAAAGACGGGCATTTTACGTTATTCCCAAATCCAACTAATGAACAATTACGAATTACGAATTACGAATTACGAATTAAAAGGGTAATTTTAATTGATATGTTGGGTAAAGAAGTGATTAATAGTCTGCAAAATAACGTAACAGAAGCCACAATCAACTTGAGTAAAATTCCTACAGGAATCTATCAGGTAAAAATTGAAACGGAAACCGGAGTTTACATTTCAAAGATTGTAAAACAATGAGTTAAATAATTAGAGTGAAGAAATTATTTTGTTTGATTTTAATTATTGGAATATCTTGTAGTGCAATTTTTGCCCAAAACGATACCACCAAAACGATTCCCTTAGAAAGTGTTGAAATAACCTCTTCATCAAATACCAATCAGGAATTATTAAAGAAATCCGTTCCTTTTTCAAGAATAGAGCCTTTGGAATTAAACAGGGGAACCGGTATAACTTTAGATGATGCCATTAACACGAGCGTTCCCGGAGTTTTAATGGCTCGGCGCACGTTTTCCGGAGGACAGCAATTCAACATTCGCGGTTACGGAAATGGAATGGGAGCAAGAGGAATTAGCGGAAATCACGATTCACAAGGTATGAAACTGTATCTGAACGGAATTCCCGTTACCGATGCCGAAGGCTTTACCGCTATGGATGACATTGATTTTGGTTCGGTTGAAAAAGTAGAACTAGTAAAAGGTCCGGCGGGCACGCTCTACGGTTTGGCGATTGCTGGGGTTGTAACTTTACAAACCATTCAACCAAAAAAGAATGAAATTTTTATAGGTCAGAATTTTATGGGCGGAAGTTACGGATTGTTCAGAGCAACCACCACCGTTGCAGTGGGCGGCGAAAAACATTCTGTATTGGCAAACTACGGACATCAGCAATTCGCCGGTTTTATGCCACACACAAACTCTAACAAAGACTTTTGCAGTGTGATTGGAAATTTCACTGTAAGCAAAAAGCAAACTTTAAACACCTATATTGCTTACACTCAAGGAAGAGACAACAGAAACGGAGAACTCACAATAGAACAATACGAGGCAAAAGATTATTCGGGCAATCCCGCCTATATTAAAAACGATGCCCATTCCGGCTTAAAGGTATTTAGAGCTGGAATTGAACACAGTTTTATTTTCGACAAGCACATTTCCAACACTACCTCTATTTTTGGGCAAGGACAAGTATTGGATCAAAGCTCTGCCGGCGGCGGGTGGACAGATAAAAACGCCTTGAATTTCGGTTTTAGAAGCATATTCAATTTGCGTTTTGTGTTATCTAAACCTAAAGAGATTGTTTTAGACGGTATTATAGGAGTTGAACTGCAAAAAATGAATGGAACTTCGGTGGGCTATAATATGGGGGCAGATAGTACCAATTTGAACGGATATAATATTATCACAACCGTAAGAAGTAATCAGGTATTGAACAATTTAACCTATTCCTATTTTACACAATGGAGTTTGAAGTTGCCGAAAGGGCTTGTTATCAATGCAGGTATTGGGGTAAGCAATATGTCGTTGCAACTTACGAACAGACTTTGGGCATTATCCAACAATCATCCGGGCAATAAGACGCCTAAAATCTATTCAGTAAATTACAATTTCTTAACTTCTCCAAGTTTTTCCATTCACAAAATATTTGGAAATAAGGCCTCTGTTTATACTTGTTATTCAATGGCTCATCGTGCCCCGGTAAGTTCAAACATTATCATTAATGCTACAGGAGAATTAAACACCGGCTTAAAACCTGAAAGAGGTCAACAAATAGAATTCGGAACCAAAGGCAATTTCATAAAAAATAGATTATTTTATTCTATTTCAATATTTTATGCACAATTTAGCAATAGATTTTCTTTGGTTGCCGTGCCCGATACAAGCAAAGCCTTTACCCTTTATTCTTATATTTATAATGCAGGAACTACTCGTAATCTTGGCGTTGAGTTTGAAATAAACTATAAAATCATTGATTCGCAAGATAATTTTGTAAAATTGCTTCGCCCTTTTGTCAACTTTACATATTCCTATTATAAATATGGAGACTATGAATTTCAATCTGTTGTAAAAAACAGTCAAAATCGCGACAGTGTTGTAACCGTAAACTATAAAGGAAACAAAGTGGCAGGCGTAGCGCCGTGGGTATTTAATATAGGCGTTGATTTTGATACAAAAATCGGTTTGTATGCCAATATTAGTTACAGTTACCGCGCGGCAATGGCTATAACATCAGATGGTTTGAACAAAACCAAGCCCTTTGGCTTGTTGAACATGAAGATAGGTTACCTCAAAAGATTTAAGGGGTTTGAAATGAACTTATACGTGGGTGCTAACAATATGACTTGCACACAATATTACACGATGGTATTTTTAAACCAACTACCGGATTCTTACATTCCGGGAGCGGATAAGATAAATTTTTACGGTGGTGTGGGGCTAAGATATTATTTTAAGAATTAGCCCTCTTACCGATAAGTATGCACACTGCCTCCCTGAAGAAATGGCAAATATTTTACACCCACCCAACAAATTTGCAGTAATAAGTACGAAAATAACAGCAGAAACAGGGCTACCTTGATTTTCGTGGGTTTGAAATGACGAAAATGGATATAGAGCATAAAAGCGAGCCAGGTGATTGCTGCCCAGGTCTCTTTCGGGTCCCACGACCAGTAGTGCCCCCACGCATCTTTTGCCCAAACAGCTCCCATGAGAATACCCGCAGTTAAGAATGCGGTGCCTGCATAAACTAAACCATCGCACAATATCATAGATTGCCACTGTTTTTCGGTGTTGCTTTTCTTTATTAACAGAAATAACGCATAAATAACTGTCACACTTAGAAGTGAATACGCCAAAATATACATCGTAACGTGAGGAATAAACCAAATACTTTGCAATGCAGGCAACAAATTGCGCATCCGTAGCGGCGTAAACCATACGCCCGCTATCAAACAAGCAATAAGAACAATTGCTATAAAAAAAACGATTGCTATTTTTCTAACTTTCAGTGTTTTGAATCTAAATCTTGAAAAAAGTAAGTAAAATGTTCCTGCAAAAATTAACAAAAAGCCTGCATAAACCACCGGAAGCCAAGGGTCTTTAACTATTTTAAAAACACTGTATCTGCTCTGGCTGCCAAGGGTTTTGTCGTAACTGTATTGATAAATCTTCCAACCCGAAACAGTAAAAGGTTTGTTCACTTTTATCTGTGCCTCTTTTTTCTCTCCGTTGGGAGTATAAACTGTGATATCTGAAATAAAACTTTTCGGTTTGCCGGACGGATATTCTTCAATGGTAAACGTTTTTAATTCAATTACAAATGGAAGTTCCACAAATTCGTTTTTTGTGTTGGTTGCGCGCCACTCGGCTTCATTAACGCCCACCACCATTTTCAACTGTTGCAAATCATTACGACCCAACAATGCTGCAAAAATTACCAAGAATAATCCTGCGTAAATGCCCGAAAACAACCGTAAACATTTCCACATAACTTGTTCTTTTCTAAAATTATTCCCCCATCGGGGCCTCGCCTGTGTCTATATCCCTCTGCTGCTCTCTGCGCTGGTTATAGTTGTTCAACTTATAGGTCAGGGTTAAGTTCATTTGAAATGCGCTGCGCCAACGCTCACTGGTAGAATAATAGCCTTTATCTGAATTTGTATAGTCGAAAGAGGTTACAATCGTTTTGGGATTGTAAATGAGGTCTCTGATATTTAAACTTACCGACATCGCCCTGTTTTTCAGGAACGACTTCTTAATTCCGAAATTGAGGGAGTATTGGGCGTTTCTTCTTCCTTGCCCCACACCGCCGCCGTGAAACCCCATACTTCCCGTGGTAATGGTTTTAGAACGATAACGGAAATTCAGTTGAATATCCCAATTTTTCGGTAAATTAAAAGTTTGGTTAATTCTAAACCCATACGCCCAATCGTCCGACAGGTTGGGGTCAATCAAGTCGTTGCTGTTAATTTTCACATAATAACAGTCGCCGCTAAAATTAATACGCCAAAACTTCCATAATCTTTGGCTGTACACCAATTCAAGGCCCAAACTTTGACTCTTATTCAAATTTTGCGAGGAGTTTAACGTGTAAGTAAACGTGTCTTTTCCCATATAGTTATTTTCAATGGGCAAAATATAGATATCATCCTCATTAAGAAGTGTATAATAAATAAAGCCATCTTTAACATAAGCCTGTCTCATCTCGGTGTAACGGGTAATCAAATCGGAGCGCTGGCGATAGAACAGGGTGGCGCTGAACGAAGATTGCTTGATATAGGCAGAGTACCCCAATTCTAAGTTGTTGGCAAGTTCGGGACCCAAATTAGGATTTCCCATTCGTAAATTTTGTTTATCGGAAGCATCCACAAAGGGATTTAAGTTCCAAAAGCGAGGGCGGGTTACCCTGCGCGAAAAACTGACTTGCAAAGAATGGCTGTCGTTGATATCATATCGAATATGCGCCGTTGGATAGAGCATGTGTTTTGGAGCCGTAAATAATCTGCTGTATTTTTCGGGCTCTTTGTTGGCGGGAAAAAGTTCGGTCCACGTTTGGGCAAACTCTCCGCGCAAACCCACTTGTACTTTCAACACTTTCCAAAATGAATTGGAATAGATAAAATAGGCAGCGTTTATCAATTCCTGAAATTGATAATTGTTTCTTTGTTGTTCATTTTCATTATATTGAGTAGAGGAAGTGCCTTCATACAAGTGATAATTTTGCCAAATTGAGCGGTACGACAATTTATATCCGGTTTCAATACGTCCTCCGTTTCCTATCGGGGTAACAAAATCAACCTGTGCCGTGGCTGTTCTGTTTTGGGTTGCCGTTTCGGTTTTTTGAAAATAAATGAGATTAGCGGGTTTAGAAAACAGTTGCAAATAGTTATTATTTGATTTACCTGACATATCGGTGTAGTACAGGTCGGAAGTTAACTCCATCCCCTTTTTGTTAAACAACTTTTTGTAACTGATATTTCCGGTAAAATTATTCCCGAAACGAGTTCCTGCGCCATTTTGCCGATAAGTATTAAACGGTATATGTCTCTGTTCAAACATATCCCATCGTAAATTATCTGCTGTTAAGTTACTTGTATCTTTGTTGTCGTACCGGTTATATCCGAAAGAAAAGGATAACGTATTCTGTTTGTTAATAAAATAATCCATTCCTGCACGCACATTATGTCCGAAAAACTGGGAATTACTTTCGCTTTCTTGGTACAGAAAGGTAGTATCGGCGGGCATTAAAGTATCTCTTTGAACCCAGGAAGTACGGGACAGGTTTCCGGCGTTGCGCCACTGTCCGCTGCGGAAGTTATAGTTCAAATAGATAGAAACTTTGCTGTAAGTATAATTCAAATTTGCGGACAAATTTCCGCCATCTAAAAAGAATTTGTTTCTGAAGATGGAGGTTGCCATACCTCCGCTGAAATAGGCGTTGAATCCGGATTGTTTTCTCTTTTTCAGGATGACGTTAATAATCCCGCCCATACCGTCGGGCTCCAATCTTGCCGATGGGTTTGTAATAACTTCAATACTTTCTATTTCTGCTGCGGGAATTTGGTCTAAAGAAAGGTTTGTGGGTTTGCCGTCCACCAAAATGGTAACATTGCTTGTACCGCGCAACGAAACGTTTCCCTCAATATCCACATCTACGGAGGGAATTTCGGCTAATGCCTGAACAGCGGTGGCACCTTCGGTAATAATACTGCCCTCCACATTATATACTTTCTTGTCCAAGTTTTGCTGAAGCATCTCTTTCTGAGTGGTAATCTCAACGGTTTCAAGTTGTTGGGAACGTTTTGTAACCGCAAACTGTCTCATCATATATCGCGGGTTGGTTTGCGACAAAGTGAACTCTGCCGTATAATGTTTCAGATATCCCAGCGCATTTATCTGAACGATGTAGGTACCCCAGGGAATATCTATAATAAGAATTCTGCCGTTTTCGTCGGTCATTCCGCCGGTAACGGTGGTTGAATCCTTGGCATTCATCACATACACTGTGGCGTAGGGCAGCGGTTGTTTGTTTTCGTCCACAATCATTCCTACCACTGCGCCCAACGAGCCCAAATCGGGCATTTGACCGCCGTAGCCGCCACCGCCGGGAGGGCGATTTCCGCCGCCGGGCTGCTGCGCGAATGAATTGACAATTGATAATTGACAATTGACAATGAATAACAGGATAATGATGGGGTATAGTTTGGGTCTTGAGGTCATAAATTTAAATAAAAAAACTGTGCCTTTGACTGTTTTTTGGGGGGGGAGTTTAAAGAAGAATTTTTTTTTAACCGAAAAGATAGTTCTTTATGGTTATGTAAGTGGAAATGTAACCGCTGTTCTTGATGCAGGAAAACATTATGCTTCAAAACAAGATACAATCTATAAATCATCCAACGGACTTTTAACCGTAACCAACTGTCGGTTACTCACTTTTGCATAGATTTCTGTAGTTTTTATATCTTTGTGTCCTAGCAGTTTTTGAATAAACAGCATATCGGTGCCGCTTTCTAAGAGATGTGTGGCGTAGCTGTGTCGCAGTCCGTGAATTCCGACGGTTTTGTTGATTTTTGCTTTTCGCATAGCGGTTTTAAAGACGGCTTGCACGCTGCGGATAGAGTATTGCCCGCCGTATTGACCCTCAAACAGA
>Ga0209737_10002007_pt1 | contig 14318 bp, 13 predicted proteins | sample TergutCu122P3_FD_187284 | JGI IMG/M metagenome (GOLD analysis project Ga0209737, IMG submission 187284) | Cubitermes ugandensis P3 segment gut microbial communities from Kakamega Forest, Kenya - Cu122 P3 (SPAdes) (version 2) | ecosystem: Host-associated > Arthropoda: Insects > Digestive system...
TGTTTATTTTTAATCTTTGAAATTCCTTTATTAGAAACAACTTAAAATTTGTATCAATCCATGAAGTAAATTCTAATGCGATATCCGGATGAGCGAAAGTCCCTTTACTATATTTCCCATTACTAGGAACAAAGCCAATCGCATTTGTTCTAAGACACCACCTAGAAGGAGACATAGTAAATTTATTATGTCCAACCTCATTAATTTTAATTTCGCGAGATTCCGCGAAATTAAAATTATTATTGAATAGCTCTTCCCATAAACTACAAAACTCAAAAGAGTCCTTATTTGTCATCCACTTGATAATAACGTCGCAGGACTTTCGGCATCCTTTAGCCTAGCAATATCAGTTAATGATATATAATCTGTATCCCCAACTCTTAGAATTCTTATGTTTTTCTCTTTCACTCTTATGACTACTGGCATATCTTTTTGCATCTTTCACACCCCTGATGATGTAATGTTATCATAACAATTGTTCGTGTACAAGATGAAATTGCTAAATTACTATAAAATGTTAATAACTCATCAAAATCTGCATTTTTAAAATTCGGAGTTCTATTACTTTTCTGGCATAATGGTTTCTGGTAGTAAATCGATTAATTTACATTGGCGGTTATCTTCTAAGATAATCATTGTTTCCCAGTTTCGGTCATCAATCATTCTAATTAATTCCCGACATTTACCACATGGGGAATAAATTATCCCCTTTGCTGAACAAGCGACTAATTTATCAATCTGGGTTTCATTATTTTTAAGCATCTCAATAATTGCGGCATATTCAGCGCAAGCCCCAATTGAACAATTAATTTCCGATGAAATACCAGAATATATGTTTCCATCCTTCGTTAAGAGAGCACAGGCTACTTGGCCACAAGATGCATGTTTAGTTAATTCCCGTTTATTAGCAATTCTTTTTGCTTCACGAATTAATTTCTCAATATCTTGGTCCATTAATTATCACCATCATCTTTAAGTTCTTTTAATTCGGCATTAACATTACTAATTGAAGCAAAGCGTTTAGTAATCTTCTCAGTTGTAGTATGAATTTCTTCAACATCCTTAGAGACAGTACTAATATGGGATGATAATTTATCCCAGCGATCTTTATAACGATCAAATTCAACTGATAACTTATTTAATTCTTCATGAATTACTTTCGCATATTTATCGCGTTCCATATTTTTTAATATCATACCAATAATTGTTAAAGTACTCATTAAAGTTGTTGGACTAGTTAACCAGACTTTAGCTTTATAAGAATACTCGATTAAATCGTGATGATAGGCATTAATCTCAGCAAAGATGGCTTCAGCTGGTAAAAACATAATTGCTTCCCCGGCAGTTTCACCTTCAATAATATATTTTCTTTTAATATCATCAATATGCTTTTTAACATCTATTTTAAAGGCTTTCATGGCATCTTCTCTAATTAGCTTATCTAACTTAGTATTAGTCATTATTTGATAATGCTCTAAAGGGAATTTAGCATCAATTATGATGGTGCCTAAAGGCTCTGGGGCAAATAAAATTGCATCAGCAATATTCCCATTACTTAAAGTATATTGTTCCTGATAGATTTGATCATTTTTACCAAAGATTGAATCTAATAAGTAATTAAGATTGGTTTCTCCAAAAATACCCCTCGTTTTCTTATCAGTTAAAACTGATTGTAACCCAATAATATCATTTGATAAATTATCAATCTTTTTCTGAGCTTCGTCAATCTTACTAATGCGTTCTAAAATAGAAGTAAAAGTTTTATTAGTCTTTTCAAAATTACTATCTAAGCGTTCATTAACCTTCTCATTAATGTGCTCTAAACGCTTGATAATTGTTTCATTTAGCTCTTTAAAATCATTTTGTAAGTCTTTACTAAACTGATACTTAAACTCGCCAATTTCTTTGGTTAAATCGGTTTCAAACTTACCTAGTTTAGTAGTAATATCTTCACCATTGTTTTCTTTGGTATACTGCAAAACCAACATAATAATTAACAAAATAACTACTAAAATTAATAACCCTAACAATACATATTCCATAATAACCTCCTACTCAATACCAAACTTACGATTAACTAGTTTACTAACTGTAAAAGCTAAAATCATTAAAACTGCAATAATAACTAAATTAATCGGCTCACGAAAACTGGTTAGTAAATTACTACCAACAAAACCCCAAAAATAAACCATAAAGATTTTCCCAATTAAAATGGCAATAAAAAACTTTTTAACACTCATTGATGATACTCCGGCGACAATATTAATTAAAAATGCTGGGGTAAAAGGAATCGCAATCAATAATACTAAGTGTTCAAACTTTATATTATTAACAATCATCATCCATTTAGTAAGTAATAATTCATTTTTCTTAACAATCTTGCTATCAAACCAAAATTTAACTCGATTGCGACATAATTTAAAAGCGATTAAACAACCCAGACATGTTAGTCCCCAGCTAATTAAAAATCCGAATAAGTCCCCAAAATAATAAAAATTAAAGGTAATAAATACAGCTAAAGGTAACATTGGTAACATTGATTCTATAAGGATTAAAAAACAAGCAATCAACGGCGCTAATAAACCAACATTTTCAATAAATTCAGTTACATAGATATCAATATTTTTTAAAAACTCCATCATAACTAAAACCTCGTTCACTTTAAATTATACTATATAATATTTAAAAAAAGAAGATGAGCACAAAAAAAGTTCATTTAAGAACTTTTTACCCTACTTTGTTATCTTCAATGATTTCTAGATGAGCTTTTAGTGAATTATTAGATATTAACTTACTATCAATACTAACACTAAGCATATATGTATGAATTGCATTCTCACTATCAATAAAGAAACCACTACCCAATAAATAACGATCAGCCTGACTATTAATGGCTTGTTTTTCTATAATACTAGGAATTGTTTCTCCATTCTCTGAAGTATTAAAGCTAGCTAAAGCATAAGAAACAATGTTATCAGAAAAAGCATTTTGATCAATTACTAATACTAAAGAATAACCTAAGGGTAAATCACTATTAGTATTCCCAGTAACCGTAAATAATTTGGTATCTTCACCATAATGCTTATTAAGAACAATCTTATTTTCACCAGCAAAAGCTAAATTAAGATTACCTCCATCAACCGTAATACTAAATGCGGTCTCAACTAGGGTATTAATGGTAAAAGAAACATACCCAATTACAAAAGCAATAATTAATAAGCCGGTTATGAACGTACTACCTAATAAAAAACGGGCTTTTTTAGTCATTACTACCACCTGGCCTTAGTATAGCAAAAAGATTCTTGCTTAGCAAGAATCTTTATTTATCACCCATGTTACATCATAACCATATGCCTCTAAGATTGCAACCACTCTTTTACTAGTAATTCCTTTCGCACAATAAAAATAATATTTTTTATGCTTATCTAAATACTTATAATGATTATTAAGTAGATTTTCATAAGGTCGATAAGCCTTATCTAAATCGATAAATATCCCATCACCATGATAAACATCTTTATTAATTGTTTTCATAGTTATATTTTATGAAAAAACAAAAAAAGAATAGACTTAATTCGTCTATTCATTAAAAATATAGTCTTTTATTTTGATGATTCCTCTTCTTCGTAGAAATCATCATAGTATTGATCATCAGTTACTTCATTATTACCAACGACAATTGACTCACCATCAACATTTACTACTGGTTCTTCTTTCGTTTTAAAATTATCTGGTTTTTGATAGAAGTCATCAAAACGTTCATAAATCGTATGTTCAAATTCTTTATCATCAACTGGTTTGGCTTTAGCCCCTGCATTATTAGCTTTCTCAGCCGCTTCTTCAGCTTCTAATTCAGCGATTTTAGCATCAATTCTTCGCACTAAATCATCAACATCAAATTTAGGAATTGCTGTTTCATTACTAATAAGTGGCTCTCTTGGCATTGCTGGTGGTTCAAAATCAAAGACTTCTGGTTTTTCTTCTTTAGGCTTTTCTTCTGGTTCTTCTTCAATATCATCAGTTAAGGGATCATTTAAAGGATTAAATGAACGATGTGGCTTACGTGGTGGTTTCTTTTCTTCTACTGCTTCCTCTGGTTCAGCAGTTACTTCCATTTGCATTTCTTCAACTCTTGGTCCACCAAACATTGGTGGGAATGGCGGTTTCTTTTCTTCAGAATTCATTTTTTCTTTTTTCTCAGCATTATCTAAAGCTTCAAATAATTTATTACGTTTCTTAGTTTTAACAAAATCTTTAATATCAAATAATTCAATTTGACTGCGATCTCTTTCTTTAAGTTCCCCTTTAGCAAAATCAAAACCCCAGTCAATTTCATAACTAGGTGTTAGTTTAGTCCGAAATGGACTTAATCTAGTTCTCAAAATAACTACTTCATTAAGTTGTAATTTTTGTAAATCACTAACAGTAATTAATGGCGTTGATGCAGTTTTATCTTTGTCTTTTGATTTTACTTCGCCACATAGTTTAGAAATTTCTTCTAACGCTGCCAATTCAGTAGTAATAAGATAAATTAAATTACCACAGTTACTACGAATAGTTTCAGCATCTTCTTTACCATAGACATCATTTAATTGAGCAAAGTTTTGAATAATGAAAGTAAATCTAATTAATCTTGACCTAGCAGCCGTTACCATGGTAGTAACATCTTTTAATGGTGGCATATTGGCAAACTCATCTAGAATAAAGTTAGTCCTAAATGGTAGTTTCCCACCATTTTCTTGAGCCACATCAATTAATGTTTCATAGCATTGTTTAATAAAGATGGTTGCTAGAGCATGATAGGTCGTTTTTTCATCGTGAATAATCATGAAGACCGCAGTCTTTTGTTTACCAATATCACGCATAACGAAATCACTGTGGGATAACATCTCCGATAATTGTTCACGTGAGGCAAACAATCTGATTTTTTGTCTAAAAACTGATAAAATACCACCTTTGGTTTCATTAGGGGCGTTTACAGTATTTGCAGCAAAGACATAGGCACTAGAAGACTCCCCTTTTAATAAAAAGTATTCTTTAATATAATCGGAAGTAGCAAACTTTTCTTCACCAACCGTTGACATATATGAAATAGTATTTAAATGCACTTGGCTTTCTTTAGCATCTTCAAATAAACCAAGAGAGATTCCAGAGAAGTAGTCAGCAGCACTCTTTTCCCAGAAAGGCTCAGCCTTATTATTAGGATCATATAAAATATTTAGCGCAACGTCATCTAATAATTCCGTAGCTTTATCGGTATTTCCTGCTCTATATAATTGGTAAGGTAACGCCAAAGGATTCCAAGCATTACCTAAAGAAGGATTACGAAAGTTTAAGACAATAATATTATAGCCCTTACTTCGTAACATTTCGGAATGATTACGATATAATTCCCCTTTTGGATCAGTAAGAATCATACTCTCGCCTTTTTTAGCTAATGACTGGACTAAGGGATCAACTACGGCAGTAGTCTTACCACTACCAGTAGCACCAATAACTAAAGAATGATTTTCCCCGTTATCAACCCACATTTCCTTACCATTATTGAGTAAAGTTACCCCTGCTGCTTCAGCATGTTCTTGTTGAATTTTAATTTTTACTACATCTTTAGCTTTTTTCATTTCATGATTCTTGGTCCAACGACTATAGCCTTTTTCATTTTTTTCGCCTAATTTAAAACTAAATCCCGAACCACTTTCTTTATCAAAAATATATGATGAAACACTTAAAAATATGGCCACTAACACCGCAATAAAAATCGTAATGGTGCCTCCCAAATAAGGTGATACAAAAGCAGGAAAGGGATTTAAGCCAGCAAAAGTACCCGCATTAATTAATGAGGCTACATTAAGTACCGCAATGGCACATAAGAAAAGTAAAAATATACAAAAGACTATAAATAATAATAAATCTCCTGGTGAAACTCTAAAATTCATATATTTCTCCTCGCATGTTTATTATAAACTAATTTTCGTTTTTTTGCTACTACTTAACGATTAGAACGTTTGATTTTAAAATAAATATAAATACCGCCACCAATAGCAATCACTACAAGAAAGGAATAAATAGCGATTAGGGTCTTAATCCCAAAATAACCATCTTGATCTAACTGCCACAGATTAGGATCACTAGTCGCGACTTCCTTTATTTTAAGCATCGGATTTTTATTTGCAGTACTATGTTTAGTCAGATACCAAAAATAAGTATCCCCCTTAACTTCATCTGCGTTATGACCAACTACATAGTGATTAGTTTTTACTTGAATTGTTAGTTTTTGTAAACTAGGATACGCAACAAAACTTCTCGTTGGTTCAGTACCAGTATTAATATTAACTTCGCCACTAAAATTGGTTACTTTGAACTCCGTAAAATGGATGCCAGCAATTCTTGAATAAGCATACTCGGCTAAAGTAAAGGTGTTTTCGTATCTAACGCCTAAATTATCTGCGCGATTAACGAGACTAATCTGATAATAATTGATTCCTGGATAGCGTTCATTGCTTTCAACATTTTCAGTACGACGAAGATCCGTTGGTACTGCTGCTTTAGCATTAATTCCAATGGCTTCTCGATATGATCCTTCGCCATTACCCCAAGAACTTACCTGATAGTTATTGACTTCCAAAGTTTCAATATAATCCCCGTCAATAATTGATAAAGTATAGATGGCTTCACAACCAGTCAAGCAAAATAAGCCGATAATTAAAACTAATATCTTTTTCATCGCTTACCTCTAACTTCCACAATGATCTTGATAGTATTTATTCATGGCGATAATACTATAATTTGCAGCCTTGCTTCGCTCGGTTTTCGTGAATTTAACGCCACCATCAGTTGATTCAGCCGTTTGTAAATAATCCCCTTTATTTTCAATTACCATTAGAACATGATTAGAATTAGCTAAGACATCCCCTGGACCAGCTTGTTCAAAGGTTATTTTATTGCCTAAAGAAACAAAGCTAAGCGCATCTGATCCACCTGTTACTCCAGCATTTCGCATTGCCCAGGTAACAAAACCACTACAATCCAAACTAAGATAATAGTAATAATTACCATTTTTAGAAATGGCGCTTTGTTGATGTTTTCCCCAATTAGGATTAACTCCCTTTTGATTGTATTTTCCACCCCAATAGTAAGGCAGATGATAACCTTTTTGATGTAATCCATCAATTAAAGCCATCCCCGCAGCTGCAACTCCCTTACCAGTACATTTGCCACTAGAATTAACATATGAATCAATATAATTATTTAACCAAGTAATACCATCTTGACCAATTGCATCTAATAAAGTCTGGTTCTCTAACGATTTACTTGCACTTGCATCAGGATACTCAGTTAAACCATTAAAACTATGTTTACCTTTTAGAAAAGAAATAACAATACCGTGAATTCTTTGATATGTTAAACCATCATAATGAACCCCATCAGTAGTACCATAAACACTACCTAATTCAGTATAAATATCAATATACTTATCTTTAAAAGCTGAAGCTAATTTGTTATTAAAGTTTTGAATTTGGTCATTGGTAACTGAATAACCATTTTGTGAAGCTTTTGCTTCCTCAACTGGTCCAACAGCCATAAAATAAAAGAAAACATTTGGATAAGTACTCATTAAATCTTGATATAAATTAATATAACGATCAATATTAGTTAAATCATTAATCCCAAAACCAATGACTACTAATTGCATTTGGCCAGTTAATAAACTAACTAACTCACTGCGCCCATTGCCGACAAACCAATCATACCCAATCCCGGTTTCGGCCACATAAGAAATAGCTGGTTTAGCAATTGCCATATTCATGCCTTGGATTCTTGAATCTCCAACATAGATAAGCATGGCTTCAATTTGCTCGGTAGTATAAGTAACATTTCCACTACCAGCAAATGCATAATCCCCACCCACATTAGTTAAATCTAGCGTTCCTCCAGCATTAGGAGTAACAGCAGTAACTATTATAGCTAGGAAAATGAAAGCACCTAATATCCCAAAAGCATATGGTAAGACTAAACGATAGATGGTTTCTTTTATAGCATCTTCTGGTCCATCCCCCTGTTCATCTTGTGCTGGCTCTGGCTGCTGAATTTCTTGCATAGTATCTTGAACATCATACCCTTCAGGTAATCCCATGTCCATGCTACCAGATGCATCAGCACCTGGTTGATTTGCTGGCATTCCCATGCCACCAGTTGACCCCGAAAGATCGGCGGTGGGGGTTGCCCCACCAGTACTCATGCCTGGCATCCCACCAGCGGCACCACCAGCGCCAGGTATTGCTCCTCCCGCTCCACCAGCAACACCCCCTGCACCACCACCGGCTCCCGCACTAAGAGCATTACCGGCTGCATCAACCATCCCAGTATCATTAGCCATATTTAAACCATCTTGTAATTGACGACCACCAGGAACAAGCTTGGTTGCTAAAGAAACCGCCTGTCCACCTTGTTCATAAACGTTATTTAAGGCTTGTCCCACCACTGGTACTTTTTCAGCGGCATCAACAACCATCCCGCCAACCCCAGGGGCTCCGACTGATGCCCCAAGGGCTTCTGCCCCTACTTTCACAGCTTGTTTAGTAATGTTTTTGTTAGTTTTCTGATCTTTTTGTTCTTGAGCTTCCTCTGGTGAGGCTGGTGCTGATTGAGTATTCTGTTGGTTGTTATTCCCCATAAACTCGTTGATTTGATCCATATCAAAACCCTGGCCTCCACCACCTGGTGCTGGTGAATTACCTCCTGTTTCTGGGTTTATTCCACCTTCTGGCATTCCACCAGTTGGCATGCTTCCTTCTGGCATTAGTCTCACCTCCTTTGATTAAAAATTCTTTTTTATTATAACGTATAATTATCTAATAAAACAGTATAATCCATTATTGTTTTTTCCAAGAAGATAAAATTATTCCCGGCCGAATCATAAAGATTAATAACTTTACGACCAAGTTGGGTTTTTACTGCATACTTGGTAAGTGCAGCGCGATAAAATTTATCATTCTCAATTTGTTTAATATATTTAGTAAAATCACTATATTTAGGATAAGCTTTCTCTCGATATGCTGGTTCTAATAAATCATAAGCCGCTTGAGGATCATTAATCATTAAATTAACATACTCCGCCAAATAGAGTTTAGCAATATATTCATTATTAACGGCAATAGGAATAACTTCATTAACTTTATAATTTTTTAAGAAGGTATCTGGACTTAATGAATATTCTTCTTCTGGCATCCCTTTTTCACGATAAAACCAAACAAAAACTAACGTAATAAGAATTAAAATCCCACCAATTAGTAATAACATTTTATTGTCTTTTAAACTGTTCATTATTTGGCCTCCTTAAAAAGTGTGCCATCATCAGGAATAACACTATAAGTAAAATGTTTAGTATCCATAATAATAACTAGGTAATAATCAGTTGGCTTAACATATTGATCCATCATTGTTTCTCTTAAATAACCATAAATATAATATTTAACGATAGCTTTAGACAAATCTTCCTTATAAATTTTACGAGCTGAAAAAGAATAGTCACTGCCAGTTAAAAGTTCTAATTTATTTAGCACATTATTTTGATTAATATTATTTTGAATTTTATAATCTTCACTTAAGAGTAAATTTAAAGTATTCGCATCTTTTTTTGCCAAATAATTAATGTAACTCTGGGCACAATTACTGACGGTAAAAAAACGACTATAATTATCTAATAAAATAATCTTACTAGGCACTGGCTTCTCGGTTTTGGGATTACGAATATTAATCACAATAATCGAACCCAGGATTATTAGTCCGAGAAAACTAACTAACATAATATTTTTTTTATTCCACTCAAAATTCATTTTAGCCTCCTAGCAAGTCCAATATATATTATTATGAAACAAATTCCATTCGCGCTCTCGACGAGTAGAATTGGTTCCTCGCCACCAATTATCATATAAGGCTTGGGTATTACCATATTGATTATATGCATCAGTAAAGCCATTAATATTACCATAATGATAACGTCTTGACATTAAGGCATCAAATTGTTGTTTAGTTAAAGTTATATTTGCTTTCGCTAATTTTGATATCACATCTTCAGCAAAATCTTCTAGAATTTCATCACGAATTTCATCACAAATCTTTTTTGAAATCAGAAAACCGACTTTACGTTCATTAATGATGGCATCAGCATCCACACCACGCTTTTTAAAACGATCAGGATGAGCATGAATATTTAATCCCATCCCAACAGTTAAGTTCCCCCCACAGTCACGGTTTTGATAGCCGCATTTATCATCATAAACGCGGAAATTATTACCACCATCATCAGGACCTGCTCCTTCGAAACATCGTAGCATATTAAAGCCTTCTGGAGTTAGGACACTCGAACCACCAGTTTTACGCGGTTCTTTTGGATTAATATAGATTAAGGGATCAACTTTTTGATCGCCAACATGGACCTCAAAATGTAAGTGTGTACCCGTACTATGACCAGTGTTCCCCATCTTAGCAATTACTTGACCACGCCTAACACTTTGATTTTCAGTAACCCCAATCGTTCCTTCATGTAAATGGGCATATAAAGTTGCCATCCCATCAGCATGAGTAATAATAATATAATTACCATATCCCTTACCACAAGTTTGATCACCTTGAGTACAACTATCATAAATTTTGGTAACAATACCTGAACGCGAAGCAATGATGTTATAGGCACCTGCAGTAGTTCCATTACCAACTAAATCAACCCCATTATGATCCGGTCTTGATAAGGTACGAAAACCACTAGTAATGGTAGTACTAACTGGGTCCCCCATCGCAAAAGGAATCCCCGTGCCATCGGTAGTAATATCGGCACTACCAACTGGCCACCAGAAAGCATCTTCCGCGGTTTCCGTATAAACACTATAAAAATTAGTATCACCATAATTATCTAGCAATGCCTTAATATCATCAACAATCCCACGACGAATTAAGATTAACTGGGCTTCATTTTCTTCTAATTGTTGATCTGAAAGCTCAGTAATATCTTTAATTTTTAAAGAATTAACTAACTTTACATAACGATATTTTAAATGAGGTTTACGATCAAAATAAGTGCTAGTCTCCAAAAACTCCCAGTACTTTTCTACGGCAACTACCTCGCCATTACTAGGTTCAAACTTTATCCCGTTAGGATAATTACCGGCTAGTTTATCACAATCCTTGTGTTTATCACTCTTTAAACCAAAGAAAGAAAAAATCGGGTTTTGGGTTTTGGCTAATAAATATTCCCAAAAGCCCATATAACCACTATCAGCTTTGGTTAAACATAGGTTACTACCAGCAATTAAAGCTCCTCCTTTGGGACAAATTAATGCTTCAGTACCATCTTGATTTTTATGAGTTTCTGGCTTACCATATGAACCATAACATGTATATGCATAACTAACCATAGCTTTTAATAATAATTTTAATGTATCGGTTTCGTTCGCGTAAACATCAATATTATTATCATCTTGTTTAATATTATAAGTCTTCATATCTTCATTAGCATCAACATTATAACTTTTAAAATCGGTTCCCATTAATGACTGATAATAATCACCCTCATCAGTAAATAAATCAGGATCAAGCTCAAAAAAAGAAGTCATAATAATAATATTATCATTAATAAATAATCCTGCAGCTTCATATTTAGCTAGCAAAGCATAAAGACGCGTATAGTATTGTCTTTGACGAGCAATGGTCTGCTCAACACAATTAAGACGATCTACATCGTTTTGATTACGGGCACAAGTCTGTGACCAATAATTCTGTTTTTGTTTAGCAAATTCATCAAAGTCAAAATCCGCATATTTAAAATATGCCGCATCAACTGGGCGGATGAATGCTACAAAAGTAATGAGAAAACAAGCAATAATAGTTACTATCCCATCAACTTTAACTTTACTAATCATATCTTTCATTTAAACCACCAATACACCTTTTTTAAATTAGAAACTCCCTATTATTATTTTAATATATTTTTAAGCTTTCTACAAGCATTACCGACAAGAAAAAAGCTCAAGTTTTTGAGCTTTTACAATCCGCCACCTGAACCAAATGAATCTAGTTCTTCTTGGGTTAAGACAACATTTATTCTCATGCGCCTATTACCACAGACAAACAAGGCTTCCCCTTGATTATATGCTTTAATACTTTCTTTTTCATTTTCATTTAAATCAATTAGCTTAGCTAAGTCTTCAACTGCTTGCTTTTTAAGGCCCATTACTAGGTAATAAGCAGCATTATCAAAGATAGCTTTACCATGAGTAATAATATTTGGTGCTGCAAAGTCAGTTGGTTGTTGAGTAATAATAATTGTTCCGGTATTATATTTACGGCTACGTCTTTGAATTTGGGCTAAGAATTCAGCTCCTAATTCATTACGTCCCGATAATAAGACATGCGCTTCATCAACCATCATGACCGTATTATCTGATTTATCTAAACATAAACCCCAAGCATACTTTAAAATATTAAAGAACAATGCATTACGAATATTTTCATCACTATTCATTAATTCTTTAATATTAAAGATAATGAATTCACTCTTTGGTTCAATTGTTGTATGACCATTGAAATAGAATTTTAATTCTTTAACTAAAGGCCTAATTTTAAGCTCTAGGCGCTCTAAAACATCTTTTTCTCTAGTGGCCTCAGGCATTGATAGTAACTTACCTTTAATCGTTGCATAAACATCGTCAAAGACGGGAAAATCTTTGGAAGTAAACGCACTAAAATCAGTTTCAAAATTGATATTAAATCTTTGATAAGTATCTTGGACAACTTCACTAAACATCGCTAGGACATCTTCTTCAATTGATGGATAATAATACTTCATGAAAGCTTTCAAACTTTGCAGGGTTCTCGTTAAAACGGTATAGCCTAATCCTTCGTGTAATTCTTCATCATCGGCATCCATGATAACTTCAAGCGGATTAACCATCCCAAATTTACCACCCTTGCCTAAATCAATAAAATCACCACCATAAGTTACACTCATGCCCTGTAATTCACCTTCGGGATCAATACAAATTATCTTACATCCGTTACGAATATGGGTACGTAATAATAGTTTAGCAGCCGTTGATTTACCACTACCAGAAGTACCTAATAATATTAGGTTAGCATTATTACGGTTATGTTCTTTTTTTGTTTGATATAAAAATTGGTTGAACAAGACTACACCACCGGAGAAATCAACCCCTAATAAAGTTGATAAGCCCGGATCTTTAATGCTATCAAAGACAAAGGGATACATTGCCGCAATCGTCGGACTCGGAATTGGTGTCCCAATTCGTTCTTCAATATCTTGTTTTGGAAAAATCGGAATAATTGATTTCAAGACTTTTTCTTGCTCAAACATCATCGGAATCCCGCGCATTCCCATGGCATCTAAGTAGTTACGAACTTGCATCTTCTTGCTTTCTAATTCTTCTTTAGTATCCCCAGTAATCATGACATGCATTTGAAAATCAAAAATTTTGGACTGGGTAGCAGCTAACATACTAACAAACTGCTCTAAAGACTCATAATCTTGACGAATTCGTTCTTGAATGGTTCTTTCTCTTTCCGATTGATATCTTTGTTTCAAATCCGCAATCTCTTTATTTATCATGCGACTCATGGTACTAAAATCAATAGGAATATGCTTAACAACGACCTTAATGCCTGGCAAATTAGTAACATTGGCTAAAAATCCAGGTTGAATAATTTTAGGGAAACTAATAATCGTTAGAATCGTTGCATATTTATCACTAATCATGAAATCATTGATATTAAAATTTATCCCTTTGGGAGCTATTTCACTTTTAAATGTACTAGCCATTAGTAATCACCGTCCCAAATTCATTTTTCATGCCACCATTAAGAAAGTTTTGTAATAGGAATTTCATATCATCATCACTTACTTGACTTGAATTTAAGCCTAGTGAAGCTAAATTCGTGATTAGAGTATGAATACGCTTTTGTAATACTTCTGATTTTTTATCACGGAATAAAATGAAGTATTCAGTATCCAGTATCCAGTATCCAGTATTAGCACAAGGCGATGCTTTGTGCTACAGGCTATTGGCTACTTACTACTGGCTACTCACTACTGGCTACTAAACATGAAACTCATTGCCGGATTAGGTAATCCAGGACGCGACTACGAGCGTACGTTCCACAACATCGGATTCGAGGTTGTGGATACGCTGTGTCGTCGTTTGGGCGGTGAGTGGAAGGACTCTCGCACCTTTACCGCACGCGTCGCAAAAGTAGCGTTGGGAGCAACGGCATTATTGTTGGTGCAACCCATGACGTTCATGAATGTG